>JAABUL010002181.1_pt1 | contig 33420 bp, 62 predicted proteins | sample 5559151 | NCBI WGS metagenome assembly JAABUL01 (sample SAMN10711876, study PRJNA513368) | rock metagenome | isolation source: Antarctica rocks | place: Antarctica: Victoria Land, Pudding Butte sud | reverse complement strand
GCCCAGCAAGAATCTCATTGGCGCTGCCATTGGAGCCTCCGATTTCCGCTGCTACATGTGTCCTTATGTGATTTCTGATGGACTCTGTTTGCAAGAGAAGAGTCTGAGCTGACCTCGGCAATGGCGCGTTGCTGTACTCCAGATGTACGGAAACTCGTGTGGCGGTAAGTGCGGCGGCAGCTGCATTCACTCAAGGGGGCTTCCATCTCGTGAAAGTTGCGTGAAGCGTGACTCAAGGCTGGATTGAAGGCGAGAGGGGGCCTTAGAATACGCTTTGTCTGTGTCCGTCAGCTTCTAGCTTTGGCCCACAAACTTGCATGTTGTCTGTCAAGAGTGCGCCACCAACGAGCACACGTGCGAGCAAGCCAGCAGACAGACCGAGCGCTCACTCGATTCTGAACGCTACACCCTGAATTTGGGTGTGTCCGGTCGGCTGCACGGCTTCAGTTGCAAGCAGAACAGTATCACAACAGCGACCACCTAGATCTTGCCCTTTTTCCTGAGCTCCGCCTCCTCCTCCAGCTGAATGTTCTCGTCCATGATGGCTCCCTTGGAGGGCTTGTTGCCGTGCGACTCCGCGATCTCTGTTGGTCGGGGCTTGTGCTTTGCTGCCTCATCCTCCTCCTTCTCGAGCTTGTGCTCTGCTGCCGCGCGGTCCTTGAGGGAGCGAGAGTCCTTGGGGTCTGCAGTGGTCAAACGAGCTGTGAGAGGCAGTCCTATTGTGTAGAAGGACGCACTGGCAATGCTGGAGTCAGTCCTAGAACTCAATGGCTTGCCACGGACGGCAGAAGCATGCTGCCGAGGGCTGTCAAGCCACTCGTGCGTCCAACTGCACTTCAAGCATGCATCATCTCACCATTGATCTTGTGAGAGTTCTTCGTCCCGTCCTCGTATCGGTCAGTGTCTGCCATTGTGACTTGCGGCCTGCACTATGCTTCTGTGAGCTTGACGATCCACTGGAGGTGTATTGGCGTCGCGCACTATTGCTTTTGCAAGATGCGAACAGAGTTGCTTGCTGGACATGCGCGTGCACCCTGCTGCACCACAATGGCGGCGCTCGCAAATTGCAGCTACTCGGCGGCTTCCGCATGGCCTTGCAGATTGCCGCAAGCGTTGCTTCAGCTGTGCAGAGCTGTGTACCAACAACTTCAACAAGACTTAGGACAAAGAAGAACCTTCGAGGCATTGCTTATAAATGAGAGGCCAGAGGGCGACATGAAGCCGCCAAGTTGGCGTTTCGCACACGAAATCAGCGAAGGCGCTTGTGACCAACTACTGCAGTTTCTTTGACAAGTTTGCGCGTCTGATCCTCCACTAGTCCTCTCTGCTGCTGACCAACCTGTTGTGCGCCACGCGCTATATCACAAGTGTTTCCGCCGCGGCACCCCATCCCTCGCGTCCAGCCGATAGACAGCCGGGCCGTTCTTCGCGGCAGCAACATCATTGCTGTTATGTTCCGTAGCTTGGTGGAACACGACGAATCTGTGGCCAGGTGTACACACGCCACCGTCCTGTGCCACCGGCAAGCACGCCCATCCAGTGGCAATGCCAGGCATGTGAGCGCATGTGCATCGTGGACATCACCTCCGGTGAGTCTGGGCACCATCCCCAGTCAGGTTTTGAGCAGAGGTAAACTGAAAGGCGTACTTTGGCTTACTTTGGGGAGTTTGGAACCCTTTTCGAGGCGGCTCGATGGTGACTTGGTGGTGGAGAACGCTCCGCCTGGCTGGGCGCTCGCGGCGGCCTGCGAGTGACTGCAGTGCTGCGCCGCCAGACCCTGGCTCAGCCCCGACTAGATCGGCAGCGTTGATGATGATACAATCTGGCCGCCGATCGCATGTGCTGCTGCTGCAGCTGACAATCAGACAGTGCCGCGGCAAAAAGGCTGTTGATCATCGCGCTGACATCATCGCGCTGACGCAGAGTGCGAGGCCAGCTCTCTCGCGCCCAGGCAGTGTGTATGAAGTAACAGAGAGGGCTGACCCGGTGGAGCGGTCCCAAATTGCAGCAAATTGTCAACTGCACACAGGGTCTGATCAAAAAATCGGAAAACCCCCGTTCTTGCTCCCTGAACGCGAGAGGTTCCTGCGCTTCAGACAAACCCTCCTTCCCGCGCTATGATTATTTATTAAGTGAGCACTAGCTCTAATAAGACTCAAGTGCCGCACTGCCGCCTAGTCGTCCTCTTTCGGCGCGGCCTGCGGATCCCAGACCACACGCGCGTGCACACTGGCATCATGGCGGGCGCACAGCTGCTGAGATCGCCGACGCTGCCCGCCTGCACCTGCCTGCCGCTGGCCGCCAGGACCTCAGCCCAGCTCAGCAGCAGGCAGCCATGCACAGCGCGTGTCAGCACCTGGCCGGCGTTCAGCGGCAGCAGCAGCTCCTCCTGCAGCCTCAGTAGGCGGTCGCACACACTTAGGGTGGCGGCGCTGGAAGAGGCGCCGGCAGAGACTTCAGCAGACCTCCGGGACAGCAACGGCGACCCCCAGTCGCTGTCGGCAGCGGGCGTCTTCGCAGACGTGATGCTCCATCCGATTGTTTGCTGTGCTCTGATCGCCGCCTGCGGCATCCATGCACTGATTGAACCAGGATGAGCCCCTGGATAACGTGTCAGCACTGTTGTACGTGCAATCTGGTGCATCCAAGCCGGTTCCATGGCGACTTGCGGGGTGCGAGAGGCAGCTGCCAGATCAAGCAATGCGCAATGTGGAGCTGCGCTGCGTTTGACAGCCTGTTGTGCTGTTGGTTGTCTCATGGCACCACGTGCGGGAGCGCGTCATGCGCACTATCAAGCAAACTATCTTCCCTACTGGAAAAGTCTACCCGAAGGTGGCACACACCACCGGGGCGTTCGGAGAGCCTGATCAAGCGCAAGGAGGTGCCGGTGCGCATGTCGCAGGGACCATGTGCGCCCTGCGACGTGTGCTGTCGCTCAGGCCATGCAATGACACACAAACACTCTGCCTCCCGCAGGACGAGGCGCTGGACGACAAGGACGCGCTCTATTCAGTCTTCGAGGACCTGATCAAGGGCGTGGACTTCAGCTTCAAGCAGGGCGACGTCGTTGCCGGCACGGTCTTTGAGATCGACCAGAAGGGCGCCTATGTGGACATTGGCGCCAAGAGCGCCGCGTTCTGCCCCACAGCCGAGGCGTCCCTCTGCAAAATCGGCCGGGTGCGCAGCAGGATAGCTGCAGACTACAGCGAGTGGCTTGTGCGGCGCATGTTTCACATTACTGGAGTGGAACCCGCTTGCCTGTGTTTCCGCTGCGCTCAGCTGACCAATGCTGGATAACAGTGTGGGATTCTTCCGTAGGCGGACGAGGTGCTGACGGTCAACTCGAAGCGGGAGTTTGTCGTCATCCAGGACAACCGGAAGGATGGCGAGATCTGGGTGTCGCTCAAACAGCAGGAGGTGCGGCCCGCATGTTGCAGCTCGACACATGCATCATCGGGCCGAAGCAGGAGAAGGAAATGCAGCTCAGTCGCAAACGCTACCGTGTACACCAGAGGGGCATGGGCAAAGGCTGCTGCAAACCACATGAAATCGCGACTTGATCTGCCATCGGCTGCCACCAGCCAAGGGGGCTCGAACATGTGCCCGTCCTCGCCTGATGCCTGACACTCGCACCTTCTGCCCGGTGCAGTACGCGCTGGCGTGGCATAGGATACGGCAGATGAGCCAGGAGGACATCAAGGTGGAGGGCGAGATCCTGGGCGCCAACCGCGGCGGCCTCATTGTCAGCGTCGGCCACATCCGCGGCTTTATGCCTGGCAGCCACCTGGCCTCGGTGCGTCGCGTGGCGCCCTGCATTCCGCACGAAGAAGGACGCCGCGCGTCGCTGCGTGCACAGTGTGCAGGGGAGTGGTGAAGAATTGCGCTTCGCGGAGGAGGGAATGGGCAGCGCCAGCTGCTGCATGGGCTCTGGCAGTGCAGCAGCTCATTGGACACTGCCTTGCAGCTGGCGGCATTTCTAAGTGGGTCAGACTCCACCTTTCACTGCAGTCAGGGAAAATCTGGTGACGTCCGAAGGCAGCACTCGACCCTCTCTCAAAGTTTGGTGGCCCTTTTCGTGCTGCAGCCCACAGAGGATCTGGAGTCGCTGGTCGGGCAGAAGCTGAAGATGAAGTTCCTGGAGGTGGACGAGGAGCAGGAGCGCGTCGTCTTCTCCGCCCGCCGCGCCCACTCCGAGGCCTTCACCTCTGGCTTCAAGGTGCAGTTCGCTCCTGCCGCGCTTCTCACACATCTGAATCTCTTCTCTGCACAGTGCCTGCAGCACCCCGCTCCCCAGCGACTGCAGTTGCCTGTGTGGCATCTGCTTCTGGCATCTGCAGTGGCCTGTGTGGCATGGCCTGCAGATGCCTGTGTGGCATGGCCAGCAGGTTTGAAATGCTCCATCTATACTCTACAGCAATTCGACAAGGAGATGTGCGTTGTTCTTCTCTTGGTGTGCGCATCCACCTCAGTCAGCGCATCCACACCTGTGCACGCCGGTTGATGCGCAGGTCGGCGATGTGGTGGTGGGCACGGTGCAGAGCGTCAAGCCATACGGTGCCTTTGTCGATATCGGCGGTGTGAACGGGCTGCTGCACATCAGCCAGATCAGCGAGGAGCGCGTCAGCAATGTGGAGGCCGTCCTGTCCGAGGGCGACAAGCTCAAGGTGAGGCTGATCATCCTGGGCAGTCGGAAGTTGGCCAAGGAGGGTTCCAGGGCAGGCTGGCAGGGGGCATGGCTGAGGGGCGGCGAACATTAGCAGTGCGTCAGGCCAACACCACGCGGTGACTTGCCAGTCTGCCGGCCGGATTGTGGCACGGCCGCTCGAGGGTGGCAGCCACGTGGCGTGCTGCGCATCCAGAGCTCCTCCAGAAACGCTTTTGAGCAGCTCAACAGCTGCGAACGCCATGGCTGCATGAGCTGCAACAACGCTGAACCTCAGAGAAAGTGCCCCTACCTATGTGCCGAGCAGGTGATGGTGCTGAGCCAGGACCGGGAGAAGGGCCGTGTGGCGCTGTCCACCCGCAAGCTGGAGCGCACCAAGGGCGACATGCTGCGCGACCCGCAGAAGGTGCGCTACTCAATATGCCTCCCTTCAAAGCCAGGGCCCAGTTCACACAGCTCGTCCTTGTGAAGAGCTCAATATCTGCTGATGTGAGCCCAGGCACACTGTGGGCTACACCGCAGCACGGCTGCAGCAACCTGCAACCCACGGGACCCGCGCCATTGTGCTGGCCCACACTAGCGCTTGTGCTTGTGCTGACCTCGGTGCCGTGCTTGTTGCCGTGTCTTGTATATCCTGCCACACAACCAGAGCCGTCACAACATCCCTGAGTTGCAACGCGTCATTGCGCGCAGGTCTTTGATTACGCTGACGAGGTGGCGGCGGAGCTGAAGAAGTCGCTGATGAACCTGGAGAAGACTAACGCCTCGCTCAGCGGCTCGCTGGCGGGCTCCGTCGACGCTGAGGACGCCTGAGCGCTGTTGCGTCTCGTGCTGGCAATGGGGGGAGGCCGGGAGCGATGCCAAGGTCAAGCATAACGCTGCAGGCTCGAGGCGCTGCGCCGCTCTGAGCGGCCGCCAGACAGTCCGAGACGTCGCAGCCGCCGACCAGTCAGCGCCGGCTTGCAGCGCCGGCGCAGCGCCCCGACCGGTTTGCGCTCTGGTGTTCAGAGCAGCAGACTATTGTGCGCACTATTTTGGCGGCAAGCCGAAGACGCTTGCAGCCAGCCATTGCGCAAGTCGGACTGCGGACCACGCGCTACTATAGTTGGCATATACAGACCTACTGTCGGGAGACGTTCACGCCAGAGGGCCGCGGGTCTCGGCATGCTTTTTGGGGCGCCGTGCACGGCAAATAAGATGATGCTCACCATTCGTAACTCCTGCTCTGCAGCGCGCCGTCCTGTGTACAATCAACACTGAAGTGTTGCCCTGGTCACGCAGACTGGCGAAGCATATCCTTTTCAAGTCCTTGCTTTGCTTCGTGGCCCGCTTGATTGCGTGCCCGGCTTGCACAGTGATTCTGTAAGGATCCCCATCCCGGCGGATCAGATGACGCTGCCTGATGACATAACGGATCACACCCCTTCTTCAGCTCCGTTCGCCAACAGGAAGCGTGAGGCGATCGCACCTGTTCGCAGCGATTGAACGCTTGCATCTCGCTTGGGTAATGGCAATCCACTCGTGTGGATTGCTGCAGCATCGCACTGCGGCGGCATCGATTCTCACACAGGTTCTCGACGAAATGCAGGTTGATGCGTTATCAACGTGTGTATATTAGAACGATTTTTTATAGCAGATTGTGATTGTGAAGTGTAAAGTCGCGACTGATCAGCAGCGCATGCCGGCAGCGCATGCCGCTGGCATGGCGTAGGCGCACTGCGCATGTGGCCTATACCCTTACATGCTGCAGCGTCATCCAAAGGCCTCCACGTCTGGCATTGCGTTTCGGACTTGCTCGTTTGGCTCGCGAGGTCACCTGGACGGCAGCTCACGATCATTGTGCCAGATCTACTTCATCAATCACATTGGACACAATGACTCATATTGAACACTCTGCCTTCGCGAATTCACGTCGTGCCCAATAGCTAGACATCGAGTTGCTTGTCCGGGTCCACGAGCATGTTGTCCCAAATGCTCTGCGCAGCCTGTGCGCTATTGCTGGTGGCACCGCACCATGCGGCGTTGCAGCAAGGCGCAGCTCGAGACAGCACCCAAGACATCAGCGAGCGCCCTGACTGGACGAAATATCCCGCTATGGCCCGATGGCTCGTTCACAAGTCTGACTGGGGCACGCTCAGCACCATCAGCCGGCAGCTCTCCAGCTGGCACCAGCCGGTGCCGTTTGGCAACGCAGTGTCATTCAGCGACGGGCCTACCGACCAGTCGACGGGCCGACTGCTGTTCTACCTGACGGTGAGATCCTCTGATGTGTCATGGCAGCGTCTTGAAAGTAGCTGTGCATGAATGCAATGCTGCACTCACATGTCAAATGCGCAATCAAAATTGATTGCTCTGAGTGTGACGCAGGCGCTAGATGCTTCGGCCTATGACTTGCAGGTTCGTCGTGCATCTGAGGTGCTCTAAAAACAGCATTTCGCTGGACCTCTGCGTCTGCGCTGGCCCAGCCAGCAGTCTGACTGTGAGCAAGCACACAGGCTGACTGACATGTTGAGTTGCAGTCTGCGCTGCGCAGAAAAACGCGGTGGCCACACTCACTGTGGCAGAGGCCCAGCTGCCTCACGCCTGCATCGGCACCGACCCCGAGGTGAGGCCACGGTCCTGTTTCGCACACGAGAGGGGGCGCCTGGCGGCATCACACGCCGCAGCATGCACACGAAGACGATGGCCGTGCCGCAATTGAGGGAGTCAAACTCCCCGGTCGGAGTTTGACTCCCCTTAAAGCCCGGCAGCCGAGCTTTGCTGTTGGACTGAGCAGTCTATAGCCAAGTTTCTGGCCAGCAGCAGCCCGTATGCGAATATGGTTTGGATCCGCGCCATGCTGCAGGACCCGACGTGCGCAAAGGTGTCGCTGACCGGCACGATGAAGGTTGTGCGCGGCAAGGCGCTGCCGGAGGCGGAGCGGCTGCTCTTCGCGCGCCACCCGGCGATGCGCAACTGGCCGGCGGACCACGGCTTCCAAATGTGCGTGTCCTGACATTTGCCGCTTTGACCTGCTCCAGAGAAGCACAAACAGGCTTTGTGTTGCAGCGCAACGCCAAGACGTTGTTGTTGCTTCGAGGCCACAGTTCTGGTGCGTGCAGTTACGAGCTGCACATCCGCTCGATCCGGCTGCTGGACTTCTACGGCGGAGCGCAGGAGATCGCTCCAGAGGACTACTTTGCTGCTCGGGGGCGCGCAGAGCTGGCTGCCGCCTTATGATGGCTTCATGTTGATTGGCGAAAGGACGGCGTTGACAGGTTGACCCTGTTGATGCGAGCGGTGCTCTTAATGCGTGACAAGGAGCAGACTTGTGCCTGCAATTGTGTACAGTAGGTGGCGGTTTTCCATTGTCTTGGCATGCCCACATGGTGCTTGTCGTTTGACGGATGTCTCCGTTGTAATTGATGGCAGTGCTTTGGCAGCTACACATCACACATAGGTAGGTACCTCCTCGTGCAGCTCGCGTGAAGCACTGCACTCCATCATGCCAATCGTGTGCCGATGTGGGATGGTGCGAAATTCTTAACGTCTTCACACCCCATCCAACATCCAGGATGCCACGCTGAGCCCCGTGCTGCCTGGGATCGACTGGAGCAGTCAGTGTTTCACCACAGGCGGGAGTCAACCTTGGATCACCGCGAGCGCCGCGTCGATGGCGCTGCAGCCTCCAGGCTGCTGCAAAAGCTTTCTGTCACTTTCAAATACTACGGCGGCGCGGCTGCCGCCTGACTGCAACAAAAATAATTCTGTTTTCATCTGCGGAGCTCCGCCAGCGCAGCGGCGGCGCGGCTGCCGCCCTTGGGCTTCTTGCGGCGCACCTTGCCCGGCGGCACCTTGCTGACCTCGTTCATGGCCGACATCATGTCCTCCTCGCTCATCATGCCGGGCGCGCCTGCGGGAACATGAGATCTGTTGGGATGCCGCATGCTACAAACCTGGCATGCCTCCAGACGGGCGCATGTGGACGGTGAACATGCATGCGGCAGGGCGCCGCAACCCGCTGCAGCCTATCGCAAGCCCCTCCTGCAAGAATCTGCCGGCCCATCGTGGGGTCTGCCGGCATCTCAACAACTATTGTACACACCGTGGAAGCGTCTCCTTCAAATAAGCGCTGACAGCCCCAAGATCACTGAAACCCTAAAGAAACGCACCGCCGGACGCCTTCATCATCTTGGACAGCTGGCCCATGCGGGAGCGCATGCCGGCGTACGCGGTGAGCAGCCCCGACACGTCCACCTCCGTCTTGCCGCTGCCGCGCGCAATGCGGCGCCGCCGCGCCGGCGTCTTTGCCAGCAGCTCCGGCTGCTCCCGCTCCTGGGTGGGCGGGAACGAGTTTCGTCAGAACCAGAAAAAACAAATTAAACTAGAAGTTTAATTTGAGTGCGCAATCCGCTGCGCCGGCGACTTGGCCAGCAGCCTCGCGTGCTCAGAAGGGGTTCGTCAGAATCCAGGAAGGGTTCAGTAATGTTACACTGCCTCGCGCAATGTGCGCTGCCGCCGCGCTGGCGTCTTTGCCAGCAGCTCCGGCTATGACGGTATGAATTCTCATCAGAATCAGGACGGCTTCAGGACGAGAAAATGCGCACACGCTACACTGCCTGGAATACTGTAGCGCTGGGGCCAATGCGCTTATGCAGGAGCCACAACGCAGTACAAATTCATTTAAAAGGATTTTTGATGATGACACAGACGCGCGAAGTTGTTGGACACCTACGCAGGTGACTGGTATCAAGCACAGCAGCCTGGTGCTAGACAGCTTGGTGCTTGGGTGACAGCTGCAGCTCTGGCAGTGCCGATCGAAAGGGAATGAAGCCGCACCAGCGGCGTCATGGACTGGATGACGGACTCGAAGGACTTGACGCGCTTCTCCGCCTCCGCCATTTGCTTGTCCGAGATCTTGGCCATGCCTGCGCAGCACACAGGTTATTGACTTGCAGCCTCGCGTGGGCGCAGCCAGCACCGGCGAGACCCGCCCGATTCCCCATCTCTGTCGAGCCGCCAGCGGACTCATGCGGCACAAAACATGTGCCAAGCACTGCATGTTGCCACTCGCAACACAGTCCGCGTGGAGCTTTCGTGAGACAATTGGGCTGCGAATGCGCCCCAGCAAGTGTGCACCGGAGCCCATCTGAAGGACTGCACCGGCTTCATGAGGACGCTGCGCTGCGCATTGCTGCGCTTGGGGCGCGCACCGGAGATTAGGGAGCTCCTGGAACCGAGCTGACTCATCCTCGTCAGCACATCAGCGTACTAGACTGGTCTTCGAAAGATGCTGTCGAGCGCACCGGGAATCATCTTCATCATAGAGCCCATGGATCCCATCTGGCTCATCATGCGGCTCTGCTCCATGAAGTCGTTGAAGTCGAACTTGGCGGCCATCATGCGCTCCGCCATGCGCTTGGCGTCCACGCCCTTGATGTTGGCCTCCGCCTTCTCCACCAGGCTCAGGATGTCGCCTGCAGTGTATGGATCAATGGGCTCATGCACCTTAGCGTCTTGTTACATCGCAACAAATTTTGAGTTCCAGCGCCCTTGATGTTGGCCTCCGCCTTCTCCACCAGGCCCAGGATGTCGCCTGCGAGGTGCAAATCGACCCGGCTCAGCTGCTCGCGTTGCATCATCTGGCGGTGCTCATGTGCGCAGGCACCTCGCCCACCAGGCTCAGGGCATCTCTAAAGGGTGTCCTGTCTGCTCGGCTGTGGGAGGGTACGCCACTGCCAGACGGCTCCCAACCCCAGTCTGCCTCTGCACAGACCCCCTTTCAATGCTGGCGCAAGAGAGCCAGCCTAGAGATCGCAAGTCAGACGTCACACATTGAGTTTGGAGTGAGGAAACCGCGAAAGGCATGGCCGGGGCGGCGCACCCATGCCCAGGATGCGGGAGGCGATGCGGTCGGGGTAGAAGGGCTCCAGGGCCTCCAGCTTCTCGCCGGCCCCCACGAACTTGATGGGCCGCCCGGACACCTCCTTCACGCTCAGCGCCGCGCCGCCGCGGCTGTCGCCATCCATCTTCGTCAGGATCGCGCCTGCGGGTCGTTTTGGAGGCAGCCCGTCTATTTTGTGACTCCTAGCTGGTTGAATTGCGTGCTGTGGTTGCACATGACCGCGACATGTTAGGCGTCGTCGAGTCCCAGCTTGCTGTCCGGCGTTTTTACCTGGACAGCCAGTTCAGGCTGATGGGCATGGGCACGCACCTGCTCTGGAGCACTGCAGAACGTCACAATCTTATTGGAATGGGCGCGGCCTCGTCAAAGGCGCGCACAAGCGTCGGGGTCTCACAACGTGCTGTAATTGCCGATGAATCTTATGTTCAACCCTCGAGCAGTGCTCTCATCTCACCAGTGATGGGCGCAGCCTCGTTGAAGGCGCGCACAAGCGTCGCGGCCTCCTGCCCCGTCATCGCGTCCACCACCAGCAGCGTGTCCGTCGGCTGGATGGCCTTCTTCGCCGCTGCCAGCTCCCCCATCAGTTTGTTGTCGATCTGCAGCCGCCCCGCCGTGTCCACGATGACTGCGTCCAGACCTTCCTGTGAGGGGCGCAATATGAATTTGTTTGATAAACCTTGTGTGGTTTTACAAAACTTTCAACATGCATCATCTGACTGCTGCTACCTTCTGCTCGCTGCCTTGCTACTCCAGCTGTCAGGCTCCGCTGGTTTTCGTGACATCTGGCACGCTGCTGCTGCTCTGCTATCGGCACGAGCTGCAGCAGCCCTGCAGATCAAGTGTTCGCGGCTTGCAGGCGACCCTGCAGGAGCTGGGTGAACACTGCAGCGGCACCTTTTTCGCCTGTGCGACGCCCTTGGCCGCGATCTCGTCCGGGCTGGCGCTGGTGCCCATCTCGAACACCGGCACGTCGATGCGCTCACCCAGCTTCACCTGTGGCAAAGAATCGCAGAGCATTGGCATCCACGCCATGACACCTCCTGGGGCCACTCACCGACCTAATGCATCGGGGCATACCAGACATGCCAGATGATGAACGAGGTGGTCCAGGATGGTGAGAGCTCCGTCGGCGCACCAGCTGTTCGATTGCGGCGGGGCGGTACACGTCTGTAGCGACCATGGACACGCGCTTGCCCTGACCCTTGAGGTACAGGGCCAACTTGCCGCATGCCGTAGTCTTGCCCACGCCCTGCAGCCCCGCCATCAGGATGACCTGCGCCCAAGATTGTCAGTTGGTGCAATGAAACAACTGTCATCATGATCTGTACAGGCAGTGCCGCACGCCATGGTTTTGCCCACGCCCTGCAGCCCTGCCATCAGGATGACCTGCGAACGACTGTGTGAACCATCAACATATCCGCCATGTTTCACAGGGCTTGTGGAAGGGAGTATTCGCAGCCTCATGAACAGAGCATTGCGGCAGGGACAGGCCCTGCGGTGCTTTGAGGTGCTGTAGCGCGTAGCGACCACGGCACCAAGGTGGTTGCGTGTGTGGGGTCTGGCGCATTTTTAGGCAGATCCCGGATGGTCTTGAGGCAGCGTGCTCGCCTGCGTCTGCCCCGCCTTGACCTCAACGAGCTCCTGCTGCATGCCGCCCATGAGCTCCACCAGCTCCACGGACCAGGGCTGCTATATGCGTCGGACTACCTCTCACAGAGCTCTTCGAAGTTTGCATTCCCACCTGCGTCTGCCCCGCCTTGACCTCAACGAGACCCTGCTGCGTGCCGCCCATGAGCTCCACCAGCTGATCGTTGACCACCTTCACCAGCTGCTGGTCCGGCTTGATGCCCTTCAGCACCTGCATCTCACATGGATACATGGTACATGCTGTACTTGCTGTTTGCAGACTGGCGGCGGGCTTGATGACCTTCGAGCACCTTTGCGCCGGAAAACAACACGAACTCGGTCCACACTTGCACTGCTACTTGCTTTTTTGCAGACTGACGGCGGGCTGGACGCGCAGTCACAAGGCTGATGATGCACATGGCGCTTGCAGGGCTGCTACGGGACGCACACTGCGCGAAGGATAGTGATTCTGGGTGTCATTTTTCTCAATTTCCAAAAAAACCGCACCTGGACGCCCATCGCCGCCTCCTCGACCCGCGACACAAAGCGCCGCACCACCGGCAGGCTCACCTGCGGCACGCATGGCGCACGCTCAGCATGAGTGTGTCCTGCCTGGGAGATGCATGGTCGAGCCTTCGAGCGCTGATGGGACATCCGGTGGACAGCTGTGACTTCAGGACAGCGTGCATGTTCAGTGAGTGACTCCTACAGCTGTTCTCGATCGCTACGTCATTCGATGTTGGATCGAGATAAGAGGCCAGGACACTCACGTCCGCCTCCAGCAGCGCGCGTCGGATCTCCCGCATCGGCCCCTTGATGTTGTCCTTAGTCAGCTTGCCGTCCTTGCGCACGATGTCCCACGCCTTCTCCAGCCCCGAGCTGAGGTTGTCAAACATCGCCGCCCGCACCTGTAGCGCGCCCCTCGCCTGCGCGCGATGAGGAGGCACCATGCGTCAGGCGTCAGGCGTCAGGCGTCATGCGCGGCAACCAGCATATACACGCCGTAGATGAGCAGGTTGAAGATAACAATGGAAATCAAGCCATCGACATGACCACAGAGCATCGAACATAGTGCGTGCCTGCGGCTGCCAGCGTCCAGGATGCCGCAGGAGTGCATGCCGGCTGAACCGTGCGTTCCGCAAGCGCTCAGCGCCTGCCAGCTGTGTGCCGCCCGGCCTGCAGCATGCTGATATCGCCGCAGGCGGCTGGAGTGCTGCTCGTTGGCTGCTGCACGTCGGGCTGCAGCGCTGCGGCGCGGCCTGCTGTGCTGTGAGCCGCAGGCTGGCGCCGCGCATGGCGCCGGCCTGCAGCATTGTGGGCACCTGCTGCAGGACCCTCGCGCTGTGAGAGGTGTGCGAATCAGGCCAGAATGCCACTCAGAACGTGGGTGATCGGTGTGCCATAAGGCAGGCTGTCCCCGGCAAGGCTCGTGCTGAGACTATCACGGGTGTCGCCAGCTATCCACATGCGACAATGTCAACGGTGGCCAAACACAAGTGACTGCACTGCCGGTTCCTGCTACGTCCAGTGGAACAAGTTACAGCGATCGGTACAAGCGCATATTGAGCAAGTCGCAGGCCACTTGCACGTGGATAGCGACGCTCAGCCGTACCGCACAGGCGTATGTGCAAAAGCTATCGTCGTATACGGTTCTTGGCATTGGGTCCAGTTTCACAGTACGAACGCAGCAATTGGAGCACGGTGCCATTCGCGTTGTCTCACAGATCGGCAGGTTGCAGGCGCTGCATGGCGAGAGCGCGAGCCGAGGTCAGCTGACGAGAAACGGAGCGACAGGGAACAGCAAGATGTTGGGCAGGCTCACGCGCTATGTGGGCATGTCCAGCGGGGGCATGGCCTTCGTCGTCTGGCATGCTTTCCTTACAAGAGAGCAGTAAGTAATCTTCCGTACAGATTGTAATCGCAACACACTGCGTAGCATGTCTGATCACGTTGTTTCGACACACCAAGGAATCAGCGTCTACTCTGCAGAGCTACATCGTGCCGTTGCCAACTCATACATGATACACACGTGCATCAAGACTTCCACGCACACTGGTGTCCCCAACTCACCATCACCGCGCCTGGCGCAGGTTCTTCCCGGCGCTGCAGTACCTGTCCACCTCCAAAATCGCCATCGCCGTCGCCGGCAACTTCGCCTTCGCGATGGCCTTGTGCCTGTACCGCGCCATGGTCAAGGTGAGCACCTCACCGCGCTGTGCCTGCGCTGCACCTCCAACAAGCCCCACCAGCCCGCCGCATGTCGAGACTGGTGCGTGTTCGACCCTTGCTCACTGCTACATCCGACCATCGACACCTGCAATACACCGTTATTTGGCGCCGCAGGTGTTCCTGGGGCAGCTGCGGGAGGCGGAGATTGAGCGCATCAATGACCGCATCAGCCAGGCCATCATGGAGACGTGCCTGGCGATGACCATCTTCCGAGAGGAGTTTAATGTCGAGTTCTGCACCATGTTCACCGTGCTCACCTTCATCAAGGTGCACCCTTATTGGTAGTTGATAGCTGATAGTTGCTTGATCTGCAGCCCGCTTGCCTTTTACCTACCAGTGTGCCCTCCCTCGCCGCCCCTGACGCCCGCAACATCTCCTCAGCACCCGATCGTGACGCCACCACTGCAGCTGCAATCGAACTCCCGAAATCATCTAGTAATCATTTCTCATCTGCTTCTTTGCTCACTTGCAGGTGTTCCACTGGCTGGTAGCGGACCGGGTGGAATACCTCGAAACGACGCCTGCGGGGTCGCGACTGCAGCACATCCGCATCGTCGCCTTCATGATCGTCCTGCTGGTGGGGTTTGCCCTCGTGACTGTGACACACCCGCCCTGTGATAGCTGCTACCCGCGCACAGCTGCAAATCACGCGCGCTTGTATGCCTTTCCTGACTTCCCAGCTGCCCTATGAACTGACGGGTGTGCACCCAGTTCTGTCCATAAGTCGGGTGCTGATTGAGAAAGGGGGCGCGTAGAAGCGCGCAATGCTCAAGATCTAAGGGCTGCTATATGCGTGCCAAGTAGCATGTCGAAGTCCCATATTTAGTGGCGCACAGGCCGAGATATTCCAATGCTCCTCCGCCACTGAAAGCCAGGGGGCAGAATTGTGCGTCGGAGATGACGGCGCTTTCAGGCTCAAAAGCAGTGCCAATCTCCAGCGCCACATTGCATACAGATGCAGCCATGCAAGCGAGGCGGCTGGGGCCTTTGAGAGGTGTGGATTGGTGTGCGCTTTGCGACGCCACCCAGGGTGACGTCAGCCTTGCACTTGGCTGTGTGCAACAGTGTTGTCACACATTCCCACACAATCAGGTCATTCTCAAGGACCCTGATGAGCAGAGTAGCCACAGGAACAGATCCGTCGAGCCTGTGTCCAGAGTTAGATAAGAAGAGTTCAAACTTGCAGCAGCCAGGAGCAGTCTGCATGCTGCCGCCGCTGGAAGTCAGAGCAGTTCATCAGTGGCTGGCCAGCTGTCAGGAGCTTGGCGAGGGGCTGGCTGTGTCGGATTGAAGGCTCTGGGTGTCAGCTGCTGCTGGAAAGCATCTGATGTGCAAAACGGGTTCTGATGGTGAAGCTGTGCCCATTTGATGATGCCAGGGTTTTGCCACCCGACTTATGGAACAGCACTGACCTCTTCTGGCATCCGAAGAGGCGTCTGCAGGTGGCAGAAACTCCTGGGGGCCATGCTGACAAAGGGGACATTGCTGCTTGCAGGCGGTGGATGCGGCGTTCTTGCAGCTGACAGTGGGCAAGACGCTGCAGCGGTCTGCCTCGGCGCACCTGCTGTTCGCCTTCGAGTACGTCATCCAGGTGAGAGCAGACCATTGGACGCAGTGCATGCCCCATGCACCTTTCTAGCTGAAATTTGCAGCATAACGCTCAACGCGTCCCTGCCGTGAGCTCGGAAACACATTGAAGAGATTGCACAGGAAGGAGGTTCGCGGTTCCCGAGAGCACGAAGCAACAGAGCCGCTCGAGGCCCGTCAATGCACCATGACAATGAAACATCACGAAGTTTCGTGTGCCGTGCCGCAGGCGTCGGTGGTGCTGTCAACGGCGGCCAAGTACACGCTGTCGGTGATAGACGCGACGCTGGAGGGGCGGTGGGCGGGCAAGGGCACCTACGTCTTCTACCTGGAGCTGGTCACCGACATGCTGCACCTGTTCGTCTACCTCATCTTCTTCATCATCGTGTTCGCCAACTACGGGCTGCCGCTGCACCTGGTGCGCTGCTGCATGCTCTTTCATTATCTTGTCTTAGATCGCTTGTATTGAAACATGGGAAAGGAACCTGTGGAAAACTGGGCGGACCCGAGGCCCGAGGGTCCCCTTGTCTTTGTTACTCTTCGTGATTCCATGGTTATCATGGCTCGAACTCATCCTGAAGCTCGAGTAAACGAACTGTGCACTTCCCGCTAAACCCTAAGATTCCTGTGCTGGGGGCCACGCAGGTGCGAGACCTGTACTGGACCTTCCGCAACTTCCGCAACCGCGTGGCCGACTTCCTGCGCTACCGGCGCGTGACCGCCAACATGGACGAGCGCTTCCCCGACGCCACGCCCGAGGTACACGATTACTTGTATTGTAGTATGTTGATTAAAGAACCAGAGGCTCTACCCTCAGGTCTGCTATGGCAAAGGGTTTTTATTGGTTGTCTATGACAAGCCTTCCTGCATTGCTGAACAGAGCTGTGGCTGTTGAGTTCCCGTAACTTCAAGGGCAATGAACTCGTGTCTCTGCCTCGAAAAGGAGCTGGAGCGCGCGGACCACACCTGCATCGTGTGCCGCGAGGACATGGCGGCCATTGGGCGCAACAAGAAGCTGCCCTGCGGTCACGTGTTCCATCTGCACTGCCTTCGGTGAGCTGATGCTGCTGTTCGTCGACGCAACACAGCCACATGATGGCGCCATGACCGCCAAGCCTGCCGCCAAGCGCGGCACACTTCTCCCTTGGTGTCACAGCCTCCCAATTCCAATCCACCTCCATGCATGTGCACATTGGCCTTGCATTTGCACTGTGGGCAGGACAACAGGGTGTCCAACATTGCATTGTGGGTCTCTGCAGGTCGTGGCTGGAGCGCCAGCAGAACTGCCCCATCTGCCGCACCTCGGTGTTTGCAGAGCGGCCGCAGGCGTCGCCGCAGCCTGGACAGCAGCAGCAGCAGCCGCAGCAGCAGCCAGAGGTGCAGCCCGCGGCGCCGGGCGCTGCCGCTGCCGGTCGCCAGCACCCGCACCAGCATCAGCCGCGGCAGGTGTGATTGCTGTGGATGAACGTGATTGGCTGTTGATCAGGCCACATGCTGTACGTGAGTCTATTGAAGTCGCCGGCGTGTGATTCGCGTCGCCTGCAGTCGACCCCTGGAGCTGCAACAGATGCGCCGCAGCTGGCTCCTGCACAACACCGAGAAGTCGATTTGCACAGTGCAGGGCGAGGAGGGGGCTCAGCCAGTGCGCTACTGGCGCGTGCGGCAGGGCGTCGCACAGGTGGTGCCCATCTACCCGCAGGAGCAGCCGCACCAGCAGCAGCCGCACCAATACCAGCACGAACAGCAGCAGCAGCAGCAGCGGCAGGACTACTACCAGCAGCAGCAGGCACACTGGGCGGCGGCGGCGGCCGCGGCGCAGCAGGCGGCGGGGCAGCATGCGCTCATGCAGCAGGCTCACATGCACATGATGCAGGCCATGGGCGGCGCGGCGCAGGCGGCAGCGCAGCAGCCGCAGCAGCCGCAGCAGCCGCCGGCGTCGCAGGCACCACAGCAGGCGGCGCAGCCGCCGCAGCAGCGGGGGGCGCAGGCGCCGCAGGACGCCACGGCGCGGGGCCAGGCGGCGGAGCAGCAGCGGCCGCCTCAAGGTGAGAGGCGCTGCACAGTTCTGCCACCTTCTCGTCTGTCCCTGGGGACGGCAGGCGGCGCATGTCCCTGGGGCCGCAGGCCTGTATTGTTGATGATCTCTTTGCGACGCTGGATCTATGTCACGATCTGGAATTGCGCCCGACTGATTGTTCCGCCCATTTGTGAATACATTTCGTGCCCTCCTCACCGAACACCAAACACGGATAAGCCCCACAAAACGCTAAATGCACAAAACAGCAACCATGCTGTCTGCAGGCGCGCCCGCGGGCTACCACCCCGCCATGGGCGCCTGGCCGCCTGGATATGCCCCTGGCGGCTTTGGCTACCCGGTCGCCTATAATGGGCCGCAGTGGTACCCGCACACCTCAATGGCCATGTTCGCGCCCGCCGGGTACCACCCCTTCCAATTTGCGGGGCAGCAGGGGCCCGGCGATGCCACGCCGCAGCAGCCGCAGTACAGCCGGGTGCGCCTCATCCGAGACTGTCCTCCATGCCATGCTGTGCATGCTGCTGTTGTGATGCCCATCCTGGACCACCCAAGAATCTCTGCGTCACAGGCGCAACTCGAATTGCTGAGAGAATTGTCCTGTGCCAAGGTACTTCCCAAGTTGTGCTGGCAGCTGCGCCCTCGCCACAGCATGCATGGTTGTCTCTGCCTGCGCAGATGCTGCCGGTGCTGCCGATAGCGCTGCCGCCGGCGCTGCAGGCGATCATCCCGCCGCCGCCCGCGGGTGCCTCGCCGCAGCAGATCCAGAACCACCGCGCGGCCGCCGCGGCCGCTGCCGCCGCCGCGGCGTCCGTCATGGCGCCCTACAGCCACCACATGATGGCGCCGCCGACGCTGGTTGCGCCGCAGGCCTCGAGGACCGGCGGCGGCAGCGGCGGCTCGAGCGGCGAGGGCGCCGTGGCAGGCGCTGGCGTGTCGCCGGAGGCAGCTACCGCAGCCGCAAACGCCGCTGCTGCCGCAGCGGCTGCCGTGGTCATTAGCGCGCCAAGCTCGGCCGGCATCAGCATTGAGCAGGTAAAAAATTAAACGAGTAGTTGAGCAGGTACTCACAACCTCAAATGTGACCAGACTCGGCACGTGGTGTCGGTAATGAGTGCTGCAGATCCAGTAGTCCTCATACTGCAGGCTGGTTGTGATAGTTTGGCTGCATGCCTACTTGCGACATTGGCAAGGGCCATTCGTCTCACACCGAGATGTCCTGTGCACAGTTTCGGCGGCGACAGGTGGATATCCTTCAGGCCCAGCTCCAGGCGCTGGGGCCGCTGCGCCCGGCATCCCCCTCCGCCGCCACCGCGCCGCCGCCTGCCGGCGCCAACGTGACCAGCCCGTCCTTCCCGCCGGCACGCTCCGCCTCTGCCGGCCCGAGCGAGCCCGCCGCCGCCGCCGCGCCGAGCGATGGCGGCGGCGCCGAAGCCGACATCGCCAGCGCCTTTGCGGCGCAGCTGGGCGAGGGCAGCGATGCCTCTGGCGCGCCGGCGTCGCTGACAACGGCCCTGGAGCACCTCCGCCGCGCCAGCAGCCGTAACAGCGAGCTGGCGGGCTCCTCCCTGGACAGCACCCTGCGCCGCAGCGACAGCCGTGCGAGCGACGCATCCTCTTCCGCGTTTGGCGGCGCCACGGCGGCCGCCGTAGCCGGCGGCGCCTTCGCCGGCTCACCGCTCGCTGGCGGCAGCCCGCCGCAGCATGGCGCTGCCCCGCCGACGGCGGCCCCGCCGCAACAGCCCGGCGGCGGCGCGCCGTCCGCCGAGGCGGCGGCGCAGTCTGGAGCGCCTGCGGCAGCGTCCGAGCAGCAGCAGGCGGGCGAGACGGAGGAGCAGGCGGAACTGCGGCGGCGCCGGCTGCAGCGCTTTGGGTCGCAGGACGCACCTTGACGGGCTGGAGCATGCCTCAGCTGGCCGATTGCGACCTCGCATGGCAGGCTTCTCCCGAGGCCGGCAGCGGTCCAAAGCACACCGGCCTGAAGGTATAGGGCTTCAGCCATGGCATTGTTGGGACGACTGTGTTAGATTGAGGAACATCACGTTTTGCAGTAGGCTTGAGGCGACATCGTAAGCAACTCGAAAAGTGTAGTGCGGGCACGGTTCTTTGCAACTAGGACATTTGAACAATATTTGTTGGCGGGATGTAAAGGCCGTGTGTACATTTATACTAACTGCTTCAATTGTCCTGTACAACACCAACTCATCCACTCTTGCGCCTTATCACAGACTCGATCGCACTGTCCTCAAACCACACTGTTCCTCATATAAAACTGTTCCTCAAAGGCGGCCAAACCATCATGTCTGTCTGCGGCTGATGATTTCTGCTGCCCATTGCCGCCCCAGATCCGTGCGCCATTTGCCCTTTGTTGACTCGAAGAACTCGTCCAGCTTGATGCCTTGCTGCCCCTCGTACTCCTGGGCTTGCAAGATCATCTCGAGCTGCACGAGGAAACCCCGCGTCAATCTGACGCCCTCCTTTTTCATGGTTCAGAACATAAACAATCGTCGCCGCAACAGTCGCTCAAAAGGTGGGAAATGCCAGGCACGCGCTGACAACGTGCCTTGTCAAAGTCCTTGACGAGCTGGGCCGCCGGCGTCGTCCCCGCTTCATACTCATGCCACAGCTGCTCGATCTCCTCGCCTGCAAAACCAGCCATTGACCTCTGGTGTCTGTTCACCACCGGCAACATTGCTAAAGCCAGCATGCCCGAAGATGCACGTTTACGAGGTTTTTGCAAGATATGAGCAGCAAGGAAATTGACCTGCCAGCACCGAGCCGCCCAGAGTCTCCCGCATCTTCTGGATGGCGGTGCTCTCCAGGCTGTGCTTGTCCGCGTCGCTGACGCCGTCGTGCGGCGTGATGTCCCCCACGATGGCTGCGGTCACGAAGCAGGCTCTCTGAGCCTTTGGATTTCATGGGTGAGCAGCAGCAACCAATCACAGTTGTCACGCAAGGCAGATCTCATGTTGGACAGCTGATCATGCACGGATTGCCGTGCCTCACCTTCCGCCACATCATGCACGATCGCCAGCTTTATGCACCTGTACATGCAGCCCACGAAGGTTGACTTCTTCGTTATGCTGGAGTTGTGCGCTGATGTCATGCTCTCGCTCCACCACATAACATCACATCCGCCGTGATGGGTGGTCCTGCGGCACCTCACCGCATGGTGGTCTCGGCATCGGCGCCGCAGATGAGGCCCATCATGCCCATGCGGTACATGTGGTCGGCGATGCTCTCCGGCTGGTCCACGCCCCGATTCACCCAGCCCGTGCGCTTTGTGCTCTGCAGGCGCAGAACTATCACGTGGCAGTGGAAGCGCATCACGGCTTGGTTACAGTTGTCGTTCGATGCAGCGATTGTACGAATATACATATCTGCTGTTGCTTTCGACATACAAGGCGCAGAATAGGCAATCAACTCGCAACTGTGAGCCTGCGAAGTGCCTGCCGGCATGCATACCGCAGCGGCGCACCTTGAGGTTGTGCAGCAGGGTCAGGAAGTCGATTGCCTGTGCGGGCTGCACGGTGCTTCCACTAGACATGGTCACTCTGCTGCCTCGTGTGGCGCTCACGCGCCGGTGGCAGACCTGAACTGGACCGCGTAAGGCGCAAAGCATGCGCAGGCTGTGGCACTATCGTTCGGCGTAGGGCTCGGCACCGCTCAACCAGGTATGCAGGTCGACACAGAAATGCAAAGACACAACCCGTTCTGCGATGCTGGAAAAGTTGAATGTGTCGCATGCAGTTGCTGTTCGGGTGTTCGCGGAGCTCAGCAGTACTTTGTGTATTGTGTGAACTTTGCTTTCGCAGGGTGAGTTTACTTGACAACGGGAGCTCCAGCACATTTGGAGCCCTGCAAGCTGCAGGTAACAGAAAGTACCGCCACTCTTGCCGTTCGACTCAAGACTTCGGCCAGTTGTCGAAACCATGACTGCCAGCGCGCTCTGCGCAGGCTAGAGCATTGCACGAGGCAGCAAAAATTTCACAAAGGATGGGTCAGCAGGGCAACGGGACGCCTGTGAGCCAGCGCCGCGCCTCGCCAGCGGCATGCCGCGCCGGCAGCAGCGGCTCAGACAGCCTCACGAGCTTCGTGCTCAACATCACTCTCTGGCGCCTCCTTAGCGTGGCGGGCAGCCCACTCAGGCAGATTGTGTCGTGGTACATATTCACCGGGCGCAGCTGCTGGGCGCTGGTGGTGGACCTGCAGCGATGGCTGTGGCGGGCGGTGGGCTGGATGTCCGCGCCGCCCCGATCCGCCTCGCTGCAGAACTTCGGGCGCCCGCTGCTGGATGTGCGACGGTGGCACTATGGCTTGGGTGAGTCGCTGCGCCATGGCTCCTCAGAGACGCTTCCGTTGTTTACTCTCTACCAGAAATCATCCATTGCAAGCTGCCAGGCACAACCGCTGCTGTGCGGTGCGCAGAAGCTGGGCCGGGAGTCTGTTGTGCAAGTGCTGTGTCAGCACCGTGTCCTGGCAGATGCCCGCTGGACGGTGCCCCAGGCAGCCGGCATGGCTGTGGTTGCTAACGGTGTTCTAAAAGATGTTATTACCATTTAGCGCAGCAGCTTCCCTCTAAGCCAGCTAAGTCGTGAAGCAATAGCGATTGACCTCTTGGCGTTATCCTGCTCGAGCCTGAGCAGACAGGCACTTGCCCACAGCGCAGCTCTTGATGTTAGCTCTAAGCTGCATTGTCTCGCTGTGAGCCAGGCAGGCTCGAATGACCTTGCAGCAGCGGTCAGAGCAATCGGCCCGAAAACTTTCGGTGTGGCTCACGTGGCTTTGTGTCTGTAAAAGCCGTTCTCGATGATGCTGCGGGCCTGCCGCCTTGTGTTGCCATGCCGGCCTCTAGACGCTTCTGTTGAGGGGCTGGCGAAATAAGACATGCAGCCGCAGAGTCCATGACGTCCCTCTGACTGCCATGTCCTTTGTCTTATGCCGCAGCTAGCGTCGTGCTGGCGTGCCTGGCGGCGGCGGCCACGAAGCGGGTGCGCGATGCCACGGATGAGGTGGCGGCCAAACGGCGGGGCCTGAGCCGGGCCATGCGGCAGGCGCGCAGCTACGATGGGTTTGCCTTTGCGGCGGAAAAGCTGGAGGCGCTCAAGCGGCGCACGCCGGTGCTGGCGGCGGCGGAGGCGGCAAAGGAGCGGCGGCTGTACGACTCCAGGCTGCTGCGAGACCGCCTGCGCCACCTCAAGTAGGCCCCTCTGCCGCTGCTGTAGCCTCCTAGTGCTGATGCAGCCATCGTACTGCATGCTTGATGTGAGCAGTGTGCAACTGCGGCAGGGTTGCACAACATCACTACATCACTGGCAGTCGCTGCACACACATGCACAGTGCGTTGCTGTATATCACGGAGTGGTACTGCGCGCCGCGCTGAGGCAATCCCTCTTCTCAAACAGTAATGCGTCTTAACATTTTGACGAAGTGACGTCTATCATCTGCCTGCCCATCCATGCAACAGCTGCTCGCCGGACGGCCTTGCCCTTCTACTCAACATTGCTGCCACCGCCACTGCAGGTCAGTGCGAGCCAGCGGCGACCTGCGGCAGATGATGGACGCGGTGCGGTCGGATCTCATCCGCAACCTGGCCAACATGACCAACAGGTGCAGCACTGAATGGCAATACCATGTGCCCTGGCACTATCTCATAGTGGAACTGTGTGTTCTTCAAAATGTCAGGGTCTGACGCAATGGACCACATCGAATCCACACGTCCCGCGGACAGAATCCGTCGCTGCTTACATGCTGGATCTCACGCAGCCGATTTGCAGGCCTCAATCCCTGAACTTGGCACGCGTATGCCAAAGGCGTTCCACCTCACCTGCGACACCATCATGCCGTGGGTCCCTGCAGGAGACGTTGTCACTGATTGGCATGCACATGACAGAGCTGCCCCTAACAACGCAACATCCCCATGCCGCAGGTCGCTGCAGAAGTGTCGCCGCTGATGCACATGACAGAGCTATCTTGTAAAAGTGACATCTTGCGTGTTGGATCTTGAACCACGTAAGGGACTGTTCCCCATTCCGCAGGTCGCTGCACGAGGCGTCGCCGCTGATGCCGGCGCTGATCCGGGACTACATCAGCGAGATGAAGTTTCACCTGGAGCACCTCACGCGCCAGCCGGAGCTGGCGCTGGACGAGAAGCTGCACTTCCTGCGGGAGACGCGGCACACCTTTGGGCGCACCGCGCTGGTGCTCTCTGGTGGCGGCTCCCTCGGCGTCTTCCACTTGGTGCGCTGCCTGGATGATGTCAGCATCGCGGGCATGGGAGCGACCACGGAATGTGGGCATGGCAAGATGGTGTCCTAGTCTCCAGGGACACTGTCCTGGTGCGTCTGCTGGCAGCTGCGTCCGCGCATGTCCGCGCAGCGCCAGTGCCCGCATCGCGAACACCGCCACCCGACGATGCCTTGACTTCATGCGTACGCAGGGCGTGGTGAAGGCGCTGTTCGAGAACGGGCTGCTGCCCAAGGTGCTGTCCGGCAGCAGCGTGGGCTCCATCAGTGCGACTCTCCCCTTCCTCCAGTGCCTGATGTGCTGCAGCGGCACCTGCCGTCATGTTCCCTATCCACGCTGGCCGCTGCCACCACAAGGAAGACATGCCCGTTGTTCGTCCCCAGCTGTGCATGTTGCATCATCATTTCCCCTCGAGGCACTCGCCATCTCCCACACAGCTTGACGAGCAGCAAAGCACCGGCACCGTGTGACACTGCCGCCTGTCTTCTCTGCAGTCTCCTCCATCATCGGGACGCGCAATGATGAGGAGCTGGCAGCCCTGTTCCAGGCCATGCACGAGGTGCTTGGTGTCGCCCCTTTCGCTACACGTATTGTACCAGACACCCCAGTCCCCCGCTTCGCTGCTTTATTGGCTCAACCAGACTCCTTCATCAAGCCACCATGCGCCATGTAGAGTCTAGTCTCACCATGGAGCACGTGCACGTGGTTTGGGGCAGGGATGGAGCTGTGTCCACTTGCGCGCCTACAGGTGGACCTGTCCTTCTTCAGCAACAGCACCTTCGGGCAGTTCGTGCGGCACATGCTGCTGAAGGGCACGCTGCAGGACCACACGGTGCTGCAGAAGCGGCTGCGCATCGTGCTGGAGGATGTCACCTTCCTGGACGCCTACAACAAGTCCGGTGCGTCTGGATTGCGCAAGCACGCTCAGAAGTCTGCTCAGCAGCTGGTGGGCAGCTGCACACGGGTCCCGCAGGCAGTCCGATCCCTCTGCAGCACGGTCCACACCAGGTGGTTCATCATGCCTTACACCATCGTTTGTCTCCAAAAATGCTCTTCATGCGGCGATCAGTCTCATGCGGCACCTGTCTCTTCCGCAGGCCGCATCCTGAATGTGGCGGTGTGCGCGGCGGACACGAACGAGCCGCCGCGGCTGCTCAACTACCTGACGGCGCCCAATGTGGTGGTCTGGTCCGCCGTGGCGTGCTCCTCCGCCTTCCCTGGCCTCTTCAAGCCGCAGGACCTGCTGGCCAAGGACCACGATGGCAACTTCGTGCGGTGCGTCTTCGACCGGATATTCCCACAGATCGGGAGTCATGCCAGTGGTACATGGAGTGCAGTGGCCCTCTTGGCTTCTGTGTGAGATTGCCATCTGTCACATGCACTTGCTGGCTCTATGTGAGCCGCCAACTGCAACATGCAAAGTGCACTCGTTTCGTAGTTGTCAGGGTGAGCTGCTTCTGTGCTCATGTGTATACGACAACACACAGTTCTGCGGCATTTCAGGTTCATGGCGGAGGAGGTGGGGGAGGGCAAGCCGCGGCGGTGGCGCGATGGCAGCCTGGAGGAGGACCTGCCGATGCGGGGCCTGGCTGAGATGTTCAACGTCAACTACTTCATCTGCAGCCAGACCAACCCGCACATCGTGCCCGCGCTCAACATCAAGCGCCACCTCAACCGCACTTTCGCCGACCTCCTGGAGCATGAATTCAAGCACCGGTGCGTAATGTCATGCTATAATGATGGCACAACAGCGCTTTTGGTTTACATCCTCGTCATTGCGCAGCCATGCCTGGCAGCGGGAGCTGTGGTTGCGCAAAGGCGTGGGAAGGTGGCTGCACGGGCTGGCAAGCGCAGCTCACACTCGTCTGCACCTGCTGCCTTGCTTTAGCTATCAGCAGCGCCTCGCAATTTGGCTGCAACAACCTGAACTCTGCCGACTTCAAACCTCTGCGCTATCGAGCTCCAAGTCTCACCTTGGCCTTGGCCACGCGCAGGTGCCGGCAGCTGCACATGCTGCTGCCCAACTGGCTGCCGGGCTTCTGGCTCAAGGTCGTCAGCCAGCCGTGGGAGGGCGACGTGACCATGGTGCTGCCCTCCATGGTGTGGCAGATCAGAAAGGCCATCTCCAACCCCTCCAAGGAGGAGCTGTACCTTTCCCTCAAGCAGGTGTGCCAGAAGGTTCACTGGCCGCAAGAAATTTCTCTGCATCACATCGGGTCTGTCACAGCATACAGCATACAACAAGGCAGCAACCGACTCGGCCAGGCTCAGTATCTTATTGCTGAGAGGAGTCGCCTGATGCTGTTTTTGCACACCTTTGCAACGAGAAGCTGGGGAGTGCTGGTGTTGGAACTGTTCAGTGTGTCCCCTGCAGGGCGAGGCGGTGACGTGGCAGAAGCTGAGTGCGATCCAGGCGGCGTGCGGCATCGAGCTGACCTTCGACAAGTGCCTGGCCATGGTCAAGGCGGCGGAGGCGACCGAGCGCGAGAACAGCCTGCCGCTCGGCTCGGGTGGGCGCCGCGGCGGCGGCATGCGCTCCCGCATCCCCTCCTGGTCCTGCATGGCCGCCGCCTGTGCGCCTTTGGAAACTTTAACCTCTGAAACAAACTCTCAGACCCTGAAGCAGTGGCATGCGCTCCCGCATCCCCCTCCCGGTCCTGCATGGCCGCCGCCTGTGCGCCCACCTTCAATCTGCAACAGCGCCACCCTCTGCTGTTGTGGAGTCAGCCGTGACAACTTCGTGATGTTATAGGGCACTGCGCTGGGGTCATTTCTTTTATTTCTTCCCACATTTTATAGACAAGGACAGTCCACATGTCCGTGATCGTCCTGTGGAGCCCATGCTTGCTGCAGACGCATTGGCTATATAGCTGACGACATGCACAAGTGCAGGGGATGGGTGCCGTGCAAATCCGACACCCCTGTCCTGCCCTGTGCTCACTGCAGTCTCTTCTCGTGCGGTCGATGCCCGGTGGGCAGAGCATCTGAGCATCTGCAATCTGAAGCAACGCAATTGGTGCAACCCTCCTGACCTTTCAACGTTTTCAACAGCAGCGTCGCTGCCGCGGCCCATGTCGAGCGACTCGCTGGGCGGCGACTGCGAGGCGGCGACACAGCGCACAGCGGACTCGGCGGGCATGACGGTGCACGACCCGCCCGCCGACGGCAGCGGCGCCGGCGGCACCAGCGGCGCAGGCCGTCCCGACAGCGACGCCCACCCGCCCAACGGCTACAGTGAGTAGTTGACAAGCTGCGCTGTCGCTGACAGCTGTATGCGTATGCGAATGCAACTGCGCGGCAGAGCTGAACAGCTGCAAAGTGTCGCTGCCGAGGTGTCGTCCTGGCCAACTTTAGGTTTCAGCGTTGTTCAAACGTGCGGTGCGGTCGTCAGGTTTTGCTGGAACCATCACTTCCTGTGAGCCAGCCGCTATGAACCTCAGAACCCTACACTTGTGCCGCCTGCCCGCAGGCCATGCGCCGCTGCTGGCGCGCAGCAGCGCCTTTGCGATGGGCGTGCCGCGGGTGACCAGCTTAGAGAAGGTGCAGGAGGGGTGCCACTACTCGGGCTCAGCCCCCGACCTGACCAAGGCGCTGCGCACGCCCGCCGAGGTGCGCCCCTTGCTTTTCACTGCATCGCTTATCTGTCTCTGCTCTGGAATCATGCAGCCATCTGAAGCAGAATCTGATTTCGTGTCCACATTCCAGCCATACCAAGGCGCTGCGCACGCCCGCCGAGGTGCACGCTCCTGTCTGAACTATCAGTTCATATTTATTCCCATGGTCAGTCGATCGCTCTGCAATCCTGCAGACTTGTTCTTGAAGCAGCCATGTTGCCCCGCTACACACTGCTGACGATCGCAATCCACGCATGCGATTGACATGTGCTTTGTCTGCGCCAGGGCTCTGCAGGCCTCAAATGCCAACCTGTCTGCTCAACCTGCCTGCGTTACTGTCCCTGCAGGCGTATCCGCCGCTGCCGTTCGACTGCTGCGACTCCTCGGTGTCCATTGGCGACCTGTGGGAGCCGGCGCCGCCCGCGCTGGGAGCCGGCCGCCCCTCCAACGCCGACGCCCACTCCGGCATCGACTACTACGCCTGGTGAGCGGCGGTCGGCGCGGCAGCGGCACGGCGGCAGCCGGAGGTCGGTGCACGCCGCTGCATGGCTGCGCCGCTGCAGGATGGTGGCGCCGGCGCTGCCACGAAGACAGTCGCCTTCGGCACTGGCGCAGTACAGCCTGCTGGAATACTGGCGAGGCATTCGAACGTCGACCCAGTTGGACAGCTGGCGACGCCGGCCTGGTGCCGCCAGGACAGGCGGCAGACACAACAGTGGTGGAGCACTGCATCTTGTTGTGACAGCACCACATCAGTAGCGCGGGCGAGCCGGGTGCCGCCTCTGCGCCAGGGGCAGGGTCGTGCGCCCGGCAGGCTGCCGCTGCTTTGGGGAAGGTCTGGCGGCTGACACGCCACTGCACCCTCAAAGCAGGTGGCCAGTTTGAGGACCCGGCCAAACATCTGCGTCTGCACACCCAGCTGCGCTGGGAGTTTTGCCAAGCGGCCACATAGGAGAACACTCAGCGTTCAGGATTCGTTAGGAGAGGCAGCGGAGGCGTCCAGTAGGGGCGTGCCCGTCTTGCGTGTATATCTAGGAGGGCGCATATCGCCATCGGAGTGTGTGTCGTCTGCTTTCCCAGGCAAAGCGGCGGAGAATTAACTTGTTAGGGACCCCTCGTTGCGGCACAGCACTGCACGGGTGTGTGTTGAGGCGAACCAAATGGCGACGGCGACTCATCCCTTCAGGGCAGTTTTGGACAGGAGCATTGCAGTTTTGGGTCGACGGCGGGAGCTGGGTGGCCGCCAGTGCCGAAGTGCCGCCATGCAGCGGTTTTTGGACATCGTGCACGTGCGCCGCTGTGTGTGGCGGCGCGCGTGAAGGTACATGTCGTGTGCACTTCTTTGTCTCTCCAATGAGCTTTTTTCGCGTCAGGGCGTGTGCATGGCCCTGCACTGCGCGCTGTGCAGGGTCCATCTCCCAGTATTTGGCTTCATTGTGAACGTGTGTCGCCCCACAGTACCCTTTACCCTACTAGGTAGTACCCACAGTACCCTTTATCCTACCCACAACCTGTCTGCCTCTCTTCTCGTCTGGCAACACACTCCTTTGCTAGACCACATGCCACCACTCAGAAACGCTGCACCCATCTTGTGACATTCTCCACCCATCTTGTGAGAATCAATTGCTTGCTGCGCGCATGGAAGGAGGCCTACTGACTGCCCTCAAAGTGGCACCGCCGGCCCCGCCCGGCTTGCACCAACACAAACCAGCTGCCGCCTTCTCTGACATGCTGAACCCTGCCACACACCTGAGCCCGATCCTTCTTCACAGCACAGCGCAGTCGCTGAAGTTCTGCGAGTGAACCCAACATTACCACCTCTGCCGATGGCAGCTCCGCTGCTGTGCGCAGGCCCCCAGAAGCTGGTGCCGATCGCGACCAGACAAATTTTAAGGTTTGCTGACTGCCTCAGCATGGCTCTGTGTGCTGCGCTTTCTGACGCCTTGAGTGTGACGGGTCACTTGTCACCTGATGCAGTAACATGTGGCACGCAACACGCCGGCGTCGCCCTCCAGGATCTGCAGCACAGTACACAATAATGTCGAAGTTCCGGCTCAATGGCAACACCAGTCTACGACTGCGGTCACTAACTCCGCCATCAGCTTACCCTCCGCCACGACTCGAGCGCTCTTTCTTCACAATCGAAGCACAAATTTGCATCCATAGTGTTTCGCCGCACCCAAGATACGAATGATGCTGGCGTCGCTGTTGCGCCTGAGAAAAGACGCATATATATGGCAGAGCATAAGGAGCAGCCGTACCTTCACAAAGGCGTTGCCGGACTGCAGCAGTTGCTTCAGCATGTCTGAAACAAAACTTTGTTCATGTACACTTTCATCTCAAGGACATATACGCATTCAAGGACATGTACACACCTCTGCAAAAACGTTGCCGGCCTCCGGCAGATGCTCCAGCGCGTCCGCGACGAAGGCGCCGTGCTCGCGTTGATGGCTGGGCGTCGCCGGTCCGCAGCGCCGGCGAATGTCCTGCAGCTCAGCATATCCTCGAACTCCCGCCATAGTTTCAGACATATGCCTGCGTACAAGAACACCCCATATATCACCAATGTCATGCCGTCTACAATAACTGGCATGCTGTCGAGACACTCACGCGCCAACACACTCACGCCGCCGACACACCATCCAGAACAGCACCACGCTGAAGAGGTGCAATCAATCTGGAACCTGCTCCTGAACTCGGACGAAAGAATCGACTCACCTGCGGTCCGGCAAACACCACGGCCATGTAATTACCCTCTTATAAGAGGGTGTTTGTCGCGGCAGCGCAGGCGGCGGGGTGAAGGGAGTGGCCAAATATGTCTCCGCGTCTGTCTGCCATGCTGAAATCGCCGTGCTGAATCCTCCCAAAGCATCCACCACGGAAAGCTGCAGAAATTTCGAGCCCCGGGGGTCCTTTGCAGACCGGCTGTGGATGGGTGACGCCACTGCGCGTAAGCTTACGCGCACTGGCGCCCCCATCCACAGCGGCATTCGAGGCTCCACGTGACTGCAAGGCAAACGGTAAGGGACTTCGCTGTTGGCAGCTTGACACAGTGGGATGACGAGGTATCTGTTCAAGTGCCAAGCCCGGTATATCTTGGGAAGTGTCAGCTCAAACGGAATGTTCCAGGTGACAGGGCAGCACAAACGCGTCAGCGGAAGTTCAGCCGCCGTAAAGCTGGTGTGACAGCACGCAACATGATGGCATGGCCAGGCATACCTGATGCAAGGTCCTGCAGCTTGTCACCAAATGCATATCCCTCGTCCATCATGTCGTCGTCCCCCAATGATGCGACACCACGCCGTCTCCCGAATTGCAAGTTTTGCGGTGACTGTGCCGCCTTGTCCTGCAACAGGAGACGGCACTCTATTCGTACCTGCTGCCATTACATGGTCTCATCCCAGGCATCTCCTGTGACTCGAAACTGTGTTCTGCAGCAAACATCGATGACCAGGTCATGAGGAGTGAGGCCAGGCGGCAGGAACGTCAATTATCGCGCACCTGCAACGGCGCGGCATCCCCTACTAGAATAAGCTTCCGTTCTTTTGCTTAGCCCCATGCTGTAGAGCGGTGCACGTCACAATGTCGAGCGTTTATCATGTTCAACATACACCAGAAGCCTAGACAGCAAGGTTGCGGGCAGGCACCTGATGGAACCGACGCTCGCCACTACCCCAAGCTGGGTTCTGCAAGCCGTGTCGGGCCGTCGAGGTGCCAGTGTGCATATATAACGATCTCGACTTGCTGTGCTGAACCTCCGTCAAGCAGCCTGTTGAGCGTCGACCTCGGTACTCCGCTGCTGGTGATGTGGTTCCAGCGATATGTCTGCTCAGCGATTGCCAGGCCAGTGCTGCAGGTTGATCGAGCCGGAAGCAGCCGCCTCAGCGCCATTGTATACGGTTCAAGGCCTGGACGACACGTTATAGTCCGTCGCACTGGTGGCACATTTCACGAATGCAGCTTCGCTCCGAGACTCCAGTCCTCAACAGTAGACTCGAGCTGGACCTGACCTGGACAGAATGCACACAGCAGAGCGTGCCTGGTTGTCACTAAACAGCCAAGACTCTCTAACTTGTGTGTCGCCACGCACAAGTTAGAGAGTTGCGTCGTGGGCCATGCAAGCGTGTACCTAGCAGAATCGCAATGTCTTTGAGGTGATTGTAAGCTTGTCAAACAAACCAGGCCTTGTGTCGAACACTTTCACCGCTCATCAGTGTCCATGTGCACACTGCAGTATGACCGTCTGAGCTTCGTTTTTCATGCACAACCCTCGATGACGATATGAGACAGGTCATCTCAAACCACCCAAAACGTCTGTTCCCCAACAGCCACACCGTGCGCACGCCGAAATGTTGGTCCATTGTCACATTGCGCGGAAAAAATGGGTGGAGTCGTTGCTTGACAGTATCCAACCGAGAAAAAGGAAGAAGAATGGGGCAGTGCGGACACCCTGCAGGCAGTGCACTGACCGCAGCAAAAGGCCGCTGGGACGGCGCGGCGCCTTCGCATCTCGCTTATCTGATCAATGGCCCTGGGACACTTGTGGCGACCTGGAGGAACAGCACCGCCGCTGGCGAGGGGCCGCACCACGCCACTGAATGCGCCGTGCGCGCTTCAGACGCCGCCGTCGGCATTTGGTACATGCTGTCTACTCATGCCAGCCGGCCGGCCGCGTTGCCTGGCGACCGGTCGCGGCTGGCGAGCGTCACGTCCGGGCCGCCGGCCGCCTCCGCAACGCGGAGCCGCTCCGTCGAGGGGGCGCTGCCTACGGCGCTGCCTCCTCTGATGCCGCCTCCGCCGCCCTTTCGGGCCGCGCCGCTGTTGCTCCGCGCTTTGCCGCTGCCTGCCGGGCCGGCGGGCGGCGGCTTGGCGATGAACAGCAGGTTCTCGGGCCGGTCCCGCGGCACGCGCGCCGCGAGGGTCTCAAAGCCGTCGGGCTGCAGGCGGCACCAGGTCGGCTGCTTGAGCGCCTCCCGGCCCGCGAGCCCGATGGCGCCCCTTGACCTGTGGGTGATGGACTTTGCAGGTCAGGTGACATGTGTGAGATCTGCTGGTTGCGAAATGCTTCTGCAACCTTGCTGGCAGGCACGACACTCTGTAGGGCGCTGTTGTACGCACGCAGTCTATGCCCCTCAATCAAGCTGCCATTGAGCCTGGTGTTAATACTGGGAGGCTCGAACCACATCAGCACGAGCGCACCTGATGGACTTGGTGATGTTGAGCCAGCGCTCGTCGCACACGCGGCCCGAGTGGCTGACGTCTGTGTAGCCCCACGCCGCCATGCGCCGCAGCAGCCCCGCTGCAGTGCCGCCGCCGCCCGCCGCCATCTTGCCCGGGTGCAGCTCCACCAGCACCACGCCCGGCGCCTTCGCCTCTATCAGGCTCTGCAGGCACCGCCCCCCAACTTGTCAAGCAAGGCTGGTTCCAATCAAGAATTTATGCCGAGTCATTGCCATCGATGGGCCCGGGGTGCAGCTCCACCAGCACCCCCCCCCCCCCCCCCCCCCGCGGCGGGGCGCGGGCGGGGGGGGGCGCGCGC
>JAABUL010002179.1_pt1 | contig 33452 bp, 3 predicted proteins | sample 5559151 | NCBI WGS metagenome assembly JAABUL01 (sample SAMN10711876, study PRJNA513368) | rock metagenome | isolation source: Antarctica rocks | place: Antarctica: Victoria Land, Pudding Butte sud | reverse complement strand
AATCGGAGAAACAGTAATCCAACCGGAGGAACAGTAATTTAACCGGAGAAACAGATAATCTCAGTATCTAGTAATATTATCGGTAATATCGACTAGCGTGTTTTACTTGTTTTACTAGTAATATATTAAAAGATAAATTTGTATTTTACAGAAAAACGCGTTAGCACAAAATATTGTTATAAAACTCTACTATTAGAAAATAGAGCTAATAGACTAGTATATAGTAAATTGACAAGAATACTAACTATATTAAACTAATTATATATATATAATAGATACAGATACTATAAATATTAAGATACTAGCTACTATTTATAATATATTTAAAACTAAAAAATTTAATTTCAAAAAACAAAATCTATTTTAATTAAAATTTGTAACAGTATTTTTCTTTCTATTTGCAAGCTTTAACAAATTAATAATATTTTTGTTCAGATAATTTTTGGAAAATTTTTTCGAATAAATATTTTGTTGTTCTAGATAGATAGTAGTACAAACTTTTGTTAATATTTAATACTATACTATATTAGAGATCTATATAGAGCAAGTCTTATAGATATATATTAACTAATACTAAAAGTATAAAAAGTAAATATACAAAGACTGCAAGAATTATATAGATTCGCAATCTAAAAACGCTAGTTCCAATATATTCTAGTAGATAAAAACAATAAATTTAGTTAATTAGAATTGTTAAACAGTTACTAGAGTTTATTTGTTAGTTGAAATTAATTTGTTTAGTCGATTAATTAGAATTTTGTAAAATCTGTTTAGAGTTCTATAAAAATTTCTGAGATTTAACTATTCTAAGATTTAACAAATTTCTAACGTCTAAATATATAACTGTAATATTATTTCTTTCTTTTATTTAACAATATTTGTATTGTTGTATTAATAATATTTTTTTACTGTTTTCTTTTTCTTATATACAAAGATATTGTATTATTAGTAAAATTAAGTATTATTAGATTATTCTTGTAATAGTTTTTAACAATATTTGTAATACTCTTAAACTTATTGCTATTAATATAGTATTAGTTTATATCTTTTTGCTTCTTGTTTATTTATTTGCAACAATATTGTAATCGACTATAATATTATTTGAAATTCAGAATATTATTTAACTTATATTTCTTGCTTAAGAGAATAATAATAAAATCGAGAGATTTTTAAATTTAATCTGGAAGAAAATTATCGGAATTATTTTGCAGCAAATTGATATAGAAAATATTATATATTAACTTCTTCTAAAAGAATATTTCTTAAAGAGATATATTCGCAAAGTATAGAAATTCTTAAAAAACTTTTTAATAGAACAAGCTTCCGGATCAATTAAAGATATATTACTTAATTAGAAATTATAAGATAAGCTAATAAGTTCTATAGAGATTTAATATACTAAAAGAATTATATCTTGCAGTTGTATCTATATATATATCTATAAACTATATATATAATTACTTAATCTATTGATAGAACTTATTTTACGCTTTCTATAAAGTTTGCGATAACTTAATTTAATATAGTATTGTAGAAATTATAGCAGATTGAAAATAGTAGTTCCAGAATATTTATTAAAAGTATTATAGACAAGTTTAATTATTATTGTTTGCAGTTTATATAACACATATATCTATATATATAATATACTACTAAGTAGCTCTATTAAGAAATCTATTCGAGAGAAAGATAAGATTGTTTTGATTGCAATAATTTATATAGTATTGCAAAAGTTATACTAGATTAACTGTTTTCGCATCGGATTGCGCTCGATAGATTAAATTAGAGATCTAACGTTGCGTTTTGTCTGCTTTGTTTACTACTACTAAATAGATTATTATCTGTCTACTTATTGCATTAATTAGATATACTATCTATCTACTTACTATATCTGCTAATAGGAATATAGAGAAGAAAACATATCTAGATAATATCTCTATAGACAGAAAACAAGTTGTTATCTTCTATATTTCCGCCCGTTGTTGACTGTCTGCAAAACAGTCTGTCTGCTTCAAAACAACCTGTATGCTGCATTAATTAGATATATTATTATTGTCTATTTATCTACTGCATCTGCTAACGGGAATAGGAAGAAGAAAATGCATCTAGATAATATCTCTACAGATAGAAAACAAGCTATTATCTCCTATATTTCCGCTTGTTGTTAACTGTCTGCAAAACAGTCTGTCTGCTCCAAAACAGCCTGTATGCTGCATTAATCAGATATATTATTATTGTCTATTTATCTACTATATCTGCTAACGGGAATAGAAAGAAGAAAATGCATCTAGATAATATCTCTAAAGACAGAAAACAAGTCGTTCTCTTCTATATCTTTGCCCGTTGTTAACTGTCTGCAAAACAGTCTGTATACTGCAAAACAATCTATCTGCTACAAAATAGTCTGCTTGCTCTATTACTGTCTGATTGCTGCATTACTGTCTATCTACTATACTAGATAATTTCGTAAAACTACGTTAAGAAATTCCACGAAATCCTGATTAACTTACTTAGTAGCTAGATTTCTTTCTCCAATATTTTTTAACAAAATTATTGGACTCTTTTATATTTTTATAAATAAATATATATTTAACTTGTAGAAAATATCTGTTTTGTTAATAATTAAAAAGAGATTCAGTATTTTATTCTCTAGTTTCTTAAAAGATCTTTTTTTTTAAATCTTATTCGATTTATACAAGAATATATATACTGTAGTTAATATTGCGCTTGCGCAATATCTGCATTCTCTATTTGTGCTTTGTATCTTATATTTTTTACTATAAATACTCTTAATACAAAAACTTTATAAATCTTATTATTTACTATTTATTCTTTCTTTTTTTCTTCGAAAACTCTATTATCTAAAACTAACTTAGTAAATCTCTAGAAAGAATTATATATATTGTTGCTATTGTTGCAACTGCAATTTCTAGTAGTATTTTTATATCTATACTATTTTTTTGTATTATTTTTTGCTTGTTTTTCTATCTAAAGTATATTAGCAATATATATTTTACTAATATGCAATTTATATTGCAGTTATATATTGCTGTTGCAATATTAAGAATTTGTTATATATATAGAAACTAATTAAAATTGATTTTATTTGTATATAATTATATTAATAGTATACTATATAATTTTGTTTATCTTTTATGCAATCGAATATATTTATATATAATATTCGAAATTAGTTTTCTGTAGTAAATAATATTTATATTTTCTTTTCAGAATTTTCTTTAGTCTTAACAAATCTATTTTTGTATAAATATTAGTTGTATTGTTATTTTGTTTATTCTGCAATTTAACAACAATAAAATTATATTATATACTTTGTCAATTATTTTATCGACTGTTTTGTTGCTCGATATTTTTTTGTAATCTACTATTTAATATAATTTAAGTTTTGCTCTCTAATATCTAATAATCTTGTATTCAATTTATATTTATTGTAATTATTTCTAATTTGTAATTAATTTTATTATTTTAATTACTTTTAATAAAATCTAACTATTAATATATATCTTGTATATCTTGTTATAACTTTTTGCGTTTGTTTGTATTATAATAACAAAATATTTTGTTTTTGTTACAAGTCTCTTTAGCTTTTTATAATAAGTAATTGTTAATATTGAACTTTTTAATTTTTTTTTTAGACAATCTTAATTGTAACAACTGTAATATTGTTATTGTAATTGTTGTTGTCGAAATATATTTTTTACAATAAAACTAAATTATTTGTATTATATTATATTATTAAGATTTTCTTACTAGTAACTATTTATATAATTAAGAATTTTATTTACAATAATACTATATAAAATTTGTTTTATTTTATATATTTTTTGTTTAAGATTACTATTATCTATTTTTGTTTTAGTTGGAAAAATATCTTATATAGTTTCGATTTTCGATTTCTTCTTAAAATAAAATTGTTGCAAAATATATTGTATTGTTCTTGCGACTACAATATTTACAATATAAGATTTTGTATTTATTATTAATTTCTATATTAATTTACTTAAATAAAGATTTATTAATACAATATTAATTTTTACTTATAAAACTTTTATTAATATAGTTTTGTATACTCTTGTAATCTATTTTAGCGCTTTCTTTTATATAAATTTTAGTTTTATATTTAATTCTTTTTTGTAATTTTTAATTGTTTTCGAAATATATTATATAGCAATTTTGTAACTAAGTACAAATTGTACTATTGTAAAATATATTTGTTTGTTTGTTGTTATTAAGAGTCTTTATATAAAATTAATAATTATCGATAATATTTTCTATCGAATTACTAATTTTGCTTTTATATAATATATATAAAAAGTTTAATATAGTTTTAAGTTAAATTAAATTTTTAGTACTCTAATATTTGTTTTTAAAACTATCTAATAATTTATAAGTTTAATATTTGCATTTATATTAAACTATCTAAAAGTTAACAAAATATAAATTAATTTGTATTTTATTTCTAAGAATTTTGTATTATATATTTGCAATTACTGTTTGTATTTGCTATATATTTTTTTCAGAATTCTGCAATTGCGTTTTATTAATTTACTATATCTTAGTATATTAATACTATCTACAAATTCTGTAGAACTAATTTGAAACTAAATATTGTTATACGTTTTAGCAAATCAATATTATAAAAGAAATAAAATATCGACGAAAATAAGAGATTCTGCAATATCTTAATATTTATTCTATATTTTGTTGTTTTATAATTATTAATTGTAATAATAATATATTTGTTCTTCAGAAAATTCTTAACAAATTCGAGAAATCTTTCGATTTTTTTTCTATATTATACAAAAATCTACTGTATATTATATTGTCGAAAGTTTTTTTTGTTATTTAGACTGAGCAGAAATATTACGCGTTTTTTTATATTATTTTATACTATATATATTTTTTTCTAATTAGTTGAAAAGCAATATCTGTAAATCTATATTGTCGAATTCTTATCTATATATTTGATACTATATTTGCTGTTTTAACAATATAGCAAAAATATTTTAAACTATTAACTCGAGTATTTTTTCGAATATATCGAAAAAATCTATAAATCTGTAGATTTTCGCGTTTAAGTAATTTTTTTTGTCGAATTTTCTCAGTACTATAATAACAGTGTTTTCGAACTAAATCGACTATATATTTTTCTGAATATATTTTTCAAATAACAAATAAAACTTTTCTCTCTTCTATTTTTTAATAATTTTGTTTTTTTGATTCTATACTTTTATATATATTGTTTAATTGTTAATAATACAACAGTATCTCTATATTTATTTTATGTTTTTAACTGTTTTTATATATTCTTTTATCTATTCTATTTTAAGTATTTTATATAATCTAATTTAGAAAGTTGAGATATTTATAATCTGCTTCAGTATCTTAAATAATTTATTCTTAAATTTATTAATACGCGAACAGTCTACTATATAGTTCGATAGAAATTCTAACAGTTATTTTCGAAATATTTAACTAAATTTTTTGTTGTCTGTTGTTTTCTAGTATTAATGCGATTTTCGCGCAGACTTCTTGCAGATTTTTAGATTGATAATTGTTTGTACTGACAAATAATCTAATAAATTCTTTATTTTATTGTTTATTTCGTATTTTATTAATTGATTTACAATATTATCTATTGTAAAAATTAGATCTATAGTTGTCTAAAATTCTTAATAATTGTATATAATTGTTTTCTATAGCAATGTCAGCAGGAAATAAATTTCTATAACTATATTAAATAATTTATTAAACAGCAGATATTGTTTTAAATAAAATAGATTTTTTTATATTATAAAATAAAAATTGAAGTTTTCTATTAATATATTTTTGTTTAATATGCGCAATATTGTTTTAATAGTTAAAAAACTTCTTTTATTGTAAATTGTTTTGTAATTTCTAGAAAATAGATTGTATATTTTGTATATCTATATTGTTGTGCGAAATATCTATATACTGTCGATATTTATTTCTATAATAACAATATCTACGTCTTTGTAATATTATATCGAGTACAAGATATTATTATCAATTTTCTTATTTATATAGAAGCAAGTTCTGCTTTTGTTGTCTTTCAATATAAAGTTTGCGCTTATCAAGCAATATATCTTCAAATTCTCGCTATAGTGCTATAACTCTTAAATTATTAATATATTATAGTTTTTTATACTTCTTTTATAAAATAGTGCAACTATTATCTTTTTTCTGAATTTATAGATCTTATACTATAATATTCGAAATTCTTTTTGTATTAATATTACAGTTCTTTCTTAGACTCTATTTATATATTGTATGTTATCTGCAAAATATCTGTTCTCTTTATTAAGTTTTCTACTAATATTAATATTAACTTTGATAAAAACAATATCGAGCTCAATTTTATCTTTTTAATTAAATAATTTATAATTGTGTTTTCTAATACTTTATTAATATTGTAAAAACAACTTGCAAATATTAAATAACTTAATCGATTTTTTTTTTATATTTCTGTCTATTAGTAATTTAAGACTTGTAGATAATTCTGTCTATATTCTAGATATTGTCGCTTTCAAGATTCTATTACTGCGCGCTATATAATAAATAAGTCTAAATTCTATAATCTACTTAATTCTTTTCTTTCCAAATTGTTTTTTCTTATACTAAAATATATTTTATATATTCTTTTGTAGATTCTGCATTTCTATATATCTTAAATCTTGTTATAAGAAAAGTATTCAAAACAATAGTTCTGCGTATAGTAGATATAATTCTGTTTGTTCTTGCAGTTATATATCTTGTATTTGTATTTCTAATATTTCTAATATTGTTATATTCTGCAACTTGTGTTATAGAATTGTACAATTTTAATATTAAATTTGCAATATATTTTTGTGTTAATTAGTCTATTTACTATTTTCGCGCTAACAACGCAAACTACTAGCAATATATATCTTTTTGTTTAAATATCTTTAATAAATTACTCTATTTTATCTATTATAACTTCCGAATATATACAGTTGTTTGTTTTAACAAATATTGTTGTTCTATCTTTTTTTATATTTTTAAACATATTCTCTATTCTAATTTTATATACTATTATTCTGTAGCTAACTTCGCGTAGATTTGCGTTCGATAATATTTTTTTTTTCAATATTTTTTTTTTTAGTTTTTTTTTGCTTTTTCTGTTCTAATTCTGAATATAAATATTTTAAATTGTTTTCTAATCGCAATAATATTTTTGTATATCGAAAATATAATCTTAATATTTATTTCGTATATTCTATTTATTATTTTGTTTGTTGTAGCTGCTATAACTTTTTAATTTTCTTTTTCTCTCGAATATAGATTTTTATCTCGAATTCTTCGCGAGAATTTTGTATAAACAATATTGTGTTTGTTTCTCTGCTAAAAAAATTTCGAAGTAATAAAAATCTATTTTTGCTAATTTTTTTGATTTAGCTATTTATTTACTGCTTTTTTAATATATAAATTTCTTCTCGAATTTGTTACTTATTTTTTTTAGTCTAGTAAATTGTTCTTTTATACAACAATTATTTGTCGCCGAAATAATATTCTAATATATTAGTTTTTTTATTGCTGTTTTTATTATCTTAAACAGTTTTTCTAGTTTCTTTAGAGTACTAATTTCTTTATTAAATGTCTGTCCGATTTATAATATATTTACAGTTTTTTTAGTTTTTTCCGAATATTCTTTTTCTTGATTAAATTTCTCTGCAAGAGTACAAAATTCGTATCTTGTCTATCTTTTAACATTGTATTAACTATATTTACTCTCTAATCTTGTCGATTAGAATAAAACACAAATATAATATTAATAGTTCTCTTTTTTTCTTAATAGATAGATAATAAATAATATAATAATTCGCTTTAATATATTTTTGTTTTTGTTCAAATATATTTAACAGAGTTTTCTTCTTAATATATTCTAGTCTATATTTTGTTTTACAATTTCTTTTGGAATATTATTGTCAAACAAAATATATATATTATTGAGAACTCTATTAGAACAATAATTAAGAGAATTGAATTTTCAATTGCGTTCTAATTAGAAATTGCTTAGACTAATATATATTTGTAAAATTGTATAATAATCAATTTTTTTGTTAATATCAAACTTATTATATTTACTAAAATATTTATTAATATCAAATTCTCTATCGATTATTTTTGTATAAAAACTATTAACTATTTTTTATATCTAGATTTCGGTTTTTTTTATATTAATAGCAGAAAAAACAAATTGATAAATAGAGAACAAATAAAAGTGTTTCTAAAAAATATTAAAATTTTTATATATTTGTAAAAATATAGATCTTAAATCTAGACAGAATTATTAGATATAATATTGTTAGATTTGTTAAAAAGAAAAAAAATATTAATTTTAGAATATATGTTAAGACTGTTAATATTTTGTCAGAAAAAGAATTTATAGATAGATTTTGCAAAAATACAATTAATTAGAAATTCTATTTAAATCTGCTTCAATCTAAGTTAAATTTGTTTTAGACAAATTTCTTTTAATTTAAATTAGATTATTTATATTTGTTTTAATTCGAATTAGATTTTGTTTAAATTAAATCAGATATTAAAATTTAAACAATTGTTGAAATATAAAATAATTCTGTTGTTTTAGAATACAAAATTTAGATATTTTTATATAATACAATTTTTGAAATAAAAACAAATTAGATAATTTTATATATTGCAATTTCAAAAAGAAAACAAAATAATAATATAGAAATTTTAAGAAAATATTGCAATTAGATTGTTTGCGCTATAATAGTATTTATAGCATAGAATATTATTAACAAAATTATATTAAAAAAATACAAATTTTTAGCAGTTGCAAATAATAGAAATATTAATAGCAAATATATTATATTTGTTTTAGAAAATTATAAAAATACTATTTAAAATTTAATTCGAAATATATTCTAAAAAATATTATATAATTTAAGTTAATTACTCTAATTGTTAATAAGACTTAAAAGATTGCTATTTTATTAGCAGATATAAATATTACTATTAGCAAATAGATATAAAAAACTACAATATATATAGATAAAACTTTTGAAAAACTTAAAACAAAACTAATTGCAAAAGTTTTTTTCCCAGATATTTAATATTAATTACAGGAATATATTTGTTTTTATTGTTAAATTTAATATTGTGCGTATATTTTTAATTGTTATTAATATTTTAAAATCTAGAATATTATCAAATTATTATTAACAATATTTTTTTGGAGATTAGAATAGACAAACAACAATATATTTAAAATTAAACAATTGTATTGTAACTATGCACTCGCGAGATCGTTCCTAGACGCAATATTATATACTAGAATAGACGCAAAATCCGGGACTTTATATAGTTAGTCTTTTAATTAAATACTAGAATTAACTAGAGATAAATCTATTTCTCTCTAGACACGCTTCTAACAAATTGAAGAATAACAATTATTATTACTTATTAAGAGACTGAAAAGATTATTAATATAATATCTGCGTTTAATTCTAGTTCGCGAGATTAGAGAATAAATATACTTAACGCAATATTAACAAATAAACAAGAAGTAAATTTTGTACTCTTATAGAAGAATTCAATTAAACAAAAGAATATTTAGAAAAAACTAAACAAATTGCAAGTATTCTATAAATTAGAGAAACAACTAATCAAGAAATTGATACTCTAAAACAAGATAGAAGAGTTGTTTAGAATAGTAGAAATAGCAATAAAAAAGTTAACGCGTTTAAGTGTTGTGTCGACAGCAAGCAAGCGTTGTATAAAAAAACAATTAACAAAATTAAAAAAAATAGTTAACAAATTTGAAAAAAAATCTACAACAAAAAAGCAATAGATAGATAGCTAAATTAAAATAGTTAGCAAAAGTTTGTTTTTATTAATTCGGAACTTTTAAAATAAAAAAGTAGATAAAGTACTATTGATATAAAACTCTCGCGAAAAGTTCGAGATAAAAATTTATATTTAAGAGAAAAAAAAGGTTAAAAAGATTATAATAATTATAACAAATAATATAATAAACTAAGTACGCAAGACAGATATTAAGACTATATTTTTAATATACAAAAGTATTATAGCAATTAGAAAAAAATCTGAAATAATTATATTTAAAATAAAAACAAAGAAAAGCAAAAAAATATTAAAGAAAAATAATTTTTGAACAAAAAACAATTTATTAAATGCAAGTCTGCGCAAAGTTAGCTATTAATATAGTAATAGATAGAATTAGAATAGATAGAATATTCAAGAATATAAAAAAAACAGTATTAAAATATTTATCAAAATTAACGTATATATATATTCGAAAATTACAATAGATAAAATAAAATAGTTTGCAACAAATACTTTAACAAAAAAGTATATATTACTAATAGCTTGTGTTGTTAACATAGAAATAACAAACAAGTTAATCGATAAAGAAATATATTATAAATTAGATATTAAGATTACTTAGTTTTATAATACAAACTGCAGAATTTAACAATATTTAAAATATTAGAAATACAATTATAAAATTTACAGATACAAGAATAAACAGAGATATATCTACTGCGCGCAGAATTATTGCTTGAAATACTATTTTTATAAAAAAACTTAAACTATATAAAAATACAGAGTCTGCAAAAACTTATATAGAATATAGAATATTTAATATTGTAATCGAATAATCCGAAGATATTCGATTATTAATCTAGAGATATTTGTTACTTAGTTTAGCAATCTATTTGCAGTATATATACTGTATCTTCTGTATAGATATTAGAATCTTAGCTACTCAATATACTATTAGATTGTATAATACTATTTAATTATATATTGCAATAAATCTCTATTGTTCTAGTTGTCTACTAATCGGAGATTTTATTTTTACTTTCTTATATTAATATTGAAGACGAAACTTTAATTAAAACAACAGATATTAGAACAACAAATCAACAACATATTTCTGAAAACAGTTTCAGAATTACAGAAAACTCAGAACAACAGAAATTCGGAATTATTAGAAGAGAAACAGAGAAATCAGATTAATCTCGAAAAGTTATTAGATTTTAGAAAATTTAGAATACAGAAATACAGAAATTTGCTTTTTAGAAACAGAGTATTATTAGACAAAAGAACAAGAAAAAAATAATTAGAATCAGAATTAGAACGCTAGAATTAGTTGTTAGAGTCGCGAATTTAAAAATCAAAATATTTTATCAATATTGTAACTAGTTTCTACAGCTAAGATACGTCTAAAAATTACTTATTTCAGTAATTTTTATTGAGAGAATATTAGAACAAAATAATTTATTTCTCTAAACAAGCGCGAAAGCACTATTTGAATCAGTTTCTCGATAGAAACTGAAACAGATTTTTAACAAAAGAAGATTAATTATTAATTAATTGTTAAACAGCTAGAAAGAACAATAGATTAAAAAAATCTAATTGCAATTGTTTTCGAAGAGAAGACCAAAAAGCAATAAAAGAGAAAGAAGTATTTATCGAGAATTATATAAAAATAATAATTTTTGATATATTTGCAAAAAAAACAAAAAAAAAAAGAACAAGAAATATATAAATTAAAACTGTTGTCTATTAATTCTGCTATAATAAACAATCTTTTTAATCTACTTATTATTATTCTTACTACTTGTTATTAAGCTGTTTATATAGAAGCAATAATTGAAAATCTTAAAAAAGCTGACAAACTATCTCTTAGTATAAATATGTTGTCAGACAGTTAGTTAACGAATTTGTTAAAAAACAGCAACTTTTATTGCTATATCTCTTCTGTGTCTGTCGCTAAAATCTCTGATATATTGTATTTTAACAAATTTAATATTACTAACTTTCTGAAGAGATTTTCGAATCTGTGCAACAAATATAAAATTACAAATATCTATAAGATTGCTAAGTTGTCTCGATATTGCAATAATTTTATAAAGATATTTTTGAAATTTATCTTAAGCTGAAGTAGTAAAAAGTAATTTAAGTTAAAGACAAAACTAAAAAAAAAAAATCGAGATAGAGATTCTAATTACAAAATAAACTCTTGTTCTTTTTTAGAATTCTTAAAAGAAGTTATTAGAAAGAAATCAGATAATACTTGCAATTATAGTTGACAGTTTAGAGCAATTTTTTCTAGATTTATTAGAGTAAATTAGATAAATAAATATATTAAATTATTTTCCGCATTTGTTCGAGCTTATTAATAGTACTAATTACTTACTAACAATGCTTAAAAATATAGACTTTTGTTAAAATTTGAATATATTTGGATAAACTAGTCCAAATCAAGTAATTTCTGTAGATTAGACAAATTTTTAGTGTATTTATTTTTATTACACAAAAAATATATTAATAGCTGTTATATTACTTGGTTTAGATTAGCTCGAACTTAAATATTTTTGAGAATTAAATCGAGAAGAAAGCTAGTCTAGATCCAGTAATAAGATAGCTATTTATATATTTTTTGTATAATAGAAATAAAATACACCAAAAACTTACGTAATATACAAAAATTACTCTATTTGAACTAGTTTATCTAAAGATAATTAAAGTTCAACAAAAGTCTACATTTTTAAGCATTGTTAGTAAGTAATTAGTATCGTTAGTAAGCTTAAACAAAGCGAATAATCTTAATATTTGAAAAATCTATTTCGCGAAATTTCTATTATAATTTTTCGCAAACAAGATATTAGTTTAAGCGATACAAATATTCTGATATTTAAGTTTCTGAACGCTCTAATAATAAAAATAACCAAAAACAATATTGCTATGCAAGAGTTAAGTATTAATAATAATTCGATAGCTTAAAGACTGTCTAATATTAATATAAGCAATTTGATAAATATAATTAATAAGAAACAGAAATTAATAAAGAAAGTAATTACTTCTAAAACAATTTTTATTTTTTTAATATTTTCTGTAATAATTATAAACAATATCTAAACAGACAAAACTTTAAACAATTAGATTCGAATTTTTAAAAATCTTAAAATTAATAGTGCACAAGATATATCTAAGAGCAAAGTCTATTAGATAATATAGCAAGTTATATTGTTTCAGTAATCTAATATATTGCGTTCAGTAATATTGCAGATTCAGATTATTGTGCAAACTCAATCGCAAAACACAATAATTACTAGTTAATAATCTGCTCTTGTATCTAAATACAATAGATTGCAGTTCTAATTTAATAAATATTTGTTTTGTTATAGTTTATATTAACAATAAATATATTTGAATTTTGTTATTCTACAGATTAAAAGAAAGATTTATCTAAACAATAGCAATTGAATTTGCTATAAATTTAATATTTCCGAAAATAAAAAGAGAAAACTGTTTCTAAACAAAGTTAAAATTAAGTTAAAAACTGTAAAACTTTGTTTTCAATAAACAATATAGAAGAATACTCGACGAATAATTAAGATTGTTGCAATAAATATAAATATTAAATTGTTATCAAAGAATAAAAAAATAGCAAAACAGATTAAACTATAATAGAAATGCGCGAAATTAGATATAAGAGAGATTTGTATTTACAAAAAATGCTGTAAAAATCAATTCTAAAACAGTTAGCAAAAATAATTAAACAAAGAATTTAGAAAAAGAAAAGATTCTCGAAAATTAAAAATATCAAATCTGAAAACTATATTAAATTAACTGTTGTCTCTGATAAATCAATATATATAATAAAGAATATTACAATAAAAAATAATTCTCTTTCTAAGATTGATTCAAATTTTAAAGCAATCAAGTACAAGAAAACAAAATTCTTGGAGAGTTAGAATATATCTCCAAACTATATATAATAAACAAAACGTTTGAAAAGAATAATATAGATAGTTTGCGAATAGACAGATACAAAAGTTTTAACTTAAAATATTTTAATATTTAAAATTGAAATAAAATTAGCAAATTTTATTGATTTTTATTCTGATTTAAGTTGTTTTTTTTTGTTTGTTTTTCGATAAAAAATTTGAGAAAATAGTAACTAAAAGAAAGTCGCGAGTTATTACAAGAAAAGAGAAAGAAACAATTGTAAATATAAACTCTATCAGTATTAAATCTGTTAAAATTGTTTATCTAAGTAATATTGTTGCAAGAATTAATTTACTGCAAATATTCTACTGTATTATCTGTTCTATTGTTTGAATTAAAATAAAAGATATAAAAATCAAGATTATATTTGATAGCAAAGCACAAATCAACTATATTAGCAAATAACTTGCAAACAAAACTAATTTAATTATTTGACAGAAAATCTTTATTTTTCTAGTGGAAATTATTGAAGCTCGCGCTTGTTTCGAGAGAATTGTAAAAGATACAAAGATATTGATCGACAATATTATAATATATACTTCGATCTTTGTTATAACTTGTTTAAATTGCAAGATTCTATTAGAAAGATTGTTTTAGCAAATAGTAAAAATAAATTTTGTTAATATAAACAACAATTTATTAGAATTAACAATCTATTTTGCGAATAAATCGAAGCGCATTAATATTCTAAGAAAATTTGTCGATTACTTTGATAATAAAACTAAGAAAATTGTGTTTTAGAAGAAGTTTTTAAACAACTAAACAATTGTTCAATTAATACAATTGCGCAATCTTGCAAATTTAGCAGCAAAAAATCTTGAAATACAAAAATCAAAACAGTTAGAATAATTTTGTTGCAGAACAGAATAAAAAAAAATTTAATCAAATTCTAATTAATTAGAACTGTCGAACAGAACTAGTATTTGTCTGTTATTTGTAATTAATTAATCGATAGAATCTCGACTTAATATATTGTTTCGAGTATCTCTAAAATAACTTAAAATACAAACTTTTTGATCTTGCACAATAAAAAATATCTTTACAATTTGTTTATTACGCAAATTAGATATTTTAAGAAAATCGTTTATATATTTTACGACAGTTTGTGCGCGCAAATCCAATATATAAGCAAAGGACTCAGAAAATCAATCTTGTAACTATTAGCAATTTTGATAATTCTACTTCTGATAACTGTTTTAACTGAAAAAAAACATTAGAGTTGTTAATAAATAACAATTCTCGACAGATACTAGATAGAAAATATAATTCTTTTTTGACTCTTAAGTTCTCGAGTATTAAAACAGATTTGCGTTTTACAAAAAAATATATTTAGAAAATAACTATAGAATCTAAATTGTTCTTGTATAAAAAAAGCTTTTAGTAACAATGCTTTTCAAACAAGAGATTGTTCTAGTATAGAATTTTACAAAAATTAATTAAATAAAATCAGAAGTTGTATCTGATCAGAAAATTCGCATAATAGAATACAAAATATAACAAACTTCAGAATTGTTAATATCTCGAGTATCAAATTTTATAGTTATCAAGATATTGAAAGAGCGTTTGCAAGCTAAACTGCTTAAATATTGTTATAGATCTTATCAAAGTTTTCGATTTCTAATAAATAAAAAAGAAAAGAATAAATATCGAATAATTAATATTGTTATAAATATCAATAATATTACAAATCTAGATACAAATATATCTTTAAATATCGAAGAATTTGCAGAATAGTTTGCAGATATAATAATTATATTGTTTATTAATTTCTTTTCGAATTATAATCCGATAAGTCTTGTATTAGAGAATCGGAATTTAACTAAATTTATAATATCGCTTGATTTGCTTAGAATAACAAGACTATCGCAGAATATTATTAACTCGATTGCTTAGTTTGTGCAAATAGTAACACGTATTCTTAAAAATCTGCTTGACAAGTACATTTTGTTTATCAATAATATTAATATCAAAAGCTCAAAAACAAATTAAAACAACAAAAAAACTATTTCTAATATTAGATTATATATTCTCAAATATATTTAGTAGTTAAATACAGTTTTAATAAATATTGAACTGTTCGAATATATTATTTCTAATAAAAAGTTACAATTCTGCAAATCTAATATTAAGATTATTGACTTTGTATATACTTTTAACAATTAATATCCGAACAATATTAAGATAATTAAGATTCTCGAATAATTTCTATATATAGACGTATCTAAAACAAAAGTCTTTATTAGAATATGCGTTTATTATTAAATCTAAATATTTAAGTTTATTATTATTACAAAATTAACTTATTGTCTGTTAAAAACAGAATATATTTTCGTATAAAAGTATAAACAACAAAAGACTATAAATAAGTTAAGAATTGTTCTAACAAATGCTTAAGCAATATATACTCTAAATTATTTAATACTTGCAGATATTGTTATTCTCGCAGTAGACTTAAGCTTAAAAGATTGAAAAACAATATTAATACAAATTAATATATTAACAAAGAAAAGATATCTCTTGCAATACAAAAGCGAATTTTAAAGTAAGCAGAAATTCAAATCCGATATCGATAAACAAGAATATTGTAATCTGATAAAAATATTGTAGAAGATTCAATTTTAACTATATAGCATACGCTTTATTATTGAAATCGATACAAATATTTTGTTAGTTTAACTAAATCGCTTTGCAACAGATCTGTCTAATACTTTAATAACTTCTTAATTAATATAAATATATCTTTTTAATTTTAATATACAATATGTATCGACAGAAAATATATTGCTACAAACAATCTTTCAAAACAATTCCGAGAATCTTTCGATAATATTAATAAAACAAACAAGAAAAATATTAACAAGTTTATTGACAGTTAACTGAACTATATTTGTTTTTGTTCTGCACAAATAAGTTCTTCGAATAAAAATAAAAGTATTCTTAAGAAGAATTATTCGGAAGAATTAGAGTAGATTGTTAGATATCTGACTTTTTTGCGACAACTTAATATAAGTTAGAAGAAATTTCGCAAGTTCAAGAATTGTATTTTGCATTTTCTGATAAAAGAAGAACAACTGTTTCGCAGAGCAAACAAGAATATACTCTTAAGAAGAATAATTGATATAATAAAAAACAAGAATTGTATTGTAAAAAGTCTATATAATAAAAACAATTATAAAGATAGAAAGAGCTTGTATTAATATATTGTTAACAGATATTAATAATCAAATCTTTTCGATTTCTGCAAAAAGTATATTGCAAGTTGTAATAAATATTAAAGAAAAATATTAAATAGAGAGAAGAAGATTTTATATTAAATCTATTCTTCGAATTTATAAGAAAAAATTGTTGTCGATTGCATTTATATATTAATTGCTAAAAGATCTACAAAAATTAAACTAATAGTTGCTTAAAATAATCTGACTAAATAAATAGAAGCAAAAACTATTTCTAATCTTAAAATTTCTTTTATAGTAAAACTTCTATAAAGAGAAATCTTTATCCGATATAAATATGTCAAAAAAATTGTTATAGACAAAGATTCCGAAAATTAAAACAGATATTACAAATAAACTCTTGCAAAAATACAATATTACAAAGATAATTATATTTGTTTATTATTCTTAAACAAATAATATAATTAAATTAAATTAGTAACTTATTATTAATACTTTGTTTAAATTAATAAAAAGTGCTCTTACAAATTAATTGTATTATTTATATTTAGTATTATAGACTAATAGAATAACAATTCGAGAATTAACTGAAAAAATACTATTTTGTCTAAAATTTAAATACAAAACAATATTGTCAATTAAAATTAAGTTTTTTATCTAATATATTATAAACTAAGAAAAGACTTGTATTATAGCAAATTTACTGCAGTTAAGAAAAAACAAATAGAAAGATATAACAAAGATATCGAGAAAGTCGCGTTATATTTTCGGCAATTAAAAGAGAGAAACAAAAATCTCTTTAACAATATTTATTAGTTGCAAATTCAATTATTGCAAACAAAGAACTTAGTATTGCTGCACAATATTATATTGAATAAAAGATATAATATTAAATTATTTTTCAAATAATTAAAATCTTGCAGAATAAGAGAAAAAAGAAACAGTATTAAGAGTTTTTATATTCTCGAAGAGATAAATAATATTATTTTAAAAGAAATTTATTTAGACAATCGACTTAAAAAATATATTAATAGAGAAAAAGATTGTCAAATATTTGCGAAATCAAAAAATAAAAACAAGAAAATAGAAAAAAAATAAATCGAGAAAATAGATACTTCTTAAGCAAATTCTAGCAATAATAGAGAATTAATTGCTGTTATAATATTGTTGCTTTCCAATTTTAATTATTACAATTATACAGAAATGTAAAAAAACAATCGAGAGAGAGAAAGTTGCAGTTTTTATATTAGATTTAGATTTATTAGTTAATGTATTAGTTTACTTATATTACAAACAATTTACTTATATTATAGAATATTTATACAGAATTGAATAGATCAGATTTATTAGCGTATTACAATCAGAAATATTTATAGAGAGCAAAAATTTAAAAAAAAGAATTAAGAAACTAAATCGAAAATACTAACAAAACTAATTAATTAGAACTATTAAACAGAACTAGTATCTATCTGTTATTTGTAATTGACTAAATTCTATTATTAAAATATAGTCTAAAAACAATCTTAGAAAGACGCGATTCAGAAACTCTCTACAAAAAAGAATATGTTAGAAACAATCTAATTATTCCGAATTACTATTTACTGACAAATTTATCGCAGAATAAATACAAGAGTATTACAAACAATTTATACTAAATTCTCTCTCGCTTATATATTAATATTCGAATAAATACTAAGTCTATTTTTTTTAGTTAGCAGATAGCATAAATGTTATTGATAGCAGTCTAAACAAGTATAAATAAATCTTTTCGTATCTGAATCTTTATAATTGTTAAATATTTAAAACAGTTTGTATTATTTAGTATATAAAACTCTTTTATCTTGTTTATCAATCTATTTATTAAGTCTTGCATAAACTGCTTATCTATTATATCTTATAACTAATTAAGATCGAAGAACAGATTAAGATCAATTATCTAATAGAGAAACATCGCAATTATTAGCAGAACAACAAGAAAAAGAAATATCAAATATATCTACAAAAGAAGAAATCTCTCGGAAATATACAATAATATTAATATCTCCGATAATTTCTTTTTATTTACTGCGAAATTTAGATTTAGCTGTTGTTGCAATTATTTTACAATCGCAAACATCTTAAATATCTCTTGTCTTATTGTTGCAAACGCAAATAAAATTACAAGATATTAAAAGATATAACAAACAATATAGTAGATTAACTATCTATTAAAAAATATCTAGTATATAGAGTGCAGAAACTGCAGAATAAATTGCTTCTTCTGATCTAGTTTAGATTAAATCTACTGTATTTTGTTAGATCAAATATATAGAAGAGATTATATAACGTAATTATATAATTATAATAACTATATTAAGTATAGACTAAATTCGGAAAATTATCGATCGTCGATTTTCCTGTCGATTATCAATTTTTAATATTTTCTCTTAGAATCTATTGTATACAATAGTTAGTTGTAAGAAACAAAAAAATATATTCTAATAGATACAAAATATAAAACTTCTTTGAATCTTCTTATACAATTAAAACTTCGAAAATATTTTCTTAAAACTATATTTTTCTAGCAAATAGTAAATAGTCTAGAAAAAATACATTCTAACAGATACAGAACATAATAGCTCTTTCGGAACATTCTATAATATAAACAAAACTTGAAAGTACTTCTTCAAAAATATACGCGATACTTTTTCAAATATATATCTGTTCGCATTACTTTCCAAGATCTTGAAAAAAGTTTTAAGACAATATTATCTCTTTAGTATATAATGTATATATCTTCTTGTTAAGTTTTAAAGCAATGCGCTAAATATATATATCGGAAGATATTGCTATATAGATAGTATTATAAAATGTCGAGATAGTATATATTTTATAGTACAAAGTTTATATATTTCTCTGCTATATTTCGAGATTGTAGTTAATTGTCTTGTAGACAATATATTAAACAATATATTAAGTAACAAATGCGTTAAATCTTTTTTATATTCTTATTATATTTAGACGTATACGTTGTTACTAGAAATAGAATTGATTATAGCAACTGTACTAAAGAAAATTATATAAGATTTTAAACTACAAGAATTTTAATAAGAAAACAAGAAAGCAGATAGATAATTACAACAAAACAAACAAAATAAGCTAAAATATATATAGTAAAATTAGTAGAGCAAATAGAATATATCTGCAAGATACGCTTTTTAGAAATAAAACAAATAAACAAATTTGCAATATATACTATAGAGCAAACAACAAAGCAGCAAACAACAGAATTAATCTAAATTAAATCTTAAATTAAATTAAGTTAAATTCAATTAGATTAGAACAGTCTAAATTAGATTAAATTAGTTTAAATTAATTAAAACTAATAAAACAATATTCGACTTAGATAGTTAACAATAGTTAGACTGATCTAATATAACTTTTTGATAAAAACAATCTAATATTGCTGTTGTCAATTTGCTTAATTGCTTAACTGCTTAACTGCTTAATTATAGATATATAAAATATTCTATATTCTATATTCTATATTTTTGCTATATATAGAATATTGTCGCATTTTTTGCAGTGTATTTTTGTCTACAGATATATAGAATACTCTTTCAGAACTATATTCTATACTGTATATTTTTTACTGCATACGTGCAGAATACTTCTTCGGAACTATAGTTTCTGCAATATACTTTTGCTATAAAATATTTTTTTGAAACTATATTCTATATAGTGTGTTTCTTGCTATATATATGCAGAATAATCTTCCGAGACTGTATTCTCTACAGTATATTTTTGCTATAAAATACTTCTTTGAAACTGTATTCTATAAAGTATATTTTTTCCAATATATATACAGAATGCTTTTCCGAAACTGTATTCTCTGCAGTATACTCTTGCTATAGAATACTTTTTCGGAACTGTATTCTATATAGTATATTTTTGTTGTTATTTTTAACTTCTTTTCTCTATCTCTTTTTTTGTTATTACAAAGTAAATATTAAGCAACAATTAATTTGCTTCAGAATCTGCTCTGTCAAAATATTAATATAGTAACAAGAAATAATATTTTCAAAAAAGATAAAAGATTAAAGACAAATTTGCAAACTTGTTTACAATTAATAAAATTAGTAGAATAGAAAATAATATAAAATTAATGCAATTAACAGCGCAGAATAGATAAATAAGTAGCGCAAACAACAAAATTAACAATATAGAGCTAGATCTAGATTAGATCTAGATTAGATCTAAGTTAATTTAGATTAATTTAATTTAAATTAAATAAATATATAACTTAGCTATTGTAGATCAGATTTGAGCTAGATCTATATTAGATTTTTGCTAGATCTAAATTAAATTAATTTGTTAACTAAATTAATACTAATTGCTGTTTCGAGTATTTAATATTTTGTTACTTAAACTTAAGAAGAAATTCTGTTCTATTAATTCTTGCAGAAAGCGTCGCGTGCGCTTATAAAGTAGAAATAGAAAATAAAGTTAGTAATAAAAAGTTCAAATAGACTAATCTAATATATTAAAAATATATTAGATAACACAATTATATATAATTGCTCTAACAATTTGACAGTATACTAGATAGCGCAGTTGTACAGAACTGCTTTAATAATTGTATCTATTTTATTATATTTATATACTTGTTTGCTTGTTAAGCTTTTTGTATATTAATATAGATTAGATAGAATATATAGAAGATAGAAAAATTACAAAGAGATAGTTGTTGTATTCTAACTATATAACTATTAAAGTAATCAAATATAATATATTAATTAAAAGATAAAAAATATAGAGACTTTCTTTGCGTATTGCTTGCAAAAATATTGATAAAATCTTATATTGCTAGAAAAACTAGCTCTGTATTGTCTGCATACAAAAAACAATATAGTAGTCGAAACTTTTTTTTGTTCTTATTTTGCTTGTTTAGCAAACTTTTTTTTTTGCGAATTTCTCTTTTAAGAAATTTTTTGATTTGATAAACTTCTTTTAGTCTTTGCGTTTGTAGAAATTACACGCACTTACTTTTAGAGACTGTTAATTAATAATACTTGTATAGATCTTCAATATTTGTATTCTGAAGTATCTCGATTTGTATAGAGTTTGTTATTTTATAGCAGTAACAGAAAAGAATTAATCAAAAAATATTGTTCCGAATATTATTAAGTAATGAATATCTAGTTTAAGAATTCAGTATATATAGTGCTAACTAAATAGCTGATATCTTTTATTGTTAGACGAAACTCAGTGCTGCAAGTAGCTGAATTGTTTATTGTCAAACAAAGACTATATACTATCTTAATTGTTTAAGATACTAAAAATTGTATTGCTACTAAGATAATAGTTATATTAATATATTGAAATACAATAATACTAATATTGTAAACAGCTAAAATATTGTTTATTGTCTAACAGAACTAAGTACTATAAATAGCTGAAATATTTATTGTCGAATAAAAACTAAATACAATTTTAATTGTTTAAGATACTAAAAATTGTATTGCTATTAAAATAATAGTTTTGTTAATATATAAAAATACAAAGTATACTAATATTGCAAACAGCTAAAATATTGTCTATTGTCTAACAGAAGTAAGTATTGTAAGTAGCTAAATTGTTTACTGTTAAATTAAAACTAGATACTACAAACAGCTAATATTATATAATAACTAATTTGTAATAAAATAGCGCAAGCTGTTAATTCGAACTTATAATCTATTAAAAAATATAATAAACAATATAGTAAATTAACTATCTATTAGAGAATATCTTGTATATAGAATATAGAAACTGCAGAATATATTATTTTCTTTAATCTAGTTTAGATTGAATCTAGCGCATTCTGTTAGATCAGATATATAGAAGAGATTATATAACGTAGTTATATAATTATGCTAATTATATTGGATATAAACTGAATCTAGAAAACTATCGACTGTTAATTTAAGTGTTAATTACAGGTTTTTAATACAAAAAACAGTTATTAAAGTTGTTGATATAGATCTAACAATAGAAAATTAAACTAATACAAAAAAATTTAAGACAAAAAGAGAAGAGATTGTTTTAAGAATATAAGAAACACTATTATTGAAATATTGAATATTGCAAAGAATTGAAATAGAGATTTTTGTTATACGATAGAGAATAACAAACAAGTAACAATTAATAATTCTTAGTAACAGAATATATATAATTAAGCTGCAATTCTAAACAAAAATAAGACAACAAAAAAGCTAAATAATATAATACAACTACAAAAAGAATAATTATCGCAAATAATAAATTATCTAATAGAGAAAATAACTCAATCTATTATAGAAATTATACTGAAATTAACTAAAAAACAAAAAGATATAAAAAGAATTATAAAATATTAAATTGTGCAGTATAAATCAGATTAAAAACAGGAACTAAATAATCGATTTAAAGAGCAGAATATATTGCAAATAATTATAATTAAGTATATTATAAAAACTATATTAAAGTTACGTCTTTAATATAGCAAAAGAAAATTAAAGTAGAAATTAAGAATTATTCTTGTAAACTAGAATTTGTAAACATAACTAATCGAGAACTTGAAATTGCTAGAAAGACTAGAATTGAAATAGTGTTATTATCTACAAAAAAAGAGTTAGAAAAAAAAATACAAAAAAGTAAAATACAAGAAGATTCAGTTTCTTTAATATCTATGTCTAAAAATAAATAATTAGAAAAATCTAAAAACAAAAATAACAAAATATATAGAGAATTGTTAAAGTTAAAAGATTTGTTCAAAAAATAAATATTAACAGAATTATTAATAAGAGAGATATTATTATAAGACTTCTAAGCAAAACAGTTATTGTTGTTACTTAATATTAGACTATCTCTTGTATTAATTATTAAATTAAAAACAACAACAAAGATAGTAAAAGTATTTCCGCAAGCTGTAGCAAAGTTTATTTTAGCAGATAAAGATAATAATATAAAAATCTGTTAATACGTCGAGATTAATATAAATTTGTAACATTAGATTAACTACTGTTTGTCTATTTTAGCAGAAATTCTAAAGATTGTTAATCTAATAATATCTAAGAAATCTTAGAACGTCAACTATAAAATTCTCTTTCTGAAATCTGTATTATATTTTGCTTATTGAAGAAAACTAGCTTATCTGCTAGAAATATTATAACTGTCGAATAGAAATATCAAAATAAGAGTTATTGTCTGCTAAAAATATTAAAACAATTTCTCGAAATATATAAAGAATTATACTTTGAACTTTGTTTAAGATATATGTTAATTTACTTCAGATAATTCTCTTGATTATTATATTTATAAAGACAATAAAATAATATTTTCTATTAATTAACTAAACTAAAACTTTATTTAATTGATTGTCTTTATTGGCAAAATAGGAAAGCAGTTCAAGCAGCTGAAATAGTTTGTCTAAACAGATATAAGCAAGATTATAGCTTGTGCTATCTAACGCTAGTCTATTCGAGTAATTTAAATAATTTTTCCAAAAATAATAATTTTTTTTTTTTAATTCTTACTCGATTTAACACCCGTTACAGACGTATGCGAGAATCTATATACTATAGCCAACATTGCGTTTGCGCAATTTCTACGTTCTTTGTTTGTATTTTCTGTTTTGCGCTTTCTACTATAAATACTTTTAATACGAAAGCTCTATAGATTTATTATTTATTATTTATTGTTCTTTTTCTTCTTCGAAGCTTTTGTAGTTTGAAATTAACTTAGAAGATTTATTGCAAATATTATATATATTGCTACTATTGTTGCGTCTACAATTTCTAGTAGCTCTTTTATATTTATAATATATATTTTTTTCTATATAATTTTTTCTTTATCTTTCTATCTAGAGTATATTAGCAATATATATTTTATTAATAAACAACTTATATTGCAGTTGTATATTGCTATTGCAATATTAGAAATCTATTATTTGTAAAGAAATTAATTAAACTTGATTTTGTTTATATATAATTATATTAGCAACGCACTATATAATTTTGCTCTTTCTCTATATAGTTAAAGATATCTGTGCGTAATTTCTGAACTTAGCTCTCTATAATAAATAGTATTTGTATTTTTTTTTTCAGATTTTTCTTTAGTCTTGATAAACTTGTTTTTGTAGAAATATTAATTATATTGCTATTTTGTTTTGTTTGCAATTCGATAGCAATAGAATTATATTATATACTTTGTTAGCTATTTTGTCGACTATTTAGTTGTCTAATATTTTTTTATAGTCTGCTATTTAATATAGCTCTAGTCTTGTTCTATAATATCTAATTGTTTTATATATAGTTTATATTTGTTGCAGATATTTCTAATCTATTGTCGACTTTATTGTCTCGATAATCTTTAGTAATATTTAGTTGTTGCTATATATTTTGTATATCTTTTTATAACAATTTGCATCTATCTATATTGCGCTAACAAGATATTTTGTTTCTGTTATAAAATTTCTTTAGTTTATTATAATAAATAATTGTTAGTATTAAGTCTTTCAATCTCTATCTTTTTTCTTAGATAGTTTCTACTATAACAATTGTAGTATTATTACTGCAACTGCTGCTATCGAAGTATATTTTCTGCGTCAATAGCAAGAAATCTACATTATACTGCGCTATTAAGATCTTTTTGCTAGTAGTTTTTTGTATAGTTGAAAACTTTATCTATAGCGATACTATATAAAGTTCGCTTTATTTTAGATATTTTTAATTTAGAGTTACTGCTATTTATCTCTGTTTTAATTAAAAAAATATTTTGTATAGTTTTAATTTTTAATCTCTTTTTGAAATTAGATTGTTGCAAATATATTATATTGTCTGCGCTATTGTAGCACTTGCAATACAAGACTTTATATTAGTTATTTATTTTTGTATTAATTTGTTTAGAAATTATCTATTAACACAATATTAGTCTCTATCTGTAAAATTTCTGTTAATATTGTTTAATATATATTTGTAATCTATCTTAGTATTTTTTCTTATATAGATTTTAGTTTTGTATTAAGCTCTTTCTTGTAATTTTTTACTCTTTAAAAGATATATTATATAACAATATTATTACTAAATACAAGTTATATTACTACTAAGTAAATCTGTTTGTTTACTATTATAGAAAATTCTTAAATATAGTTTGAAATTGTCTGTAGTATTTTCTGTCTAATTACTAGTTTAGTCTCTATATAATATATATAAGAAATTTATTGCAGTTTTAAGTCGAATTAAAATTTTAGTATTCTAATATCTGTTTTTGGAACTATCTAATAATTTGTCAGCTCTATATTTGCGTTTATATTAAATTATCTAGAAATTCGCGAAAAATAAATTAGTTTGAATTTTGTTTCTAAGAACTTTGTATTGTATATTTGTAACTATCTTTTATATTTGCTATATATTTTTTTCAGAACTTTGCAGTTGCGTTCTATTAATTTATTGTATATTAGTATATTAACGTCATTAACAAATTCTGTAAAACTAATTGAAAATTTGTTATTATTATATGTTTCTAGCAAGTTAATATTATAAAAAAGATAAAATATAGATAAGAGCAAAGAGCTCTACAATATATCAATATTTATTGCGTATTTTGTTGTTGTATAATTATTAATTGTAATAGTAATATATCTATTTTTTTAGAAAATCTTTAACAAAAATTAGAGAAAATATTTGAGCAATTTTCTTTTTTTTTATATTGTGTAGAAGTTTGCTATATACTATATTATCGAAAATATTTTTATTATTTAGACTAAGCAAAAATATTATTTATCTTTTTGTATTGCTCTATACTGTATAGATTTTTTCTATAATTAGTTGAAGAGTATTACAACTGCTACTTTCCTAGAGATTCCTAGATAATATTAGAGATAAATTAATATTGTTAAGAAGAAGTTTATAGATATCTTTAGATAACATTTAGCAATTACTTAATATAAGAGATTGCAATTTATAGTAATAGTAATAATAAGTAAGAACTTATTTTGAGTTAAATACAATTTATAAGAGACGTGTTTCTAGATAATCTATATAGTAAAAAGTAATCTTATGCTTTTTTTGCTCTTTTAAAAGAATATAGAAGCACTGCTATCTCTACTCTCTTAAGAAAACTAATAGATTAAGCTTCTCTTGCTCTTCTAAGAAAGCTAGTAGAGTATATGCGAGTATTTGTAATTGCACTACTCTCTTGCGTAGCTTATATATCGCTAGACTTGTTATACTATTTCCTCTCTTTATACTTTCGTCCCGAAAGCAAACTTTTCGTACAATGCTTAAAAGCAAATCTTCCTTATATAATTGTTGTCTTATCCAACTAATAGAACTTGGTAATTCTATTGCAAGAATGCGTTCTTGTTGTCGATATAATTGCTTAAATAAGTTGTGTTGAATTCAAGAGAAATTCGATAAATATATAGAGTGCGTTAAGAAGAATTCGATTTGTTTCCTAAGTCTCTAATCGATATTGCGTCGGAATAGATTGTTTTTCCTAATATCGAGAGTAATTAATTGTTTATGTTGTTGATCTTATTCGATAGAGTTGTTTCCGGAACTTCTAAATAAGTGCGTTGTATTTGTTTAGATTGCATATTAATTTCTTATATATTCTCCGAAGTAGAATATTCTTTTCTAGTATATCTTGATTAGATTTAACTTAGATCTAATTAAACTAAGTTAGATTGCTAAACAAGTTAATTAGAACTGTCGAATAGCTATTTAGACTATTCGCTGATTACTATAGATCTCAAGTATAGTATTGCTATATTGCGCAATATTAACAATATTTTGTTGTTGTTTTTATAATTAGATATATTTCTATTATTCTATTGTTAATATATATTTTTAAGATATATTAAACAATCTTAATTTGATTAGCGCTATCTAATATTAGATAATATTTGGTTTTTTTACTATTTTATCTTTTTCTTAATTATAATACTTTTTATAGCAAAACAATAATATTCTGAACTTTCTATTTATTTGTTTGTTATACTAATATAATATTGTTATAAAGCAAGCGCAACAACTATAAATACTATATCTTTTTTTCTGTAGATTTAATAGCAATATTAATTGTTAGATTGTTAATTATAATTATTGCTAATTTGCAAAATAGTTTATTATAGCACAATTAATATAAGTAGACTATGCAAATAATCTGCAAAGTATAATAATATTAATTGTTTATATAACAATTTGTTTTTGTTGTTGTTTGTTCTGTTGCTTTTTTGTCTATTGCTTTTTCTGTTGTTGTCGCTCTTATTACTATTATAACTTTCTCTTGTATATATATTGCTTTTTTCTTTTGTTTTAACTCTTTAACTTAAACAAAATTAATATATTTGTTTTGCAACTATTGTTTATATTATCTAAACAAAAAATCAGATATTATTGTAAAAAACAATAGTAGTTTTTAAATAGATATTAGTTTAATATATATAGTATAAAAAAAAGAAAATATATTGTTGCTTCTATTGCGCTCGACTAAACGAAAAAGTAAATTTGTTTTTTTTTGTCTAAACAATATATTTATATATATAGTATAAATTAATATCTATACAATATAACAAACAGATTAATTGTCTATTAAATTTTGCTTAGAAATTTTTTCCTAAATCGATTTCTATTAATTATTTTCGTATTTTCTTCAAGCTAATATATCTGCTCGCAAATATATAAATATAGTAGATTTGTAACAATCTATTAAACAAGTCGATATAGAAGAATTTTCTGCAGAATATTAATATTCTTTTTTTTTAATTGTTTGATTAAGATTTAGTTAGATATTCCGAATATAATATATTAATATATTGATTTTTTGTCTATTTTTATAAAATAGCTCGACTCGGATAAATTCGAAAGTAAATCAAAAATTGATATTAACAATAAAAAAAGAAATCTTGTTAATAATATAAAAATTTAAGAAATTTCTGCTGAAAATAGTACTATCGAATATCTGTTGCTGCTACTATATTAATACTCTGAAATAATTAGAAATTCTTAAAGAATAGTAAAATTTTCAAAGAAAATAGAAATCTTAGTATTCGACAAAAAACAACAGTATAGTAAATATATTGTCTAGACAAAATTTCTCTTGTATACTAAAATTGTTTTTCAGTTTGTTTTACTAATAAAAATTTATAATTTGACTCGAACTAAATAATTTTTGAAATAATTTATATAGTATAGTATCTATTTCTGTATAGAGTTAGCGTTAATATAATATATAGTTTTATTATTAATTTTTTTTTCCCGATATTTTAATACAAATAAAAATTAGTAGTATTAAAGAATAGAATATACTGTATATAAATATATAACAAAAACAGAATAGTTATATTGCTTCTATATATTTGGTTTGCTAACAGTAACAAAATAATATAGTAGAGTATCTTTAACAATATATTTTGTTAAAACAAATGTTTTTAAAAATATATAAAGTTAATATTGCAATATTAAAACAAAGAATACTAATAGATATTTTGCAAAATAGAGAAATATATAATTTTGATATATTATAAATATATATACAATAGTATTTAATAGATAGTATCTTAATTTAGAAATCTAATTGCAATTACTTAGAAATTTTTTTGTATTAAAATAAAAAAAATTGATATCTAATCTAAGCTTTTTTCAGAATTCCCTATATATTCGACGCTACTTCTGTGCGATACTAGTGTGTTGTTCTGCTTCGAACAGATTTTTTTTTTGTATATAGAATTTTGATTTTTTTCTTTTGCGCAATATTGACGGTAGAAATTTATTTTTGTAATATTCTCTAAATATATCTAATACTTTTGTTAAATTAATCTCGAAAATTTAATTGTTTTTGCACGAAAAAAATTGTTTCTATCGCATTAAATAGTAGAATTTTTTTTATTTTTTTTATAGTTTAGAATTTCTTCTATCTTCTATTGTTTCTTGTTGTCTATAAGAACAATCGACAACAGCTTAATTGTATTGTTATTTAATAGTAGAATTCGAGTAGTAATATATAGAAGACAGAATAGATTATCTATTGTTTCGAAAATTAAAAACAATATATCTGCAATTTTACAATATTTATAATTTCGAATAATTCGATAAACTTATAGAACAATTTCTTTTTTAATTGTATATTCTTTAGATTTTTAGTTGAAAATATAATTTTATTTTCTATTTTAAAATTTCTCGCAATTGTTTTCTTATTGTAAACTGTAGTTTGTATTATTTGTATTTTCCGAAAATATTTATATAGTTTGTTCTGTTTGTTTTAAAATTGTTAAATATATTTTCTAACTACTAATATATTAATATATTTAATATTATTTTAGTTAAATCGAAAATCAATCTAATATTCAAATACTATCTGAAAAAAAAAATTCCGACAAATATATAGATTGCGTTGTTATATATATATTATGCAAGTAAAAAAACTGCTTTTTAGTTGTTCTATTTATAATTACAATAATAGCAAAAATAATATTTTAAAATCTAATTTTGTTTTTCGATTTAATTGTCTATTTAAAAATAAAAAAACTATATTTAATTTGTATTTAATTCGAATACAATAGTATAGTACTAATTAGTATCTGTTAATAAATAGCATTTTTCTATCGAAAACAATTCTTTTGATATCTGAAAAAACTAGCAGAATTTTATTAAATAGTATGTTAACTTTATTCTGCGCAAATTATATTGTTTTTGCGAACAAATACAATATTATTTCAGAGTATTAATCTACAATTATAAAAATAATATTATAGATATTATTGCTATAACAAGTAACAGAAATTTTAATTATAAAATTTATTGTAATTTTTGTTTATAAACAAATAAATACAAAAACTACTGCAAGCTTGTTGTAGAAATAATATCAAGATATTTTTGTATACTAATATATATTATATTTTTATATATATTGTTCTATATTCTTTGTTATTGATAATTAAGAGATTTTTTTTATTATAAGTGTACAAGTTTTTTTGACTTCGAAATATTTTGTCAGAGAATTATTATAATAAAAATATAGCAATTCTATTTGTATAATAATCTTGTTTAAAATATAGACTATATAAAAATAGTATAGTAAAGAACTATTTAGTTTCTACTTTTGTTTAGTATATATTTTGCACTCTAACTTCGAACTTAATTGAAATTTTACATATATAACTACAAAATACTAAGATTGTAATTTTTCAAATTTAAATCTTAATAGAAATAATAGCAATTCAGAATATTGTTTCTAAATATATATTGCTTTTGCGTCGATACAACGCAGAATTTAAGTTACTATATTATAAAATAGATTGTTATTTCAAATATCGAGAAATTTCTCGAGTTTATTTTTATTGATTTTTTCTGCTCGGAAGCTCTCGAAAACGCTATCTAAATATAATTTTTAATTTTTGACAATTTTTTGTATAAAAATAATAGTTAAATCTATAGTTGCAATAATAATATTTCTTAGTTTATTCTGCAGAATAGAAAGATATATTTTATTATTAGTTTCTTTTTTGTACTTAGATTGTCTAGACAATCTATTTGCAAAATTAATTTTTTTCGAACAATTTTAATCTCTAAGTTATATTCTGCAAATATTAGAATCTAGTATAACTAACATTAATTTAGTGTTGTTGTCTTTATAAAGTATTGCAAGTTGTTATAATTAATAAATATAATAATAGAATAATAATCTTTTTCAAGATAGTATTTTTAGTTTTGAAATATAGCAATTATTAAGAGTAATTTCTAATTATATATTTTGCAACAAATCTCTGCTAAAATTATTTTGCGCAAATAGAAAACAATAAAATACTACTATATCTGTTCTGCAATTTCTATAAAAATTATTAGCTAAATAAAAATAATAGCAATTGCAAATTCCGAAATATTAATTTTTATTCTAACAAATCTCGAGAACTTAAAATAAATTAATATAAATACTGTAATAAATATTTCTATAAATTTTATAAATATTGTCTAAGCAATTTTATTAAATATAAAAAACTTATTCTATTTACTCTGTTTTTTTTTAAGAAGTTTGTTAAAACTTGTATAATTCTAATATAGTATTTTACAAAATATCTATAGAAATTCGCAAAATTAAGAAATACTTAAAGTTCGCGAAATATTCGAAATTCGAATTATATATATATTAAATCTATTCTGCTTAAATCTATAAAATTTCTATAATTACTTAAAATATATTTTAGTAACTTTACACTTATAATTATAAAATAGTATCTTAATAACTTAGTATACAGTTTAAAATATTAAAGATATTGTAGTATTTGCTTTATAAAATTTAGTATTTTTCCTAAGTTTTACAGTAGATAAAAATATTATCTAGATAGACTATATATATATAATTAATTAATTTGTATAATATCTTATTAATTAATATTTGAAATATAATCGATATATTAATTAAATTAAAAGATATTATAATATACTTAATATATTTGTAGCAAGTATAAAAGATTGTTTTCTACTTGTTGTTTTTGCAAATACAAATATAATAATAGATATCTTTTAAATTTAACTTTGTAAAATATATAGTATTAATTAGATAATCAAATATCTTATTAATAAGAAATAGCAAATATCTGTTTTTTATAGTAATAATATTTAAGTCTTAATAGTTAATATATAGTCGAAATATCTTGTTTTTTTTAAATACAAAAAATATTAAAATATTTGTTTAACTAATAGATTTGCGAACACGTTTCGAGACAAGATTCTTTAAAAAATAAGTTTACAATATTTGTAATTCTTTCTCGAAGAGTATATACAATAAATTGTATAAAAACTCGATATTCGAGAATAATTTAATAGTATAATCTGTATTGTTATATTCGAAAAGTATCTTAGTTTTTTTAAAATCGAAACAATTCTTAAAATCTTAAATTAAATTAAATTTATATTAAATTTTTAATATTGTATTAGAATTAAGATATTACAACTGCTACTTCTCTAGAGATTTCTAGATAATATTAGAGATAGATTAATACTATTAAAAAGAGATTTGTAAATATCTTCAAATAATACTTAGCAATTACTTAGTATAAGAGATTGCAATTTATAGTAGTAGTAACAATAAGTAAGAACTTATTTTAAATTGAACACAATTTATAAAAAACGTATTTCTAAATAATCTATATAGTAAAAAGTAATTTTATACTCTTTTTGCTCTTCTAAAAGAGTATAGAAGCACTGCTATCTCTACTTTTCTAAAAGAGCAAAGAAAGCAAGCTCTTTCTGCTCTTCCGAGAGAGCTAATAGATTAAGCTTCTCTTGCTCTTTTAAGAGAGCTAGTAGAGTATATATGGGTATTTGTAATTGCACTACTCTCTTGCGTAGCTTATATATTGCTAGACTTGTAACAAAGAGCAGTATTTGTAAATCTATATCTTCGAGCTTCTATCTAAGTATTTAA
>JAABUL010002177.1_pt1 | contig 33487 bp, 36 predicted proteins | sample 5559151 | NCBI WGS metagenome assembly JAABUL01 (sample SAMN10711876, study PRJNA513368) | rock metagenome | isolation source: Antarctica rocks | place: Antarctica: Victoria Land, Pudding Butte sud | reverse complement strand
TCCGCCACCACCCCTTTCGTAAGGCGGTAAGGTACCTTATGCGGGACTTATGCGGGACTTATGCGAGGCAATCAATATGGTGGCGTAAAATAGTGCAATCTAAGGTGGGGCACGAATTGAAGGCTTAGGTAATATATCACTCGGCGCCGGTAAATGCTGACAAACCACTGAAGCGATATCGGATGCAGCACCTTCGCCATGCTGAAGTGAAGGTACCTGACTCAAGGTTGCTTGATTGCTAGAATCTGATTGAGTCACTGAAAGATATGTAGTCGAATGCGAGCAGCAGCATATCATCATTTCATCATCCAGACGGGCCGGCTCAGCCTCAATCGGCTATAAGTATGTATACGGAATCCTTATAGCCGATTGAGCCCAAAAGAGCCCTCGAACATTATGTCATTGGGCGTCAATCACATAACTGACACAAACCCCAAATGCTCCCCCAGTAAATTTCTTTGGAGCATTTACAGTCCATCATCGCAGCTCCCCTATCGGTTGATCTTTTCATGTGTCATGTCTAAGAAGAGTCGCATCATCATTACAATCATAATAACTTAATGAAATGGAGCGAGTGCACAGTCCTGCTTCGTCATCATCGCAAGAAGAGTCCGAGGATGAAGCTGCCATATCGCCGCAGGATGGTCAATGGCACCAAAACCCAAGTAACGCGCCGACTCCATCAGTGGATAGCAGCGCAGCATCTTCCGCTCAACCCCCAAAAGTCTCACTCCCAGTGCAGAAACGGAGGCGCGTGACTAGGGCCTGCGATGAGTGTAGAAGAAAGAAGATCAAATGTGATGGGAAGCAACCGTGTACCCACTGTACGGTCTACAGTTATGGTCAGTCATCACATCAGTATGCTTGGGCGGGATGAGCAAAAGGCACTGTGAGCTTTGCATTGACAGGACCACTTAGATTGTACCTATGACCAGCCCTCGAACCGCCGGCGCAACCCCGCTCCACATTATATCGAGGCTTTGGAAACCCGTCTGCAGCGAGCAGAAGCACTATTAAAGATAGTATTGCCCAACGTGGACTTGGATGATCCTAATTGTGAAGTGGGTATGCGGCAACGCATGCAACCAGTCGTGAAGCAAGAGATCAAGCCAATCGACTACGCCCAAACGATGCCGGCGATATTGCACGGGATCCCACAAGTTAACCCTCCACCGAACGCAAATGCAGAAAAAGACGCTTTACTGGAATCCATGGTAGAAAGTACCGGTCTGTTGGACATAGATGATCAGGGGTATTGGGACTTCCATGGCCACTCTTCAGGGCTCGTCTTCCTGCGACGTATGCGTGAACAGTTTGGGGATTTGATGGGCAATGTTGAAGATACTGCGATGCCATTCATGAAAACTAGGTCTCCTATGTCCTTGTCGCAGCCTTTCGAATCGCCAAAGTCTTTGGTGGATTCGCCAATGGACTCCAGTTTGCTCAATACCCAGGACCTACCGAGTCGAGACTGTGCACGAAAATTGTGCGAGTACGCTCTGGACGATGCTTGCGCTCTGATGCGCTTCGTGCATCAGCCTACGTTCTATGCCATGTTCGATCGCGTGTACGACGTCGCGCCGGAAAACTTTGGGAATGATGAGAACAGGTTCCTACCCCTTCTCTACTCCGCCTTGGCCTTGGGTTGCCTGTTTGCCAAGGCCGAGACAAGCATATTGCAGATAGAAGGCTACGAAAGCGCGATAGATCAGGGGTAAGCAGAGTAGCCAGAGATTAGGGCATAGGACCTTTGACTGACTCGCTTTCAGCTTCAACTACTTTAGAGTCTCGCGTCAGATGATAGACGTCACCGATTGTCGGGACTTGACAGCTTTGCAAACAATTCTATTTATGATCATATTTCTCCAGTCCTCGGCAAGACTCAGCACATGCTACTCGCACATTGGCATAGTGCTGAGGTCTGCTATTCGGATGGGCTTACATCGGACTGTTCGCATCCCCTTTAATCCAGTAGAACTAGAAACGCGAAAACGGATTTTCTGGGTTTTACGGAAGATGGACACCTACGTGGCGGCCTTGCTCGGTCTTCCAAAGATGCTGAGTGACGATGACATTGACCAACAAACGCCGGTGGAACTTGATGACGAATATATCACGGTGGACGGGATCCTTCCTGTGCCTCCCGGAAGACTGTCTCTTATGACGGCATTCAACTTCCATACTCAACTCGTCCATATACTTGCAAAGACAGTCAGATATATCTATCCGATGAAGGCCCGTGATCATTCGCAAATCGACTCCAACCCAACATATGCCGTCAGTCACGCCAAAATCCGAGAGATCGAGCATGATCTTCAGCAATGGCTGGAAGGCTTGCCGATGGCTTTAAGACCTGGCGGTGAAGCATCTCCAGAGATTGCAAGGTAAACTCCTACCACCAGGAGCGGAAGAGATTTCATTGCTAACGTTGGCTACAGGATACAGCAACTCCTGCGGATGGCGTACGCCCACATACAGATGTTCCTCTATCGCCCGTTTTTGCACTACGTCTCGCCCACGGTAAAGAACAAAACGGTCGACAAACGATCGTATGCTTGCGCAGCAGCCTGCGTAAGCGTGTCTCGAAACATCATCCACATAACCGGAGAGATGAAGAAAAGAGGGCTGCTGACTGGAGCATATTGGTTCTATATGTACACTACCTTCTTTGCGATTCTGTCATTGGTGTTTTTCGTAGTCGAGAACCCCCAGAGTCCGACCAGCAAAGATATCCTTCGAGATGCAAGTGAGGGCAAGTCCACCTTGGCGAGCCTCGCGCAGAGAAGCATGGCAGCGGACAGGTGCTCGAGGACATTAGCGGTATGAAAAGCCTTCTCAACCATCAAAAGTAATCACAGATACTTACTGTATCTCCAGGGCCTCTTCGAGCAGCTACCGGGGAAGCTGAAATCGGTGCCAGGGGCTTCTACTACCCCCAAGAAGCGTTCCGCATCGTCAAAGCAGCCTGCTGTGCAACTCAAACCTGCCCGTAGCGCTCCAGATGTGACTCGGAGATCTTCCCCAGACTCGAGTGCCGAGAGCCAATTCAAAAGAGCAAGCACATCCCCTCATCCAGCTGCTTCAACGTGGAAACGCTCCTCTATACCTCAGGAGTCTTCGTCACTCCGCCAGCAAGTCATCGATACGGGTCACCGTCCCGGCTCAAACGATACTTATAGCCCAACAACGACACACAGCATTGGTGTCCATACACCAGATAGTCCAAGTGATCCAATGTCCTCCAGCGCGACACAGGCAAACTTTTCCATACCCCCAAACATGGCTGGCGGTGGCCTTTTTGACCTCTCAGCCATGATGTTCCCCTCGACCGATCCCTTCGCGTACCCTACCCAGCCAATGACCACACTTGAGAACCGTCGATTCGCCAAGCAAGAATATCCTTATGACCCGAATATGTACAGCCAAGCCTCCGATTCAAGTACTGGCCCAGCTTTCGAGAACCTCGACGCCCAGTTTTTCGGACCAATGCCGTCATACGTGATGCAAGGGCAAACGTCTGGAAACGAAATGCCAAATATGAGCGTGCCGTTCGATATCACTGGGGCGACGGGTTCATCTTCTATGAGCGATGGTGACAGTCAATGGGCACAACAGCATGGCAGACAAGGAGTAGTCACCCCTGGGATGAATATGGATCAGATTTTCGGAGAGGACTGGAGCATGGGGTGGATGGATCAAGGATATAGACCATAGCTCCGCATACAAAGGTAGGTATTTATTTTCTCTGCTCATAAAATTGTGGAATGGGGTTCTTGGTGTACATATGGGGATTGAAAGCATAAAAAGGACATCGGGAGGTTCAGGTGGTGCTTTCCAGGGGCTCTTGGAAGGGTTTCAGGAGGGCGTTTCTAGGGGAGAGCAGGAGTTGGATCAGAGGTTACATGATGATTTGAATGTCATCGGAATGAGCACGCGGATAGTCAATGAACACACCAGGTAGATAATATTGATGAGCCAGGTACTAACCACAAACTCATCACGACCACCACGAGAGTGACGACCATGTATCTGATGCTGCTTATTCTCACATCCGTCTCATTGAACGATTAATACAGGTCTCATACTCGTTCGGTTTCAGTCTGACAGTAATCTAGTACGGTCATGACTCATGAGGCACACGCATGCTCCCATGCCGCCACACTCTCTACCATATCGAAGCCCGGTATACAGAAGCAAGGTTTAATCCTCTTGCCCGTGATCCCTATTTGTCCAAAGCATCCACGGGACATCAGCTCACAGCGCCAAGCAAATGCCAAGCCAGGACGCGCAACACCAAAGTCTTGGCCCCAAGCATTCCGCCGAAAAGATGGTATCCGTACCGCCAGTGTGGCTCAGTCAGCAAGGGCGGGGTTCCAAGCATCTCCGTGTCTTGGCAAGTCTTGGCAAGTCTTGGCACTGATCTCTGATTCGCCCTCTTTGACCACGGAAAAAGGCGAGTTCAGCCGAGGAACAGTGTGTGATGGAGGGATCTGGAGAGGGAGTCAAGTAAGGGGGCTGTGTATTGTGCTATTCCTCTTTCCGCCCTTGGCGCTCCCAGTCGAGTTCGCAGGTGAATAATGGTAATGGTATGAGCGAGCCGTAGGGATAACTTTTCACTTGCATAAGGTACTCCTACCATCGTTCTTTCCCTACTTTAAGCCTTACCATATCATATTGTATCCTTAACACTGACATCTTCCAAGACTTCTGAATCTTGGTTGTACACCGTTGTCAAGAAATACAAAAGGTAGAACGACTGCCAAGAATTCCCATACCACCCACCACCAGCGGGTTGCTTGGCGCTCTCACGCGTGAAAGCATCATGTCCTCTTCTGACCAGCATCAACTCGCCCAAGGGCGTCCCACGCCTCCGGCTGAACGTCAACAACACCAGCAACATCAACAAGTAGCTCCGCTACAGAGTAGTAGTCTTAGTCCATTCGCCTGCCAGTGGACAGGATGTGGGGAGAGCGCAACGAATGCTGAGGAGCTTTATGTGAGTATCGATCCCATGTTCTTGAATCGTTTATGTTACCTGTTTCCACCCATTAAAACCCGGCGTTGAGTCCAAGTCGACGTGGGCGACATAGATACTGAAGGAGTGGAACAAGTTGTGCAGTGAGGTTGCAGAAGAAGAGAGGTCGTTGAATTGCCAAGTGCCAAGCCTTCCTCCATCAAACCCTTGAGGTCATCAGAATGCCAAGCCTTGCAAAGCTCCAGTCCTTTGTCTAGCTGTTCTACCCGGACTGACAGCGTTTTCTCTGCAGGACCATGTTTGCGAGAGGCATATTGGTCGCAAGAGTACCAACAACCTCAACTTGACCTGTGGTTGGGCCAACTGCCATATTACCGTCGTCAAACGCGACCACATCACCTCTCACATCCGCGTCCACGTTCCTCTCAAGCCGCATCGATGCGATTTCTGTGGCAAGGCATTCAAGCGTCCTCAGGACTTGAAGAAGCATGTAAAGACCCACGCTGATGATACGCCCGCTGCCCGAGGTCCGGATCCCAACCAGGGCAATCGCCCTCTTCAGAACAATGGCCAGAATGGGGGGTACAATATGGGGAATCAACATAAGAGTAGGTAAACTGGTCACGTTGCCAGATGTCTATTTCACATTTTTCTTGCTCTGACACTGCTTAGACATGGTCACTGACTTGCAAGCCCTCGCCTCCACAGCGACAGGGTATTATACCGACAACCACCAACTCCAGTCGAATATGCCTATGAATTACGGCCAACAGAGCCAGCAAGGATCGCAAGGAGGATACTATGCACCCACCGCTCAATCAGGCCCTGGGGTTTACGGCCAGGTATACTACCAGGACCCGGGTAGTCATGCTGCTTTCAACACTGGAAAGCAAGGTTTCAACGCCCTCAACAACCTAGTCCCGGACATACACAACGGCAGTTTCGACCCGAGATCGTATACCCAAGTAAGCAGTCGTTTAAACTTCATTCGCAGTAGCGGAATACCGTTTCTCCAAGCCGGAGGCATGGCCGATTACCAACCGGTAGCTGCCGCAACCAGCAACGAAGGTGCTCATGGGGTCTTTGGGCCCACAACACATTACTCACTTCCCTCCCTATTGCCCAACCTAAGGACTAAGAGCGATCTCCATGCGGCCGACAGTCGATATGCGCAGATGCAAACTACCATCTACGAAAATTCGAATCAACTTGCCGCCGCAGGCGTCGCTCAGCCAGAGATGCATTACGTCCAGAATGGCATACTCTTGCGCCACAGCCAGTCTCCACCAAGCAGACAGTTACTGTCACCTCATCAGAATGGTCCATCATCAATTGCGATTCCAGCAGCCAATTCCCCACCAAACCATCATGGCACCCCTGGCCTAACACCACCTTCAAGCGCCAGCACCTACAGTTCAGGCCATTCCCCTACTACTAATTATAACCTGTCGCCCACACAAACAAGCAGTACCATGTATCCAACCCTTCCGAATTCCGCAGCGACATCCAACGGCTACTTCCCCTCCAGCATGGCGCCCAGTTCCGCCCTAGGCACCCAATTTGACAACGACTCCCGCCATCGCCACGGCGGAGGAACGCTGCAGAAAGCTCGTCCCCTACGCCCCATAAAGGCCGAAGAAGCGATGGATACATCTGACGACAGCTGCACCACGCCTACAAAAGCTGTGTCGTCATCTAAGGACGACACCAAGCTCTCCATTGCAACTCGCAATCAAGTGCAAGTCCCATCATCCAACATTGATCCTGCGCTCTCGGGTCTCGTCTCCTCTCCTGGTGGTTCTGGAGAACTGGATGAGGGCGCGATCAGAGCCAATGAGATTTGGGTGGAGCAGGCGAGGACAATTGAGGCGTTGAGGAAGTGGGTGCAGGGGAGGTTGGCGAGGGAGGATTTTGAGATTGATGGGCAGGAAGGAAGCGAGGAGGGTGGGATGGGGATGAAGATGGAGCTGAAGCAGGAGCAGGGGCAGGATGAGGTGTTTTACCCTTCGCTTGGTGTTTAGATGGAGGCTTTCGGTGGGAGAGGTGAGTGGGATTTGCTGGGGTAGGACGGTATGGGATATGAAAATGGGGAATGAGATATGGGATATGGGGATAGGACGTTGTTGAACCAAGGCTCCGATGATTGACGAGATCAAATGTTCAAAAGGGGGCAATTGCAACAGGTGGCGCTTTCTAGTATTTGCTTCATTCGCTGGCACATCTATGAATTATTCACTACTGGCGGATAGCTCATAGCCTTGACAAAAGCGTCCATCCCGTCCCCTCTCGTGTCGCCAGGGAATGATCCACGGGCGAGATAAAGACTAACGCCTCGCCACGAGACGACAAACTGGGTCAATTTCAAGCACCTGCCGTACTCGCCCCTGGCGATCAAAAGCCCTCATGTAGTCAGTAGACATCGCCTCCCCTACTTCCGCATACCGGCTCCCCAGCGTTTCCTTTTCCTTTCCCTTTCTCTTTCCCTTCTCTACCATCAACCCCGTTCTTTCAGGAAAAGAAAAAGATCCATTCGTCTTTCCTTGACAGGGGCCCTTTGCGCTCGGATACGCCGAGTCCTCGAGTCGGTGGTTTTGGGGTTTCTGTTCCGTGGCAGGTTGATTGTGGATTTTTGGGGGAGGGGGAGAGAGAGGGAGGGAGGGAGGTTGGGAAGGAGGGGGAGGTGGGGAAGGAGATAAGAAGCAGCAAAGGAAATCGATGATGATAAAAGACTAAAGTTCTAGGGTTGGGGGATGGGTGGGTGGGGAAACAAGGAACAAGGAGGATTAGAATGGATGAGACACGAGGTGGGCAAGCTCGTTCGGAATTGTAAAACACACAATCGATTCCACATGCATGGCAGAAGAAGAGAAAAAGGGCAAGTTCGAGGAGTTGAGGAGGCATTGAAGAACCAATCAAAGGATCGAAGAACGGGGGGAGATTTGCAGAAGGTCGGGTGCGGAGAGTTGGGAACGGAACCGCTGGGAAGAAATACGGGCTGCGAATAGGGTGACGGCGACGATGAGGTGGTGGGATGTGTGCGGTTGGTGTTTTAGGGGTTCTACATCCTCGGAGGAGGGGTATGGGCGTCTATGTAGCATGTCGGCCCCTAGAGGGCAGGGAGAGTATGGGGGATATATGTAGCATGTGGTGAGATTTCATTGTTGCACGGGCGTTCTGCTGGCCACAAAATACGAATGATATGTTTCTACTGCTAGTGGTTGTGGAAGACCCGCCAAAAAACCAACGCCAGGCGCTGTGCTGCTAAGGAATGGGAAGACGAATGCGGGAATTGCCAATTAGGCATGGGGAGCGATACCGACAAACGGCCCGGCCCAGTTGAAGACGACAAAGTTGGCTTCGAAGAATGGATGGCCGCAGTTTCCGCCGCCGCCGATGAGGTTGGTGCCGCAGTCTGGATGCGAGGTGTGGTCAGTTCTTTGTCCTCTGATCAAAGGAGATCGCAGCACAGCAAGCGGCGAAGGGGAGATGACTTACTACCCGCGTTATCAACAGGACCGCCCAGGATGACTGATCCAGGGACTGTGGCAGTGTTATTCGTCTGGCTCGAGACACTCCCAAAGTTGAAGCCAAGATCCGGTATGGCAGTCGCGCAAGGCACCGTCCAAGCCGAAGCGTCGCCAGCACTAGAAACGTCCTTGGACCCGGGAATAGCAGCATAGTACGCCTTCACGACTGCAGCATCAAGCGACATGGTATTCCCGTCAGTATCCAGGATCATGCTCGTGCCCGCACTAGCGCTTGTGGGCATGCCGCCAATGGTGAAGAACATTTGGTCGATCTTCCAGGCTCCGCTGCTGGCGTCGATATTGACGTAGGTCAGGTCGCCGTGGAATTTGGAGTCGTCGATTTTGCCGAATTCGAAGGTGCCGACATCTTTGCTGCGGAGGTCGCAGCTGAGGACTGGGGCGTCGAGAAAGCCGGCGAGTTCGGAGACGAATGGTGGAGGTGGGCCGTTGACGTTAGGTGGTACTGGGGGAGTTTTAGTTTGCTAGGTTTTGCGGAATGGTAGCTTGGTTCAGATGGGAAGACGTACAGTCTTGGCCAGGAATGGGTAGGGCCATGCCGATGATGCCGTCAGTGTCCGAATCATCATTGGCAGCGGGCGCGAGCTCTACGCGGGAGTTGGGCATAACGACATCGCCATATCCAATGGTATCGTTACAAACATAGCCCTTTATGGTTCCAGAAGCGAAGCTGATGGAGAATGAGTAGCTAGTGTCACTGACCCAGGTGGAACTTGCGGTCGGGTCAAATATGGCATGGTTAGGATTGAGATCCGCAGGTGCGACATCATGCCCAGCACGCAGCCAGAAATCTCCCGATCCAGTGTCAATGGTCACATTGAGCAGTTGGAAAGGTGTTCCGACAGCGACGTGGGTCGTCCAGAAATGGACGGGTTGTTGTTGTGGGGTTGAGGATCAAAGAGTGTGAGAAATACATATTGAAAGACTGGAGATGGGATTAATGTACAACACTTGATTCGAATAAATGAGGGACGTTTTACAGACAGACAGAAAGAAATCAGGAGCGGAAAAGCATAGTTATAACATGAGTAAGTCAGGCCCCCCAATGTGCACAATGCAAAGCGCAAGAAGTACAGCTGAAGATGAGGAATCCATACATCTGGGTGGCCCTACTACGTAGTATAAGGGGCCTTGAAACATCGGCCATTGGGGTGTCATGGGAGGAGATTATAAGGTACCAAGAAGGGATAACTGTGCCTTACAGCCTCATAGGGCAGCAAGGATCTTGAAACAACGGGAAATCCGGAACAGGTAGATGAAGAAAGTCGAGGCAAGCAATTGATCAACTTGTGGAAGGTTTGGAAATTTCAATCAAGCGGACGGCCATGTCTTTGTCGATACGGATCAGGAGCTGTGTAGAGGTTGTGCGTACGATATGGATGAAACTGTGGTAACCTAAGGGTAAGGAATGTATTATTGGAAGGGCTGAAGATCGACGGCGGGAGATAAATTCCGCTGACGCCAATCTTGACAAAAGAAGTCTTCGCATACTATCGGAGAAATCTGAGCTGTTGAACGGTTACAAAGAATCGTAAGAGCTTAGAGGAACGATTAACGCTGGGCCTGTTCAACGCGCAACTAAACCACCAATTCCTCAAGCCTTGTCTCCGACTATGGCTCCCAAAGTTCGGGAGCCTTCACCTCTTTCTCAATCGTCGTCAGATTCAGCGAGTGATGCTTCAGAGGTAAATCAAATAGATAGCGTCGGAGAACCTTCGAGGAAGAGGCGTAAAGTATCGCCCCAGTCAGACTTACCAGAACCTGAAACTCCACATCCAACTGCGCCAACGTCGTCACGCATCAAGCCTCGAGCACCTGATAGCGCCGTAAAAACCTCCAGCGATATCTTACATCCCATCGTCAGTAACGGGAAGGTAGTTGATTCAAAGGCGAGCTTTGCTACGCTAGAAGTCGCACCATGGCTCATTGCTTCCTTGGCCGCAATGGCCATCCTTAGGCCTACTGGCATACAAAAGGGCTGCATCCCCCAGATACTACATGGGAGAGACGTTATAGGAGGCAGTAGGACAGGTTCGGGCAAGACGGTGGCATTTACGGTGCCGATATTACAAAAATGGGCAGAGGATCCGGTGGGCGTCTTTGCCGTTGTACTTACACCAACAAGGGAACTCGCCCTACAAATCTTTGAACAAATCAAAGCCATTTCTGCTCCACAGAACCTCAAAGCGATACTCGTGACTGGTGGTGTCGAGATGCGCCCGCAGGCGATAGCACTATCTCAACGTCCACACGTCGTGATTGCAACCCCTGGCCGTTTAGCCGATCATATCCTTACGTCTGGCAAAGACACGATAGCTGGGCTACGGCGTGCCCGTGTTATTGTACTTGATGAAGCAGATCGTCTCCTAGCTTCTGGCCCAGGAAGTATGCTTCCTGATGTTGAGACTTGCCTTTCTGCTCTTCCACCTTCGCATGAGCGGCAAACATGTCTCTTTACTGCTACACTGACAGCAGAAGTCATGGCTCTCAAGTCCCTACCAAGAGAGAAAGAAAGACCTCCCGTATTCGTCTGCGAGGTTGACACATCCGAGATAGCCGTTCCAGCAACTCTACATCAGACATATATTCAAGTACCCCTTACATACCGTGAGGCTTACTTACACATACTTCTCCTTACACCTTTCAATGCGGCCAAAAAATCTGTGATTATATTCTGTAATCGTACTGCTACGGCCAATCTCCTTGAGCGCCTACTCAGGCTTTTGGAACACCGTGTCACGTCGTTACATTCGTTACTGTCCCAGCAAGACCGAACATCAAATCTAGCCAGATTCCGAGCGTCAGCAGCACGCATACTAGTCGCGACGGACGTAGCAAGCAGAGGGTTAGACATTCCTGAAGTCGACTTGGTTGTGAATTACGATGTCCCCCGCAATCCCGATGACTACATTCACCGAGTTGGACGGACAGCACGAGCTGGAAATAAGGGAGAAGCTATTACAATGGTGGGTCAGAGAGATGTTGCACTGTTTCTAGCCATTGAAGCGAGAATTGGGGTGAAAATGGATGCTTTCGAGGAAAAAGGCGTCAACATTGAAACTAGAGTAGTGAGGGATGGGCTCAAGGATGTTGGAGAACGTAAAAGGGAAGCTCTTCTGGATATTGATGAGGGCAGAGACATCAAGGGGAATCGAACCAGAGGCAAGATTAGGAGATTAGAATGACTCACGCCATAATACTTAGACAGCAAAGTGCTCAGTGGCTTGCTTGTGTGACCCCTCGAACCATGGGAATACCGGCTTCTCTTCTCACATAGAGATAGATCTTAGAGGGAAGACCCCCGAAACAAACAATGACTATCTCTCTTCCGACTGCATGATAGCTTAAAGCCGTTGAGTACTGGTCCAGAACATGGCATTTCGTCATGGTGGTCGGAAGAGGCACTAAAGGAGTCAACGTTTGAGCACATTTGATATCTCGATGGTGTTCCCATCCGGAGACAAGTGTCTTGGCGAATGTTTTGGTAGTAATAATCCACCAATCACAATATTTCCAAGTCGCACAGAAAGTCCATCAAACCTCAGGTCACAACGGCAAATAAGTACTTACGATTTAAGACATTCTTACCTTCGTTCTCTACTTCCCGAGTATCACCACTCGTTGGAGACGCTCTTGTACTTTTGGAGTCTCTTTTTCTGTGGAATTTGCATTGCGACTTTTCGCCGACTTATCAATCAATCGCGTACGGCACGCGTTGTAATCTACATCCCTTCCTACATCGTGAGGATTTTATCGCCCTTCGCACTCGGAATATCCTACACGGAATTCTCTGTGTTGCAAGCCTCTAGTAGAACTGGATGCCGGTTTGCGCTGGATGTGTTCTCCTATCTTCAACTAAGAGACTTTGTGTTTGACGATCTTTACCGGCAAACTCTGACGTATGCGAGGCGGTCACCACCTCGGAGTTTGTCAACACAGAAAACAGTCAACATTCACAGATCTACTGACGGACCACCCTTTCTATAATTCACTTTCTACAACCGCACAACCGCTGGACTCAAGCTATAGAGACTATCATCTTCGACCAAGATGTCTTCTGGAGTTCGGCGCAGTGGCCGCAAGCGGACGGCCGCCGCTGGTAAGCTTTCCGATGCTGACATCCCGTCTTCATCGCCGTTTCGACCTGCGGCGAAAAAGCGAAGAGTAAGTTTCTTCTGCCGTTGGGTGGAGAATGTACAGCTGCTAAAGTTCGAATCAGGCCAATGGTGCTCCGGCCCCAGCTCCAGTACCAACCCTGGCGGTGACCCCAGAAAACGAGGGCGTACAGGATGATGCCGTCTCTGATGGCACTACGAGCAATGCCGAAGTACAAGAGCTAGCTGATGCAGTTATTCCTCATCTAAGCGTTGCAAAGGATGCTGTGGCTGTTGCCGAACAATGGTCAAACTCGAATATTGAAGAGCTTTGTGGGGAGAGTGTCGCGGCTTATGCCAAAGTTTGTGGCAGGGATTGGACCTACTACGTCAAGAAACTCAACATCAACATTGGGCGGCCCCCAGATTCGTACTCTCGACAGAGTGTTGGGGAAGACGGTTCAAGAACTCCGGCACTGGAGACCGATGACTCCTCGACCGTTCATATCGACTTAGGACCAAGCAAGACTATCTCAAGGTTACATGCCGAATTGTTCTTTGACTTGAAGGACACGAGGTGGCATGTGATTGTCAACGGTCGAAATGGAATGCAAGTCAATGACACGACACTTCGACGTGGACAGCAGTGCGATATCAGCAGTGGGGACGTGCTTGGAATTGCTGGGACTCAGATGATGTTCATCACCGCCGAAGATAAGGCGGATATTCACCCAATGTTCATCAAGATGATTCGCGATCATGCTGAGGGGGTGGAGGGTTCGGGTCGATGGAACCATCAACCCCATGCCCATCCAGAACCTTCGACACCAGTTGATAGAACCCGATCGTCCCAGGCTCAGTCTGTAGTACATCCTCGTATGAGTGGACAAGCAAATATTGCTCCAGCACCTCCCGACCATGTGCGACCGACCACTCCTGTCCAATCGCCAAGGAAGTCGTCTCAAGGGACCTCGGGGAAGAAAAGATCGCCCACTTATGGACGGGGATTTCTTATGCAGTCTAACGAAGAGATAGACTACGCTGACGATGCCAACAAATCGGTCAGGCCAAGCATGAGTTATGCAGTCATGATTTCGAGGGCCATTAATTCAACCGATGACAAAATGCTGACCCTCTCCGGTATCTATGAGTGGATCAAGCAAAACTTTGCGTTCTATCGGCATCAACCTGCAGGCTGGCAGGTAAGTCGTTGTTTACTCCTGCATGTAGTACCACAAACTAAATAAACTAAGACTTTCCAGAACTCTATACGCCACAACCTCTCGTTGAGTCCCCTATTCGAAAAAATCCCCCGTCGAACCGACGAGCCAGGCAAGGGAATGAAATGGCGGTTGGTAGAGGGCAAGGCCGATGAAATTATCGCCAAGCACCAAAAGAAGCAAAGCAAAGCTGGCCGCAAGTCATCCGGGCCTAATTCGCCCGCCTTAAGACCTCCTACAGGGCCAACGGATATCAATCTCCTGTCTGTCCAAACGTATCCGCCGGATGTAAACGGGACTCTAAAAGATTCTCCAGGCTCGCGGACTCCACCGATGTCATCTTATCCACCAGCTGCCCAAGAATCCTTTACGCCATCCCGGGGTAACCACCTGACTGCCTTGCAAGGCCTGCCAGTACTTTCAGACGACGCTTCCCCGTTACCACACCGCCGCCCTCCTGGTCGTGCCTTAGCAGCAATGGGTTCCTCCCCCACCCTCACCTCTGGCTCTTGGCGTTATGATAGCAATTCCCTAGTAACTCCCGCGCCGCGCCCGCATAACCTCAACGCCCCACTGCCCCAGACGGCTAGACTACCCACCAGTCATATGGCAGACAGTAGCCCCGCGCCATTCTGGAAATACAGCGGAGAACTCGGAAGCACGCCTGCCAGATGGGCTGGAGAGATGAGCCCCTTGAAGACTGGGGTAATGCAGAGTAGTAGTCCTCCACCACCGGCTATGAATGGGAACGAGAGTCCGACGAGGGGGAGGGGTTCGGGGTTGCAGCTGAGCATTAACAGGAGCGCCGAGATAGATGAAGAGGAGGGGGGCATCGATCTTGCAAGGTGGGTCTAAAAGGTGAATTTGAAGGGCCGATGGCTAATGTTCTGAACAGAGGTTTCCCCAACATCAGCTCCTACCACCAACAACGCCAGCCTTCGAGTAACGTGACTTCCTAAGCATCCACGCCACTCCACTTCGAATCATCTACGTCTGCACAACAAGTTAGTCTACAACATCTTACCAATATTAAACCCATAATCGGCGTTCCCTGCCCGTCGAGAGCATCCCCGCCGCACGAGCTTTCTCTTCTCGCATTTCGCTTCTTGTACAAAGGTTTACACAATCACTGTTCTAGTAGACGGTTTTCGCATGGAGGTTTTCTGATATTGATACTTTGCTGGCTAGTGGCTTTTCTAATATTAGGGCGGCTGTTTTGCTGTGTAGGTGCAGGTAGGATAGGTAGATGAGAGAATAGGGAGTGTTAGGGGTTAAGTTGCTGGATGTAGGCTTTAGAACGAAAAAGCATGAATCGATGAGCCACGGTCTTCATGAGTGCCTTGGCTTCGACGCTTCTCCTATTCTGAATTGCGTGGTCATCTACATCTACCGCTCTCAGTGCAGCAGCGCATGTTCTAACTTTCCACACCCCACATAGCTTCCTATTTCCATATCAGATCCCAACGAGACACAGCAAAGCTGAGATCTGCTGCGCGTTAACACCAAGAATGCTCATAGCATAAAAGACAGCCACTGCAAGTCCAACGTTCCCCATCGACAGAACTATCTACCAGTACTTCGAAAGCGCTTTCTCAGCCAAGTACCGTTGTCGTATAGAGTACGGCTGACCGGATCTGCGCAGCTGTTCAGATCTAGACTTCTTTGATCCCGTTTGTGGGTGTTTATCTTTTCGTTGAGGGATACAGTATGAAGGATACCTTAATTCCTTGCGGATTCGCTAGAACTCGCTTGGACTCGCGTACTCAGCGCGTACTCGCTAGGACTCGCTAGGACTCGGCAGGACTCGCTAGGATTCGCTAGGACTCGCTAGGACTCGCTAGGATTCGCTAGGATTCGCTAGGATTCGCTAGGACTCGCTAGGACTCGCTAGGACTCGGCAGGACTCGCTAGGATTCGCTAGGATTCGCTAGGATTCGCTAGGACTCGGCAGGACTCGGCAGGACTCGGCAGGACTCGCTAGGATTCGCTAGGATTCGCTAGGACTCGCTAGAAGATGTCGCTAGAACTCTTGAAAGAAGAACGCTGTAACTCAGAACTAGAATGATGCTACTTATCGCTTTAACGCACGAGCAACTGGCAAAAAGTTGTCTTCAAGAGCACTCGTGACAAGAGGTTGCATCAACTAGCATGACCAGTAGCTAGGTCTTCATACCTAGCCACCAAGCACCTGACCTTCGCCAGGAAAAGGAATCAGTAACAGCCACTCAGCCGTCGCCGATTCAACCTGCCATTCACTTTTACTTTTCGGACCAAATGTCGAACCATCAGCCTACCCGTCAGTTTACTATCAGTCTATTACCTACCGTTCCTTCAGCTATTATGGCTTATATCTCTCAGCTCAAACCTCTCGTATATCCGAGTAAACTATCTGGTTTAGAACCAGAGCGATCGAGTGGAAGAACTATCTATCCTTGACTTCGAGCCTCTGATTCGTCCTAAGCTGTCATGGTAATGATAATGGGATGAGGAGTACAACCGTGAGATTCTTCTATGTCAGGAAATGGAGCGGGACCGTCGTACCAAGACGCTCAGTACTCACACTGCTTTCACTGCTTCCACTGTCCTCTACTTTCTCCTCAGCTTGTCAGCTCTGCGAGCACCTTATCAAGCATTTACAGAGCGACTACTTCAAGCTTCCTACTTCTGGCTGCCGCCGTCCTGAGCTAGCCAAGCCGTAGGGGCTGGGATTGAAAGAAGCCTGGGTTCATGTTTCACACTGTTATAGATGGGCTTACACAGATTACGCGAGCTGACTTCTTCGTGGGTGGCGTCTCTTCATGGGCGGCGGGTGTTCTCGTGAACGGCGGGTCTCCGTGGGCGACGGCTCCTCGTGAGCGACAGACGCTCGTAAGCAGCGATTGTTGTTCGAGAGGTTCTCAGTATTCTCAGTACGCGCAAAGTGTCATGATGTTCCTCAGGGCTAGATCCGGGCTATTCAGACTCCCCACACCATACATAGACCAAATCATCCTTTTTACCCACCAATTACACATACAACATGGCATTTCCGTGACAATTGATAGCATCATCTGAAGACAGTCTTTCAGATATGACCACCTAGCTGCAGCATAGCAGTACCAGCCAAAAGCACTCGGTCACCTGCGTGACATTCACCAAGCTGCCTATCTAATTAACCACCATACAGATACATATACGCGGCTCACTTCAATCCCCATAGGCCGTACAATATCAACAGAATCAGGGGCGAGAGCAAGAGCAACGTCGGTACGAGCTTCGACAAAAAAGCGAGCAGGAGCGACAAGCCCGTCAACTAGAACATCAGAAATAGGTGCTTCTATTTCTGCAGAACGAAAAGCTTCGCTTAGAACACGAGCAGAAGCTCTGCGACGAGGTCTTTGAATGTCGAAAATGCTCAATTTCAATATCAAGCTTCAAAAGCACATCGAGGAGAGTCATACCAAAAAGCCTACTGCTCCTACCTCATCTCCGCCTATTACCCCCGAAAACCCGGAGAAAGCCCTTATACCTCCTACTACACCTACCTCTCCGTCAATGTTCAATCATCACCTATCTACGAATCGAAATTCAGCCAACCTCTTTTCCACCTTTTACGCCCAAACCCCCTGAGAAGGCCACTGCCACCCCTCCGCAAACAACTTGAAAAAGATCAATCGAATCAGCTTCGTCTCCACCTTTTACTCCTACAAAACCGTAGGACTTGCCAGCAACACCCACTGTGGCCCCTGAGCCAGCAACTCAGCCAGCTACTCGATCGGCTACTCTGTCAGCTACTCTGTCACCTGCTCAAGCACTTACATCTCCACCTAAGTATCTACCAATTACACCCTCACCTCACCAAAATTCCACCTCACGATCAACGACCTGTTCAGCATGTCCAGAAGAGCTAGAAAAAACACGCGCGTCGCTCCCAAAACACCGCCTGAGCGTAAATCTGAAACATCTTTCGGTGGGCTCCAAATCGAACAGCAAATCGACGCCGAAGCTAAGCCGAATTCCACACATAGATATCTACCTCCTACTTTCTTCCCCTGCTTGCACCCTCGCTTGCACACATTGCAAGCACCTCACTAAGCATCTACAGGGCTACTATGCGAAGCTCCCGTCGCCCCATTACCGCCCCGAGCTTGGCAAGCCTTGGACGCTCCCAACATAGAAAGAGCTTGGACTCACACTGCTCATAGACGGGTTACACTGGTTGCACACGCCGGCTGTTGAGTTTGCTGGGAGATACATGGGCTAGCCCTTCATGCGTTATGGCCTCGCCGTCGCCAGCCCGTTGCCACGAGGGTGTGGCTTTTTCTGTTCTTTTTAAGCGTTTATCATGATATCCCCAGGGTCCATAGGGTTAGCCATGCCACAGGGCTGCCATCCGGCTATATGAGGCCTCTCACACCCACTTTAGCTGCTCGGCCTTTTACACACATACCCAGTTACAGTATATGCGTAACAACATGATTGTGCCCTACAGCAACCCTCTGTATCTTCCCACGATAGCACCCGCAGCGGTATATCAAACCCAAGAGTCAAGATCTGCGGTCGGATTAGGTCTCAGAACGAGGCGTGAACATTCCGATTGTCCTTAGATGTAGCTCAGAACTATGTTGATGTTTCTTAATGCTCTATCACCCGAGAGCAACTGGTGAAAAGTCATATCTAGAACATTTGCGCGTACTCGCTTGGATTCGCTAGGACTCGCGTACTCGCTAGGACTCGGCAGGACTCGCTAGGACTCGCTAGGACTCGGCAGGACTCGCTAAGTACGCGAGTTCTAGCGAGTTCTAGCGAGTCCTAGCGAGTCCAAGCGAGCCCTAATCAATTACTCAGCGCATGCGTAGCATTTCTCAGGACGAAGACATTGTGTAAGCGGCCAGCGATGAAACTCACCTGTACGCAATGCTGGCTACGAACCTTCTGTCTAATTACAGAAGAGCCTAGAGGTTACCAAACAGACAAATCGACATGTCGATTGAGATCGAGCGTCGCATCGCGATGCTCACAAACAGCAAGCCTACATGTTGCCAAACAGCGAACGAAAGCTCACGTCGAAGTGACCAGCTCCCACATACATAAGTTCACCCTAGCCAGGTGGCCAAACAACAAGCTGTTGAAGCAGCGATAGGTGTAAGTGTGTAGATTCTATGGACCAGCCGGTTCAGCAACCAGCCAGCTCCCTCTCTTGTGGGACCAGCCGGGCAACCAGCCAGCTCCCTCTCTTGTGGGACCAGCCATTTCAGCACCAGCCAGCTCCCTCTCTTGTGGGACCAGCCGGTTCAACGACCAGCCAGCTCCCTTTCCTGTGAGACCAGCATTTTGACAATGAGGGCAAGGTGTGCCACGATTACCTCCCTCTGCACGCCTTGACCATTTGCCTCTTCCGTGCAGTGCATAAATCATCTTCAAGCTCTTCATTCTAAGCTTCTCTCATATTGCTATCGATCACGTTCTTCCGTCGACTGCTTCGCGTTTGTGCGCCTCGTCGCTGAGGACTTTCGGGTTCTAGATCAAATAGCATCGTCTCATGGTCTATTTCTATAGAACATGCCTTAGAGAAAAGGACTTCGATGCAGTTGTCCCATGTACAGCTGGTCTCTGTGGCTCTGAGGCTTCGTGACTCTATCGCGTAAAGACTTCGATCGATGACTTAACGTAGTCATCAAACGAACACATACATACTGATATTGAAGCCTCTGATGCAATCATCATTGCACAGGGACCGGAACCATAACCTGTTGAAGCAGCGATAGGTGTAAGTGTGTAGATTCTATGAAGGTAGAGGTTCAGCTAACTAAATCAACAGATACCCCTGACTAACCCGATTAGGATAGGCACTGAGCATCTCGTGCATCAACACAAGCCCATCTATTCAGGTGGTCAAACAGTCGATTCAAAAGCTCGCAGTAGTCAGCTTCTACATACAAAAAGTTCACCTACCTATCGATGCTTAATATCTTTTCGTTGTGCAGTCACATCGATAAAATGCGCATACGAGTACATGAACTATTTATTCGACCAAGTGGTCACATAGACAAATTGAAATTGTGAAAGCTGATCACTTCGGCGTGAGCTTTCGAATTGACTGTTTTGGCTGTTGTTTGACCATCTAGCTGAGCGGGCTAGATGAGCTTTTGATCTATGTATATGAAAGTTGGCCACTTCGATGTGAGCTTCCGAATTCGCTGTATGACCATCTAGCTGGCAGGGCTGGATGAACTTTTGCTGTTTGGCCATCTAGCTGGGCGGGCTAGGTGAGCTTTGATCTATTGCTGTTTGACCATCTAGCTGGGCGGGCTAGGTGAGCTTTGGTCTATGTATGTGGAAGCTGGCCACTTCGACGTGAGCTTTCGTTCGCTGTTTGGCAACATGATCATCTAGTCATGTAGGCTTGTTGTTTGTGAGCATCGCGATGCGACGCTCGATCTCAATTGACATGTTGATTTGTCTGTTTGATAGCCTCTAGGCTCTTCTGTAACTAGACAGAAGGTTCGTAGTCAGCATTGCGTACAGATGAGTTTCATCGCTGGCCTGCGTTCTCCCTTGAATTCGCTAGGATTCGCTAGGATTCGCTAGGATTCGCTAGGACTCGCTAGGACTCGGCAGGACTCGCTAGGACTCGGCAGGACTCGCTAGGATTCGCTAGGACTCGGCAGGACTCGCTAGGATTCGCTAGGACTCGGCAGGATTCGCTAGGACTCGCGTACTCGCTAGGACTCGCTAGGACTCGGCAGGACTCGCTAGGACTCGGGTAGTCGCTAGCACATGAAAGGAGAACATGCAGTCCTTACACTCTCATCGAATGAAGCAATCGCACAATATGCGGGTAGGCAAGCTGTTCGCCTCATGCCTCCGTTCCAGCAAACCTAAGCTTCCCCTCCTGCCATCGCACCCATACACACGCCATCTCCTGTCCTCCCATCACACATTCAATCCTCAGCTTGAGCATTGAGGAGACATGGTGATCCCATCAGAGTCGTTGTGTAGATACTGATCTGCGCGAAAAGGAAACTTAGGGGCGTGGTAGGTTGCGGTTTGAGTTTTGGGAAGATGAAGGAAGGGGGTTGGGCTGCAAATGAGAGTTGTAGAAAGCGCAACGGGGAAATGGGGCGAGTGAGGACGATGCTCTCGAGCGGGGTTTTCGATTTGTAGCTTTAAACACAAGCGGCCGGCAAGCAGAATCGGAAGGGGAAAGAGATGCGCTTTGGTCATGAAGCTGTGCGGAAAGCCGAACGTTTGCTTGAGTTTGGCACTTGAGACGGATTTTTCTCGGAATTTTCGACGTGTACTATTGAGGCAGAAAGGATACTGCTAGTGGTAAAGCCATGAACTGAAAATTGGCGAGAGAGTAGAAATTGGTGTGGTGGGGATGTACTTGGAAGACTCTTGTGCGAAATAAAGATTTTGCATGGGTTATCGTTGATAAGTCTACTTGTGTGGCAACGGCCTAGCTACCTCCATCCCCCTCGCAAGCTCCTCGTATGATCTCCTTTCTCAAATGCAGTAAAGCCAAGTTACGTGCCTCCCGCCCTGATTGCTTGCCGATTCGAGGCCTTAGAAGACACAACAAACAATGCTATGTATGCGTGAAGCTCATCGCCAACCAGCCAGCTCCACGCTCACTTGTAGACCAGTGAGACTCCTCCTTCCTCATCATCATCGATATCTAGGAAAGCTAAGCGCTCGGTGAATTGACTTGGGAGCTCTTGCTTTTCTGCAGGGTCCTGTTTTGTTCGCTGTTTGCCGTTTGTGTCTCCTAGGGTTCCCGTATTGAGTTTGTTGTTGGGGATGCTTTCGTTCTGATTGCTGTTACGTGACGGAATCACCTTCCCATTCTGCTGTTTCCCATTCGGCTTCTTCCCACCCAAGGCATTGCCATTCGTCAACCCGCTCTTGTTCAAAGCCAGCAAGCGACTCGCAGCCCCCTGCTCCGCGCGCTTCCTCTCCCTAACAGCCTTCTCTTTTGCAACCACCTTCTTAGACTTTGCCGGAATTGGCCCTAGGGCTTCCCATTCCGGATCTCGCCGGGGCAAGCGTACGGCCGACCCGCCGTCGCCTCCTTCTCCGGCTGCTAGCTCCCACTCATCGCTGTCTTCTTTGACGCGGTCTTGGGCTTCTTTCGCTACGGTATCCAGGCGAGCAGTTCGCTCCGCGTGGGCGGTAGCTAGACGCGCGTGTGTAGCTGCGAGGCTAGCGAAGGTGATGCCAATCATGGACTGGAGGGTGTAAGCTGCGTCGTTGCCCTTATAAAATATCACATTAGTAATTTGACATTTAAAGATATGGAAATAAGTGGGTGTCTGCTTACAGCGTTATGTAAATTCCATCCCGTTAGACCCAAGTCTAAGAGAACCTGACCAAGGTTGCGAGGTTGCTGTTCTTGCTTCAATGCCCGGTAGAGGTCGGCTGTGTCAATGGCTTCCAAGAGGTTAGACAGATTGCTAACATCGTAGCCCAAGTCACGAAGATAGTCGATGTCAGTCTTGATGTCGTGACCTACCAAGATAAGATTCCGCTTCGGTTGAGTGTCATCCTCGCGTTGCATAACGGACGAAGAGAACGCAGACCCCTTAGCGTGAGAGGTACCATTCTGGAGCTCTTCAATCAAAGGATACTGAGAGCTGGTATTGGCGTCCAAGGGACGAGTTGCAAATGGGGGTCGAAAGCACGATGCAACGACCTTGGGTGCTTCGCCTTTGAAAATCCATTCACTAGTACCAAAAGCCTTCTCAAATCTGTCGGCGCAGCCAACCACAAACTCTGTGTTCTTCAAATGCGAATACTCCCTGATTCTAAAGTGACGCGAGCGGATCTTACTGAACCATGCTGTACCGCCTTCACCAGGAGGAACGCCAACAAGGTCCCTAGTGTCAAGCGAAGAGATCCCGATCTCGGTGATAGCTTTATGTTCCCTCTCATAGGCCTCAACATCGACGCAAACAAAAACAACGTCCAAATCAAAAGGGTATGTTGTAGGTTTTGCGACGTCCAACCCTGGAAGTTTTATGCCTGCGGCCAATTGATAAGCCTTTCGAGCCTTTTCCAATTCTTCCCACGGTAGGTCTAAATGCTGAAGAGGGTCGTCATTCTCTGTTGCGGTCCGACGGGGCCGCACTCCGAGATAACGTTGAGCCCGCTTTAGCTGAGCACACCAGCCCTTCTTCTGCACCACACGTTCATTCCTCTTCTTCTCCTTTGCCGCCTTGGACTTGATCTTGCCAGCTTCTATCGATGCTTCGATCTTCTTCTTGAAAGCTGCAAACGAGCGGTCGTCTAGCACCTCGTTTTCTCCATTTTCTTTGAATCCTGGGCCTGGGATCATCCTCTCCATCGAAGCCAATTCCAATTTTGGTGTTAGTTGACCCAAATATCGAGCACGAGGGCTGCCTTTGTCTGAAAAGCGGATTCGGAATCCAGGTACCGGGGGAAATCCAACTTGAAGGTCCAGCTGTTTGTCAATATCTTCCAAGAGAGCTTGGAATTCAACGGCAGGCACAAGTACTAGTGGTTTCTCTGATGGTAGATATGTATGAATGTAGTACCTACCAGGGATGAATTAGATGAGACGTGTTAGATGAATAACATGAGAAGGAGAAAGTGTTGGAGACGTGTGAAGATAAGATTCACGATGAGTGTGCATCTCAAAGACTCCGTGAACTTCCCGAACCGGGCATTCATTCATGTGATTCATCGAGGAACATCAGAGCAAAATGCACAACAGAGTGTTCCGATAGACCGAATCAAAAGGAGACTATCGAGATTGTAAATCGGCTGTCACAACTTACAAGCTCCAACCTCTCGCGCGAAATTTCCCTGCTGCAAAGAAAGCGCCTGATACCAATTCCGAATCGCCGTTGTTGAGATATCGGTAGGGATATTTGGTCACAGCCTGCAGAGGACAGAATTCGTATTCTCTTGGGGCTAGCTCCCCAAGCCTCATGGTAGGATTCGACATTATAGCGAAGGCCAATAAGGGTATCCTGGGTGGCGTGGTAGGTAGAATAGCTTTCGATTTCTTCTTTCGTTGGGGAGAGGAAGCAAGCTCGTTGTCAGACTCCGGTAGCACTGGCTCAAGGTTAAAGTTTCCCTCAGCTGTGGAGGAGGTCTCTATTATTGTGTCGATTAGCGTGGACATCGACGCATCTACATGACTTCCATACGACATAGTTGAAAGCAGTACAGTCTGTAAATAGTCACTTTTGCCAAGTGTCGACCCGTTTCTTGTAAAGATCTTGTTTGATTGCTTAAGTATTTTCTGTTAGGTCTGCCAGTCGACTTTGATCTCGAACCACGCGATAGCATCAATTCGGCCTGAGAAATCAAATACAAGACGTTCAAGTAGTAAGATGCAATTCGTTGCACTCGTAGACGCAGCGCGAGATTTACTTGGTAGAATTTCCAGACATCATGTTAGCCTCTACTCTGGCTACCCTTAGAAGTAGCATGCATAGACTTTTTAGCTCTATAAATTCCAGGCCGAGTGAGTTTCAGAGCTGACCTTCTTCAAAAAGCAGTGAACATGTTGAAGTCAGTATCAAAGTGCTTTGGAGGTGAGCTTTAGTACAACCAAACCGGGCTAGGTCCCGCTTTGTCACCACATGTACGCTAGTCTTCTTTGAACCTTAGTTTGTCGGTCTTGTACGGTAAACATCCGTGAGTTTTTAGTGTCAGCCTTCAGTTTCACCAAGCTTTACTTTAGAGTTGCAACCTCATCGACACGAAACTGCAACGCCCATATGGCGACTCAGCTAGAGGTCATCACGGGCGAGGTCCCGGTAGATCCTGATGCTCAAGCCACCGTCACCGACTTCCTGGACTACACCGAGTATCTCCCGTCTGACCTCGTTCGCTCCCTCACGCTCGTCGGTAAGCTCGATGCATCGTACCTTACCTCTACCGACGAACTACACAACTTAACCAAGACCTATGGACTACTGCCAAGTGTACCTCTGAATGAACGACAGAATCCCGAAAACCTTCGTGAGAAGATCTCCCAAAAGCTTCAGTATGCGCTGAGCGCCCGCGAGGCTTCCTCTGCGGAGGCCTCGCGTATGTATGATATGGTAGACCGTCATGCCAATCGACTGACGAATATCATTTCTAAATTAAACTCACTACCCAAGCCGCCCTCTCGAGACCCTACACCAGTACCGCAATTGAAATCTCCTCAGGCAAGTCGTACCAGACCAGGCCTAAAGGGCGCAAACGATGGCACTCCCCCTCCCCGTGTTACACTTCGGCTCGGAGGTCCACAAGTGGGAGCGTCTGGTGGAAAGTCTATCGGTAAACCTCATAGACCGCGATACCGAAGCCGAAAGATTACTGTCCCAGGAGAGGTACTACCACCCCCGAACCCGGATTCGCCGCCTCCAATTACGGATTCCGAATGGGAGTCTTTACCAACCTCGCCAGTTCCTATGCCTACGTCACGCGTTGGAGTATCTTCGCGGAGCCGGCCCAGCAAGCCGGGACGCATTAGACCTCCTAAGACTCCCAAGGCCCCAAAAATCAAAGTCCCGAAGACATCACGACCGCCAAGGCCACCTGGTGCGATGGGAACAAATGTACACAGCGCTGTTGCAGGTATATCCACCAGCAATGCCCTTTCGCTTCTCAGTCCTCCGCCTTCAGATGCCAAGCCAGGCAGCGAGCATGCCCCTTGGATGCGGCTGACGGATTGGGAGATGGCAAAATTACGGAAGAGGATGAAGAAGAACGCAATCTGGTCGCCTAGTGAAACGATGATACGACGCGAACTCTCCGAGGCTGGCCGTGGACCTGAGAATTACCGTGCCACAAAAGCCAAATCGATCGCGACGGGTGAAGAATTTATTGATTGTGATAATATCGCTACGACCGCGCCAGGTAAACAGCTTGCGCCGGGAGAGATTAGTGCAGATTCACTTGGTCTTGAAGAGACACAGCTTAGCAATCGAGGCATGAAACTCAACGAAGCCAAGAAGCTGAAGAGGGAAACTGTGGCACGAGAGCAAGCCGCATTGGCGGCAGCAGAGGCGGAGCAAGCAGCGAAGAGATTGGGCGATATTGGTAGCACTTTCAAGAGTCTATTCACCAAACCTAATGAAGGGCCGATTGACATCTCCATGGTCGGCGCTGGTCCAGCCATTGGTAAAGATGTAAGCAAGGAGAAGAGAAAGGACAAGGAAACTCCGAAGGCAAAGGATAAAGAAAAGGAGAAGGAGAAGGAGAAAGAGAAAGAGAAGGAAAGAGATAGGGAGAAGGAGAAGGAAAGGGAGAAGGAGAAGGAGAAGGAAAGGGAGAAGGAATACGAAAAGGAAAAGGAGAGAGAGAAGCAAAAAGAACAAGAGAAGGCGAAGGAGAAGGAGATGGAAGAGCAAATGGAGAAGGAGAAAGAAAAAGAGAGGGAGAAGGAGAGGGAGCGGGAGAAGGCGCGAGAGAAAGAGAAAGAGATGGAGAGGGAGAGGGAAAGGGAAATGGCGGTGGAAGTGGAGAAGCAAATGGAAAAGGAGAAAGAAGATATGGAAAAGAAGAAGCAAGCGGAGAAGGAAAAGGAAATGGAGAAAGAGAAGGAGAAGGAAGCTACAAAGACACAGGCGAACAAGCGAAAACGAGAGTCCACTCCCGCCAAGCTTGAAGCTACCCAACCACAAGCCGAAATAGTTACTTCACCGGCCAAAACAGCATCCAAGAGACGTAAGATAACGTCTCAACCACTGGACCACACTTCCGTTACGACCACCACAATCGTCCCTTTGGCTGCTCCCGCACCCTCGCCGACAAAGCGATCTGTGCCTACTCCTGTGACTACTTCAACTGTGGAAACACGTGGAGCTGCAGCTAAATCTTCCCGCCCTCGCCGCTTGTCCCTGACCCTGAAAGGTCCGGCTCCTCCATCAGAACCTGCCAAGGCCACTTCCAGCACAGCCTCCCGGGCTGCTTCACGTCGCGCTTCCACTGGTCCGCCGTCGGGGCGTAGTGGGCGTGATGGCCTTCGTCGGCGGAGCGCCACGCCGGTTCGACCTCCGACTCCAGTCATAACAGCTGCCAGCAGACGAAGCAAGCGCCCCGCACCAGGATTTGTCACTAGCAATCAAGATGACGGTCCAGCAGTAAGTGTTGGCCGGCGTAAGAATGCTCCCAGGAAGCGGGGCAACGCTTCCGCTGCCAACGCCAAAAAGGCGGCCGAGGGAGCTGCGAGTGCAAAGGAAAAAGAAGAAGCGGCCAAGGCCGAGGAAGAAGCAGCAGGTGAATATATTGACCCTGATGAACCCAGGTATTGTGTGTGTGGGGATGTGAGCTTTGGGACCATGATTTGCTGTGAGAATACAGAAGTAAGTAGATTCATCGCGTGGGAGATGTTCGAGCTGCTTTCCACTTCCTGCCCGGAAGAGCAACGCTGATGTGAGCTTTGAAATAACAGTGCGAGCGTGAATGGTTCCATCTGGAATGTGTCGGGCTGCAGGAGCCTCCCCCAAGAAGGACGAAGTGGTATTGCCCTGACTGCAAAGCGAAATTGAAGAAGTGATGACAGGCAGGGTTCCCTTGCAGGATATTCATGGGATGGTCACTCAACCATGTTCTTCGCTACACGAATCTATCCTCGCTCGTCTGGGCATGACCGTCATGAGGTCATGACTTGATCACTGACAGCAAGCCGTACTATTTAATTCTTTTCTCCTGGCAACACATTCACACTGTGTTATGGGCTGCAACGTGCACTGTCACCTGACATGCACAACCTTGCGATGAACGAGGAAAACATAACTCGTGCCATCTAACCAACGCGCGTGAGCACGCGACACACCAAACCCTTAAGAGCATGAAACCAATGCTTTGAAGCCTGCCTGATGAAGCAAACTTTTGTATCGGTGATTCATCCCGAGGTTCGACATTCCAACTACTGGCGGTTTCACGTTGTGATACAGTTCAGCCATACGCAATCAAACGGGACTAGATAAAGCATTACAGTATGTACTATGATATGGCGCGCACGGGCCGGGACCTGCATAAAGCAATCAAGCTTGCGGCTCACTTGTGCTTCTTCCGGGGTTTCCACCGGGATCATCCGGGGAGCGGGGCTCTCGGCTTACTCGTCTCGATTGTCCTTGATCTTCTTCACATAAGGTAGGTATGGCATTCTAGGTCAAATAATGATACGGCGTGTCGGTAGTATTCTATTGCAGCAGTGATATGATTGACCTTTTCCCTTCTTCAACACCATCTGAAAACTCCCCTTTGTTCAACCACTTGTGGTGGTCATTTCATCAGGTACCTCCCAGGACTAGTACAGTACTCAAGTAAGGTAGGTACCTAGTTCTATTATAGGCGAAAGAAACGCAATTTAACTCTAGCGGTCTGCTGTCTAACGGCTTCCGGTTAGCGGTCGATCATTGCGCTTGTAACCTCGTCCTCCAATCTTGCCCTGTCTTGTCCCGCCCTTTTCTCTTTTCTTTCTCCTTTTCCTACCGTCAATGATTGTGACGTCTCCGTGAAGCCTTTCAGCTCTCGCTGTCGGTGGTGCCTGCAAAGAAGAGCAGTGAGGTGCAGGAGAGTGCAAGGGAAGGAAGGGGAGAAATACACAGCAGCATCTACGCCGTACCACGGTCGCACAAATACTCGGTCGCATTGCTAAGGGGGTGGTGCGGGTCTAATAACAACAACAGCATACACTCACTACAACGTCGACATTTCTACACCATTTCTACGGCACCAGCTTTTTCTAGAACACAGAGTCTCTCGTAGAATGCAAGTTTTGAAAACAGTAAGAGCGTTTCTGGTCCCGACTGTTGGCGACGTCACTTCAATACTGACCTGCCCGTACAGGCTTTTCGACAAATCTAATTCTGTCAGTCCCTTGACTGACATCCACTCATTCAGTCGCACGAACCAAACGCTGTCGGAGCTGATCTTCGATCGCAAAGAGCGAAAACGTCCGCACAAAGACGTCGTCCCATCATTCTTTCTTAAAACACAGATCTTCAGTCTTCACGAAGCGCTTCTCTTTTGGCTCAGGCCTTCGCAATAATACAGATTGGCCGACTTATCGACGGGTAAATGCTGATCCAGGAACTCGTAACCATTCATTACCTACAGCTTAATCAAGAGCATTACACGGATTGCTCGTTCTAATTATCTTATCTCGATTGAGATCATCCCAACCCGCCTCATTGAACCGTCTTCCGGGATTCAATGGAACGTCTCTCTAAGAGGCGGAGGCTGTATCAGCGAGATGAACTACAGAGGGCACGTCGCAGCTTTCTAGACGTTCGAAGCCCAGAGGCCAACACTGCTCTATTGAACGAAGATAAGAGCCACCCCAATAAGATCTCTCTACTGCAAGCGAAGTTGCATGGAGCCTTGAATGATCTCAAGCAACTGGAGGCGCTGGAGGATGAGATTCAAAAGATCCACCCACGGCAAATAATTCCAAATCCGGTCTCTACAGTCACTCAACCAATCACTACAGCAGTTGAATCAGTTGTACGAGTTATCATCGACAACCCTTCCGGCACCGCTATTGGTGACGTGCTCGTACCTGCTCAATCCAGTGTCTTTATCTTCGATGGTTACGGGTCTGTCACCTTGCCTCCCAACGCAGGATCACCAACGTCTCCACCCCAACCACCCGCGCGATTCGCGAGTCAATCTGCATACACCACGCCAGGCCCACAGTCGCAGGCGCCTCAATCCACGCAACAGTCTGCACCCACGTCTGCGGATCAGTCATCATCGCGTCCTAGTGAGGCGCCGCCAGCAAGTGTTTCCGCGTCAACCAATTCTCCTGCAAGCCAGAGTCCAATGACCATCAGCGTACCAGGTTCAAGTTCCCAGGTTGTGCTATCGTCGCCTCCCACTACGCCGGTACCTTTGAGTCCTTCTACTTCACTGTCATCTACCAGTGCTACCAATACCGGATCAACAACCTCCTATTTCTCACTATCTTCGAGTGCATCAGCATCAACTTCGTCCCAAACATCGGATATACCTAACCCTAATCAGACTCCGACAAATCCCCCTGTCCCAGCGCCCACGAGTGGCAACTTTAGTATGACTTGTAAGTCTTTATATCTTATATAAATCTAGACTTGAGTTAACGAGTCTTTCCAGCCTTTACATCCTCACAGACAAGCACTGGATCACGGGGTCCAACTAGTCTTACCTTCGCAACGCCAATTTCGAACTCCACTCTAATCACGTCGACGAGAACCTCTTCTTCGTCGAGTAGTGGAACTGGGACAATCTCAAGCACCAGTTCTCAGGCGACCTCCACCATGACCGACTCCTCATCTACCATGATTATCTCGTCTACCTCTTCTACCTCTTCTACCTCTTCACAATCATCTACCCTATTATCTTCAAGTTCCGCCAGTACTACTTCCGGCACAGGGGTCATACCCGGCGGCATAGGAGGTGGTAGCGGTAGTAGCTCTACCGGCACGGCTCCTTCATCGACAGCAAGCCCAGGAACCGGATCGGGCGGAAGCAGTGCCCCATCCACCCCGACTGTTGTTGGTGGTGTCGTAGGGGGAGTCGCCGGGTTAACCATCATCCTACTGCTACTTCTAATACTCTTCCGCTGGCGGCGTAGGAAGATGGCAGGTAGGAGAGACATCTCACCACCAATGATGCAGACAATTCCACCCACTAGCGGTGCTCCGAGCGGGACGGTGACCGAACGATCAAGCAATGTTCCCTTCGCCGCCGCTGGTTTCTTCAAGCGTATGAGACCTCGTTCCAGTGCCACAGCAGCAACCACCGAAACCGCGCCCAGCGAGCGTGGCTTCCAAAACTTTGGGGGCAGGAAAATCGAATCAGTACTGGAGAGTGGTGGTGATGGTTTCGGCAATCCTGGTCCTTCCAGCAGTGCTGCTCCAAGTCCTCGTCCCGTTCGTGGCTTTAGTGGTGCGCCCGCTGCTGGTCTTGCTCCCAGCTTTCGTCCTGCTAGTCCACAAACTCCCCTTTCTGAGACGTCCTTCTATCGCGACTCTCAAGGCTTTTACGGTGGCGCACCGGAGCCAGAATCCAGTTCCAATCCTTCGTCAATGTACGGCAGACCTGATTCCCCTCCACCTAGATCGCCCGACCGTCCTGGTCCAGCAATTGCGAGCAGTTCTCCACTAGCCCGCGTGGGAAGCCAAGCCCAGAGAGATCAGGAAGTTGCATTCATGAGACCAGGTCCAGCCCGCACTCCTGTAACAAACCAGGCTGGCTTCTCGTCTTTACGCCCACCTATTGGAAGGGGTACCCCAACCCCTCGCCCGTTGCCTCCAGTCGGGTCTAGTCCAACTCCTAGGGATGGTGTCGGCCGAAGTCACCCTAGCTTTGATGGTTCGCGAGGCTCTCGGTTCACGGAAGAGATTGTACCACCTTGAGCTCTAGAATCATAACTCATCCAACTGTATCGACAAGACCGGCGTACATCGCGTACCGCCTTGCCCTTCCGCGAGGGCGTTGCAACTACAGGACTCTACTTCAATGTTAATATTTCACCATACTCGTGCTTTTGGGTCTGCTCTTTTTGAGTAGCCATCAACCTATGGCATTTTACCCGAAGCATCGATTTCTTCCATTTCTGTCGTCCAGCCACGGGCGACCCATGTACCATATTCGAGCCCAACCAATTGCGAAAGGGCCCAGTCCATATTTTGTCCGCACGCGTCCGATACCTAATGCCCACCAAACGTCAAACGTGTAAAATGTCAGCAAGCCAGTTGTGCGTCGTCCACCAATCCAGCGAATTCGATACCACTTTTCTTCTATCTTTCTTCGAACAATCCAACGCTACGTCTTTTGCGAGGGCACCCTATTATCAGTTTCGTTCGATCGATTCGACTTTAGAGCATTTCATTAGCGCTTCTGCGAGGCAATTCAGCGAGCGAGTCTTGGCTTTGAGAGAGGGGAGGTTGGCTTAGAAGCAGGCTAGTCTTGTAATACCAAGCCTATGATGGTTTTCTTTATGTCGTGAGTTGGGATTCAGGGAGGGGGGTAGTGTAAATGGTGGAGGCTTTCAAGTCGTGGATCGAATGCTAGAGCAGACCTGTGAAAGATGGATGTTTGTAACTTGGTCCATCCCAAACGCTTGAGTTTTTCGATCCTCTTCTATTTAGTCGTGCGTATCTTGCAAAGAGTGAGGCAAGTTCAGCTGTGGATCGATGCGAGAGCAGACCTGTGGAAGATAGATGTTTGTATCCAACTCCACACAAACGCTCAACCGTCCAACCTTCCCTTCCTAGCTCTAACGTCCTCCTAAAAGGAGAAGCGCTGAACACAATGTCTGCCTATCTAACAACATCATCCAGGCATCAAGACAAACTCCCGTCCGGCGCAACCGCCCAACTGCCACTTCGGGGCGAATCACATGTGAGAAAAGCTTCCAAGAGCCCGTACTTGCTCCGCATGTCCTTCACAGCTAAAGCTTATTCGTTTTCGTTTTTGTTACTCGGTTGTCTCAAACCACCCCCGTTTCGTAAGATCTATCGTTTTTGTTAGTTAAGAAAGCCTGTACGACACTCACTTCCTTATCCCCCCCCCCCATCAAGGCCGCTTCCTCCCCTTTATACCTCATATCTCACATCTGAACCTCTCCAACCCAACCCATCCCGCCCTTTCTATCCTCCAAACCCTCTTTCTCCTCCATATCCACTCTCACATGTGCCGTTTCGTCTGTCTTTGCAGGAAGCACGAGTCGCCTAGAGAAAGGTACGGGCGGTCTTGTGGATGGATGGTGGGGTGAGAGAACTTGGAAGTAGAGACGAGGTCTTTTTCGCTTGTGTGCGTGGGTTGGCTGGTTGGAGATGTGGGTACAAGGTAGGCAGGCTCTTTTGGGTGGAGAGACAGGCGGGGAAGGGGAGAAAGAGCGCGGTGCTGCGGATGAAAAGGTTCTACGCCAGAGGTTGGGCAGCACGCGTGCGTGGTTTCCATATAGCTGCGATCTCTGACCTACGACTTCCGGTGTTGGGAGTGCTCTGCTCTGACGAAGTCGTTGCGTGGGAAGGGAAAGGGTTGCTGATGGGAGGAGGGTTCGTAGATTGGCTCATCGGAGTTTTTGTGGTTGGTTTCCCTTTGGTCTTCTTTTTCAATCCGGCGCCCCAGAAGAGGTCGAAACCCCATCATTTTGTCTCTGCGAGGAAGTGCGGTTTTGGTTAGACAGAATGGCATCGTGTGCTTTCTACATCCCACTTGTTATCGGATTGCTCCTGAATTGAGTTGGGAATTTTCCTGGAAACCCTAGTTAGGTGGCTTGGTTCCATTATCTACCGCTCATGCACCGCTCGCTCCCTTTGAACGAACCATTCTGCAAAATGGCATTGAAAACTTATTCCTTGATTACCATCCTTTCTGCAATGGACATGATAGAGCTAATTTCCTCTCTTGCATTCCACCATCGTTCCTCAAGACGTTGATTCTCGGTTCCCGATTCTCAGGGGCAGGATATGAAAGAAGAGGTTGCGTGTTTCGCCCTTTTTCATATAAGATGCCAGAGTGGGTAGATTTCTGTTTCGGGGTCCCATGTGGATAGAGGGGATGGCCGATTTATGAGAACACTGATCAGTTTGGCGATGTTGAGAGCTGGTGGATTCGGTCCGTAGGAGAGTCAAAGTCCTCTTAGTATCTAAATACTTAACCTATCTTTGCACGCTGATAACATGATAACTTTAGCAAAGGGATTCCTAGACG
>JAABUL010002175.1_pt1 | contig 33520 bp, 39 predicted proteins | sample 5559151 | NCBI WGS metagenome assembly JAABUL01 (sample SAMN10711876, study PRJNA513368) | rock metagenome | isolation source: Antarctica rocks | place: Antarctica: Victoria Land, Pudding Butte sud | reverse complement strand
AGGGTCACGCTTGGAGTACTCGCACTGCCAGTCCCAGAACCGGTGCTTGGAGAAGTCACATTGCCGCCGGTGGTATTCTGACGAGAATACAACGGTGAGGCGATAGCGAGTGGGAGCAGAAGGAGGTAGGCAAGCATGGTGAAGGTGATCGACGAACAGAGAAATAGACAGAGATTTGATGGCGGTTTTTGAGCCCCCCGGGTATTTCGTCATCCCGGTTCTTCGATTATTCCCGCTCTCGGACCTCGCTGCTTGTTCTGCCGGTCTACTTATTGGGACGAGATCAGCAACATCAGAGGCTCCAAGGTGTTACTGGAAGAGATCATGGGGGAGCTCAGTGTCAGCAGGTTTCCTGCATCCAGGCTCTTAGACTCATTTGCAGGAACGACCAAGGAACTCAGTGAACAGCAATGGGCAAGCATTGAAGGGGGAGTTGGGAGGGTAGCAAAGGTTGTTCTGGAGGAGAATTATCGAAGCGAGATAGAGACGCTTCTCTCCAACGATCCCCATGTTGATAGTCTTTTGTGTCCACACAGATGGGAGTACGATAGGTTCAAATCCAGGCGAGGTGATCAGATCCTCAGAGAGACCGAATAGTATGGCTTGATGACATATTGGGTTTTTAGATACTGTATGGGTCTTGTAGATTTGGCATCGGTTCAACAGACACTTTCGATCAAGCAGGATATGCACACGTTTGGGGTTGGGCAACCAACCCAGCATGACCTGAATGCCTTGAGCTCTTGCGTTCCGCCGGTGCATTGCCCCTTGTCACCCATTCTCTTGTCAGCTGTCTCCGCGAGTATCTCCCTTTTGGAGACCCTTATATAGGATATCATACTCATCAAGCATCCATTCTCTGGCTTCAGCTCAGCACCCTCAGTCCCACGGTAGATACAAAAGATGTGCAAAACATCATCTTGAAGTCAAAGCAGTACATGAAGTGACACAATGGTCTCCCTTTCTTGGCCCCGTGACAACCCAACTTCATGTTGTCCGTGATACCACGCAAACGTCATGACATCCTTGCTGTAAGCCAAAAGAAGGCCTGATAACCATATGACCATGATTGTATCGACGCATCAGCTCAGCGGAGTTGGCTTTAGCTTTGATTGAGACTTGGTCCATGTGTCAATACTGTCAGACCGTCTTGTTGACTATGGCAAGTGACGGAACTCGACAAGTCTACAAGAATGTTTGCCCTCAGATGTTCCATGACTTGGTCTCACATTAAGGAGGGCATCAGACTAGGTACCTACTTTGATAGCCTAGCCATTGGCAAGATCGGCCTTGGATTTGTCTACCTGCCTCGCACACACATGTGCGTCAGCGAAGACTCTGAGCATTCCCTAACACACAACAACCATACCTAGACCCAATGAGCCGCGCCGAGGAACACTTCTTGAATTTACATACGTTCAAGCATGCTCGGGCGGACATCGTCCCCTCAGTCACAGCCTAGCTCGAATATGCCGAAGGTCACACCGTCGATCAAGGAGGAGACCGTATCTGGGTTTGAAATCTGTTTCCACGCAAAGTTCGGCGTCTGATTCTCGATTGACAATCATCATTGCCAGATCAAGAGTCTCAGAGGATCATCGCATCTATCCGTATCACATAGTGTACCTTCAAGCTCAATGTGACGCGATCGGACCCCACTCGTGTATTCCTCTTCACTTTCTCTCGCCCTCCCTCTTCTCCCCTTGCTGGGGCAGCGTCTTGAGGAGTAACTCTTCCATCATCGCCCCGACGTCCCTCTGCATCTGGTCCATGCTCCATGCGGCTACGACAGCCATTAGTAAGCTGTTGCGTTTAGTCCTTGCCAATCAATGCGATTCCGGCCCAGTTGCCCACATACCCGCCTCCGCTTATCTCCCTCAGAGACAGTTTTTTCTTCACTCCCCGAGAACGGCGCGAGGCTTGGGTGGTGCGACATTCGGGATCAGGGGAAGTGAAACCAAGTGGACTTACTGAATGGCGGCTCGACCTTTCCCGCGAGCTTGTTGATCACGTCGCTCCGATTCTTGAGTATCCACTATCACCGCACCCGATCAGCTCGCACCCCTTCTTCTCATCACCGAGCATGGAATCTCTCGCATGCCGTCTGTGCCGCCTCATGAACCCGGAATCCAGCAGTGTCCCAATTCGCGGCATGTATGGACCCACCTTACGCAGCTCCTCCCTTCCCCTCACCCTCTCCTTCTCCCCCAACTCATCATACCTCACACAGAGCACATAAAGGCTCGCGGCGATCACGTTGATCTCCTCCTCGGTATCGAGGAGTACCCCCGGTTCGAGATCGATGAGCGCGATTGCCGATTCCGGGGTGGGGGATTTGATGAAGTGCGCGCGGAGGGCGGGGAGGTTGAAGCTGTGTGGGAGTGAGGCGGGTGGGTGTGCTGAAGAGGGGTAAAGGAGGGAGGGGGGGAGGGGAGAAGTTGGGGAGGGGGAAGTGACAGGGGGAGGGGGGACGGTTGATAGCAGGGAAAAGACCAGCGCAGCCGGAGTCGAGATGAGGGAGGGAAGAGGTGACTCATCAGCTCTTGCAACAGTCTGCGGAGGAGGATCGTACTCATCGCTGTTTTGTTGCTGGATGTTCACGATCGTGCCGTGACAAGTTGCGATGGGATCAATTGTATCGCCTTTCAGAGAAACTTGCGATGTCGTCAAAAATCGGTGCTTCGAGATCAGCTCAGATGTCGAAAGGTCGAGCACACCCCGAAGCGCTCGTCAAAACCCTCCATTCATCCCCCCTCAAAGGAGACGCGATGACATCAGCGCTTGATCGTCGATCCTAGCGCATCCTTCAGCCTCCTCTCGCCACCGCGGACCATCGCCGCTCATCAATACGGAATATGGGTGAGCCGCCTCCTCTCGTCAGACCTAGCTCAACGGGGCAGTCGGGATCTATCGCTCCGTCAGCCTCTCCTCTCAACTCCAACGATCCGCGCTGACGCAGAACAGGACTATCCCGTCCTGGGAGCGAGTCAGCTCTGCCCAGGATGTCAAGCCGGTACGTCTCTCCCTCTCCTCTCCTCTCCTCATCATCTCCTTACCCGGCCATTCGTATCTTCTCCCTCCCCCCTCCGTTCTTCCTTCATCGCGTTATGATCCAGCGTTCACCTCCCCCACTGACGCTCGACAGGCTACCTCCAACAGGTCCATACCCGACGCACCGCCCACCTCTGCGGTATCCCCCTTCTCCCACTCGGATCGTCGCACGAGCTAGCATGCTGGACTTGCGGCTATCGCCTCCCTCTCTGTCAGTACACCTTCACTTGTCTTTCTCGTTCTCGTATTCCCGTCTTATGGCTTGAGCGGATCGCTGATTCGAATGAATAGCCTACCAGCGTGATCAGTGTTACCCGTAAGTCTTCTCGAACCCCGTCAGTGCGCGGGTCGGTTGACCCACCGTAGTTGCCGTCGAGAGCCGGTCTCATGGTTGTCGAGTGGCGGGCGGATGGGGGACTGGGATCGCCGTGGGGCGTGGACGTACGGTTTCTGGCCCACTGGTAGGTGGAGGAGGTACGGCTGGTGAGGCGGTCGGGCGGCTCGATTCGATTCGTTTGAGTAGCTAGTGAGCGAGTGTCATTGAGTGAGTATGCATTAAATACTGGTCGAGCGGAAATGAACGGAAACATGAGTGTTCTGTCTGGGTCAGCTGTGCAGAAATGGTCGTCTGTGAGCAACCTCTGGTGTCACTCGTCATCATGCCTTCTCGAAGTACCCCGCGAGTCTCCGATACACATCCTCAGACTCCCGCATATTCCCCTCGTTCGCGAGGTCCGCCGATCTTCCCCTTGGGCTTGTACCCACTCGGTTTCGAGACGGGGTAGCGGTGAACCGGCTTCGCTGGAGTCGACGCGGTTTGCGGGGGACAGCATATCTCGGTGTCTTGGGTATCGTCAGTTGGAGTATGCTCTGGGGTTTCCGTGGGGTGGGGAGGGGATCCAGGCGTTGACGTGAGTGGAAGAATGAATTGATGATGGATCGAAGGAGATACTTACTTTGGGCCATGTTCAGAGTACCGACTGTAGTTGAAGGTATGAGGGGAATAAGCTCACAGATTCAAGCTCGACATGCTGAATGCTACACGAGATTGACCAAAGGGCTGCTGTACGGGCGTTGGTGAGCGGAGTTATGCGGTGTCTTCTCTGTGGCTTGTTTCCCCTCTTTTGCGTCGTTCATGCTCTTGTAGTCTTCTCATCCTTCCTCTCGCACTCCAGAGGACCGTTCTTTGCTTCACCCACCCCCATCCCCCTTTCTTCCACCTTTGGTTGCTAGATTTGTAGTCTTCGGTGCTCCTACAGTCGCTCTAGAGTATATCTCGATGGCCTGAGGACGAGGACGGGATGCGCAGTCTGTATGCATCACTTGCCCGGCGCTCGGACCAGGCGGTGCAGCATTACGGTAGCGAGCCAATGGGTTATTCGAAGTTCGAAGCGAAATATGAGAGGCGCAAATCGCTTCGCCCAGCTAAAGTACTAATGCAATGGCATCGCACAACAACCATGAATCCTGTTCTACACCTCTTTTGACCGCCTGTAAGCTCAAGGTGGATCATCAAAGAGGTAGCCGCACACGTCTAGAGGCACTTTCGCCTTCACAGTATCCCGACTCAAGCTTACTTCTTATCAAATACCATTTCCTACCGCAACTAATCAGCCAGTCTTTCAGATACCAAATGAAACGAAGCTCAAGATACCTCCTCCTCTTCAACCCCGTCTCAAACACAAGCTGCCCCGCCACAACTTCGCTCGACACTGCCTTCTCCCTTCCAGGGATACGCGGTTGCCACCTCTTCTCCTTATCAGCTTTCTACCATGTCTTCACTTGGGAGGACTTACTCCTCGTGGTACCCGCACCAATCGCCCAATCTCCCTATCAGCCATGCAGAGCTACCCATTGCCAGAATCGTTATCAGGGTAATCGACACCTGGCTCCACGAAATCAGGAGGTCCGGAATCTTCTTGTTGTCGGCGAAGTATTGATATGCATATTCGGATCGCCACCTATTCATCAAATCCAGCCGAGAACCCCCGGATATGGGCCTTCACACATTGCGAGTAGTGCCACTGCAAAAGCCGCACATCTGGCCGCCACTCATCCCGACCCCGGAACCTATCCGGTCCCAGTACCTTGCCATGCAACTCCCTTGCCTCCCGCTTCCTGAGGAGGAAGAAGTGAACATAGAAATCCCCATCCTACAAGGAAGATCAGTATAAGGTGACAGAAGGGAAATATGTTGAGTATGACACTGTTTCTTACCGTCCCGCATTTTCCGTAATAGGGAAGGGCTCACTTTGTGATGAAGAGACCATTCAAGCCGATCATAAGCGTGATGCATATCGTCGCGGAGCAAGAGGCCAACGGAAGGCTCATACAAGGGCGGTTGATAGGGAATGTCGAGGACTCTTTGATAGACCTATACAGTCTCAGCATCGTACAGTCTTTCGTCAAGCCTCACGGTCACTCTTATCATTACAAAACTTACGTCCGGACGAGAGAAGGGTACAATATGACTTGCAGTGCAGTCGGTGAAGATCGCGTCGGTTAGAAGGCAGATGCTATCTCGAGAGATGAGAAACTCTCTAAAGCGGGACTACGGAGGTCGCTCAGTCATTTGCAGCAATACTGGCAATGGAAGGAAAAGGTTGAGCAACCAGCTGACCTGATCTACGCTTGAACGTTTCGAATCGGACCTCGTTGATATGCTCCCTTCCGTACTGGGGGGTATGAAGCGGTTAAAGTATTCCGGCCCTCGCGACATCTTCACGCCAGTCTCTGAGCCTATTGGAATCATAGATCAGTCTAAACTAGGCTCCAAGGCGCGGAGAGGAAGAAGAGTCACCCAGCTGTTCGAAAAAAAATTCCCCGCAGTCAACTGTCTGCGTCAAGTCGAGCATCACGCCTGCTACTGTCCACAATGTCGATGTATGCCCTGGAGATGGCTCGACCATGATATCGATAGCATCAAGCACGTATTGCCAAGAATCAACGCCTGATTGTCTTACAAACTCGAGGGGGAAGGAGCCAATTAATTGGTGTGAAATCCTGCAAAAGACGACGACAGCGTCGCGACCAGCCCTCCAAGAGTTGACCGTGAGAGGATAGGTTTTATTAGGCATTTTACAGTCTTCGAGCCCATCTGTAGGGTGACTGGCGTCCCAAAAGCGTATCGGGGAGAAGAAAAGGAGCTTGGATTATCGGAAAAGAATAGGAAGTGGAGAAGTACGAAAACAACGGAGTTACGAAAGTGGCAAAGCTGAGTCCGCGGTCAGAACGTGCCTGGGGTCTAATCTGGCACACCCTGCTTTTGGCCCAGCGGGTCTGCCATCCGTCAAAATCCATGAAGGGTTCGTCATGGTCCAACGTGTGTTGACGATCTTCATGATGCGACGATCTCCTATGGGCACTACTCTGGTAAACGGTGTTGCTTGGACTGGTACAATTAACTCCGATACGAAGCTCTTCTTGCTTACCATGGATCATGCTGGCTCGGCAGGCAAACTGGGTTGGGTCATTCTACGTTGCGAGGATTTTAGCTAGATAAATGATGGTGACTTTCGAGGGGATTGAGGACTCAATATGGCGACTGATTATCGGCTAGGACGAATCTAGACGTGGCGACAAAAGGGATTGAGCCTTAGATGTTCTGAAATTGAGCATATAATTTCTTATGATTGACTACAGAACATCTGTTAAAGATGGCTGGTTCAGGGTACAGGCGTTTCGCGCGTTCGCGTTTATATGAATACATCTTAGTAGTCATGCGTTTTTACTTTTGCATATGAACCTGGTTATTCAACAACATCTACTTGCCAATTCCGAGTAGCCAGTGTCTTCGACATGCGAGCAAGCATGATGCTTAGTCCAAAATCTCTATCTATTAGAGGATCAAGACATCTTTTACCTACAGTTAACACGTGAACTTAAATGTCCATCCTCAACTTCAAGTACGCGTCGTATAGTCTATCCTATGTGCGTATTCTTGAATCTGTCACAACAATGTGTCGACCAATTAAGGGGTCAATCAGATTTCCCCCGTCGGCCCCTACCGGCATTCTCCCGCCAGCGGCTTTCTGGTGGGGGGACGAGTGACACACCCATCCATCTCCTCATCTCGCAACCGCTCCGCGCTGCTCGGCCTTTGGCTTGGCCTGAGGACGCGGACGGGATGCGCAGTCTGTATGCATCACGTGCCCGACGCTCGGACCAGGCGGTGCAGCATTACGGTAGCGAGCCAAAGAATCAGTTTATGTCCCTGACCTCAAGCAGCACAATTCATTGTGGGCATCCGGAACTTTCTGACCTCAGTCAGATGTATTTGAACATCAAGGTCGTACCTTCATTCATCCCATAGTGCAGCGTGGAAAACCTCATGGCTACCTTCCATTGTTCTGACATATAACAAGTAGGCTACTTGCGCATCTTTTGTCTATGGTAGATGCTTCTCTCTATATTTCCTTTGCGTGCGCTTCTCAGGAAGGATGAGTGGCGAAGAAATCCACTATCTTTACAAAATCATGGGACAATTGTATTTATCCCTCTTATCTACATACCAGCAATTGTAATCTCAACCTTGGGTATCTGCAATCTCATATTGGCCATTCACTTAAGCAGAAGTCTTTGGGATATCTCAAACATCACACCATGTCACTCCATAGGTATCAACGCAGGCACTCTGAAAGCTCCTCTGGCCATCAGTCTCCCCCATACAGGAGAAGTATTTCATGGAGTGATGATGAACCTCCACGTCACACAAGGATGAGGGAACGTAGAAAAAGACGTCGAGCTCATAGCACAGATCAAGTGTCCACAGGGTTTTACCTGTCAAACAAGACCAAAGTCTATGATGATCTATCTGAAATGGTTGAGACTTTCCAAGACTTCTGCAAGGAGGCCAGGGATGCCAAGAGGGATTTGGAGGGCAACGTCAGTTTTGAGAAGCGTGAGAGGTGGACCAGAAAGCGTAGGAGTGCCCAGAACAAGAGGAATGTGCTCGGAGTCTGGTTAAGCGAGGTGGGATTTACCGATTCAGAAATCAGGATCTTGAGGCCAGTGGAGGGAACCACTTTGCCACTCACATCACCATTGGTGAGGCACAATCAGCAGCACAGAAAATCAAGATCAAGGTCCACTTCCAGAAGCCGGCACCACACTTATCACACTGCCAACAGCAGAAAGGTCCGCCAGATCACTGATGAGATGTTTACTGCTAGAGACTCCATCCATTATTTGGAGAGAAAGATTTCCAGAGCAACAGAAAAAAGAAGGATACAAAGACTCGAGACTCAACTCATGGTTACAATCATCACAGAAGCCGTGCTTGAGCATGAACTGGATGGTCTGGGATGGCATAGGGTTGGCGATACAACTGAGCCAAACAGGCCACGCAGACGTTCCCTTTGGACACGCCAACATACAGGCTCAGATCAATGGCAGGATGAAAGGGAGGCCTATACTCCCCAGAGGCCATCAGGATATGACAGCAGAACAGATCTCCCAAAGCAAGACGCCCGCCCCAACTATGATTCCAATTTGGACAAAACCAGAACCCCTGCCCATATTCAGCCTCCCCTTGATGTCAGCTTTGGCAGGATAAATCCGGGTCAAATGGGTCTCCCAAGGCCTGCAAGACCAACTGAGCAAGGTGGCCATGGATTCAATGCTCCACAGCCCCCTATTGAACACAGTCAGGTGCCTCCTCAGACTGATCAATTTGCATTCTCACAGCCTAACCCTAACCTTCTCAGTCAACCTGCACTTCCTCCAGCAAATCGACTGAATCCTCCCTTTGGCCAACCCGGTCTGACTCAGTCTGACTCTTCTGGACAAAAGACCACAGAATTTGCCTCACACAAAGATCTTTGGGGCCGTAGATGGGGGTTAGAGAAGACAAGTGAAGACAAGTTTCAATTGACCTTGCGCAAGAGAAAGCCCCGAGAAAGAGGGGAAGAGGAATCAATCCGCTCAGAAAACCCTTTTGGCCGCAGATCATCCCGTTGCTTATCCACAGGAGGGTTGAGGGAAACAGTCCGCCCAATCACAGGATTCCCCCAAGATCGGCTGCCGCTTCCTGCACCACCTTCATCGAATCAACCACCAGCACACCATCATGAGAAAGCATCCGGTGACCCACTTGAAACCTTTGGGAGAACCTTTCCTGGACAGAATCATACCAATGGAGATTTCCGTTCTTTGGACCCCTTTTCAGAAGATCCTCAGTTTCGAGGACGGCCCCCTCACAAGACAAATTCACCCATTACGCCTTACAATCAGCAATTTGGTGATTCAGCAATGAGGAGCGGCTCAACCTATCCTCCCGGTCCTCCTCAGCCTCACCGCCCAGGGCCACAAGCATGGGTTCCTCCACACCAGCCCCCGCTCCAGCATCAGCGCATTACCCCCGGCCGCTCACTAAGTAGACCTCCATATCAAGCCCCTCAGCCTCAACGCCAAAATCACCAACTATGGGATCGTCCACACCCGCCACCACGTCAACCCCAGCCCTTCGACCGCGGCCGCTCAAGAAGCAGGGCCCGGTCTCAAGCCCCCCATCCTGAACACCCAACAAGGAGTTTGGCAGAAGGTTTGTGATGATGAGTGTGTAAGTGTATGTAAACCACGACCTAAGGGCACTTCATGACTTCTTGCTAAGTTTCCATGCCATGCTGGGTAGAGGTATGTCACAGGACATGGTTCAGCTTGGCTAGCCCTTTCACACGTCCATCAAGATGGCGACAATGGAGAAGAGACGTGGTAGAGTATGGTACAATTGGGGTGCAAGGTGGTAAACAGCTATGTATTCCAGCATGCGTGTATGACTCGCTGCCAGCATGGCAGTTTTTGATATGCTGCTGTTAGTTCTTGTCACCCCATAGTCCTTCTCCATATCATATCCGCATCTCTGTCGAGCCTCCACAGACCATTCTTGTTACCCCGCTACACCCACCGATGATCGATCAAGCTACGTAGATTCAGACCGGCCCTAGTTCGATTTGAGTCAACTCCCGCCGACTTCGAGTTACCTCTAGATCTACTTCGAGATATCTCCTATTGATAAGCGTAAGTGAGAATCTCGTCATATAGTCGGCGGGTGCAAGCGCTCGACGGTCCGTGACAGCCTCTTGGCTACTACCTATGCCCACCATGCTTACCAGGGTATCCCTATGAGACACCTCCAACTTCAGGATTGATCATTTGTTTGTTTACCAAGACACAAGTCTTGGTGAAGACAACCACAATAACAAGATTTGTGCGGGATGGTGTGTTCAGCTGATGTGGACACAGACAAAAACCAAAAGCCAGTACTTGCAGTGACGATCACATTTGCTAGATTTTTAATATTTCAAAACAGGCAATACACACACTCGTGGTGAAATGCTTAGAGAAGCTGTAGATGTTACGAGACAAATATGGATGGGAGTTTCACTTGGAAAGAGATCTGGTATAATACCGCAGCGCTGATCGCGGCAGATCTGTTATAAGGCGTGAAGGCGTGTCAATAACACCGACTGTCTAGCCAGGTGACAGGCTTAGTTGCCCAGTTGGCAGCTTCCCCATCATCTCGGACATTCATACATACGTCCTATGCATCCTCCAATCGTTCTGGATTTCAACTGCTCCAACTGCCCAGCAACATGGTCATCGCCGTCACATTCAACAAACGTCTGTCGGAATGGCTGCCAGCCGGATCCCACAATCCGGTTCACTCATTCGCCACGTCAGAGTGCCAGGCGACGACGGACGCGGTGATCTCGCCGACTGTCATCTCTGCCTTACCGGTCCGATTTGCCATGAGTACATGACTCTCCGATTTTGATTGGTCCCTGATGATGAGTGCGGCGACTAGAATTGTTTACGAGAAGAAGTCGATGGTGACGACGTACGGTTGAGCCTGGACCGAGGCTCCGAACAGGCGGAGATGGAAGATAATTCGATTCGATCCCCAGGCATAGACATGCATGAGACTGTAGCGACGGGAGTCTCATCTGAGATGACGAGCGGGATTTCCTGCTCCGATCATGCTAACCACAAAATATCAACCATTTGCACTCGACGCAAACATCACAATGCCCCGACAGAACGCTGACTTGCGCCTGACGAGGAGGAACATCTCTGGGTTCAAACTCCGTGGAATACCTGCCAAGGTGGCGCTCTATACCCCGCAGCGTTATGAGCAGGGTCCGGCACGGCTCGATGTGTGGGGAGATAGGTAACGGATTGTACCAGTGGATTTGTACATCTGCTTGCGGCTGTCGGTGGTTCTGGGCTCGATCGACGACCAGAGTAAGCCACTTGCGGCCGTTGCGCTGGTTACGTCTGTGGAGCGGAATTGATGCACACATTGACGATAGCTACTGTCCCACGTATGTCTTGTCCCCTGTCCAACAAATCGACGGGAACGAGAATGTCACATGGACCAACACAGGATGAACCTAGGCTAGCTACAGATTCTCAGGAAAACTTCCATCCGCAACATCGCCATGGTCTTATGTCTCCCTCCAGCTCGCCGTGAATCTGTCGTGTAATGTGTCGGGACGACCGGGAGGCCGTAAGCTCATCGAGGACCTGCTTCATCGCCCCTGTGACACTTGAGGAAGCTTCAGAGATGATATAGGCGGAGATTTAGTACGGAACCTATAGTCTCGCTGCGACGACGAGGCAAGGTGTTGCAAAGAATTGTCATGCGATCGACAATAACGTTTACAACGCATCCGTTTCCTCCCAGAAATTGGTCCCATGCGTGGTCTCCTTAATTACTCCCGTCCTGATCACGTAGTCCCCGAAAGGCTCTCCTTCTTCGCGTTCCAATGCCCATTGTTTGATGAGCGGACCCAGAATCGCGAGTATTTCCGGCTCTGTGATGGAAGACTTATACGGCTTAGCCAAGCGAGTACCGATTGGTGATCCTCCCAACATCATGAGATATGATCCTGGCGCTTTCCCGACCAACGCGACCTCCGCGTTCCACGGTCTGGCACAACCTGTGATACATCAGCAAGGGCTTTCTGTGTATACGGAACACACAGACCATTGGCACAGCCTGTCATACGGACGGTGATCGCATCGGAGCGAATACCCGCCTCCTCTGTTATTTGCTCAAGTTTACTGATGAGGACCGGCAAGTACCTGCGATACGGGTCAGCGAACAAGCAGATGAAAGGAAAGGAAGGACATACCGTTCAGCTTCGGCGAATGCTAACGAACATGACGGGAACGCGACACAAGCTGAGGAGCTCAATCGCAGCCCGCTCTGCCCCAGATTATCGAGTCCCCACTTGCCCATGATCCTCCCAATCTCCTCCTTATCCTCCGGCCGTATATCACTAATCACAACATGTTGATTCGCCGTCAACCTAAAGTCCCCTTTATGCACCGTAGCGATCTCCCGTAGACCCGACTTGAACTGATGTCGAACCGAATCTTCTATTCGACCATTCTCGATGAAGACGGTGAAGTGGTAGTTCCCATCTCGACCTTGGGTCCAGCCGTAGTTGTCGATGTTGGACGTGAATGTGTAGGGTCGGGCGGGGGAGAAGGAGTGACCCCAGCGTTCCTCGACTTCAGAGACGAATACGGGCAGGGTCATTCGGTCGATCGTGTATTTTAAGCGCTGAGGTCATATCAGCACGAGTCCAAACTACACTCGGCTCGACCCACCGCATTCTTCCGGTCTGCGCGATTCCCGTTATCCCGCTGGACGAGCATGATACTCTCCGCAACCTTATTCCCATCCTCCGGCCTCACGAAACCAACAACGTCTCCAAGTCGAGGGTACGTCTTCTTATTCGAGTGAGTGACCCCCATCCCTCCGCCGACGGTGACATTGTACCCTACCACCTCGTCATTCTCGATGATGGCGATCCATCCGACGTCATTGGTGAAGACATCGACCGCATTATCGGGGGGTACAGCAACGGCCATCTTGAATTTCCGAGGGAGGTACGTCGGCCCATACATCGGCTCCATATCCCCGACCTCCCCACCGGCGATCTGTTTCTTGTCGAGCCAGATCTCGTGATACGCGGAAGTCCGTGGCAGGAGATGTTCCGACAAGCCCTTGGCGAACGCATAGACGGTTGCGTGGGTATGTGAAAGTGAGGGGTTGACCGTACATTGCACATTCCGATCTACACGAGCGTCAGCGAGGATCTCGATTTCCACCGAGAGAAAAACAAGAATGCCTGCATCCAGGCTAGCAAGATTTAAGATGGAGAAGCACTCACTGACATCGCCACAAGCGGCAATGGTGTCCATCAACCCCTTATTGATACTCTGCATAGCAGGCTTCAGGTGCTTCTTGATGATCCCATGGAACTGGAACGTCTGACGAGTGGTGATCTTGAACGTGGAATTACCATGCTCGTCGGCTATCCGATCGATCGCGAGCCATTGAGCGGGAGTGACGACCCCGCCGGGGAGTCGACAGCGGATCATGAATGCGTAGGCGGGTTCGAGGCCTTGGGCTTTGAGCGAGTCGCGGATGTCGCGGTCGTCCTAAGCGAGCACGAGCGTTAGCGAGTGCGAGTGCGAACGCGCGGGCGGGGTAGTGACGGGGGTGGGTGTGGGGAGGGAGAGGTGCGTAGGTGGTGGAAAAGGCATGGGGGAGGGGAGGGGGGGCAAGAGCACGGAGGGTAGAAGCGGAAAGGAGGAAGGTGGAAGACTGCAGGGAAGCAGTGATAGTGGCGCGGGAGGCGAATGAGATTCAAAAGCTGGGATGGGTTTAGAGGAAGGAGCTAGAGAAGGAAGGAAGGAAGAGTCCCACCCACCTGGAGATAAGTCCCATGAAACTTGGTCAACTGCGCATCACTCGCTCCAATCGCCCCCGTACTCCCATCCTCCAACCCCTCCAAGATCGTCCCTCTGAGATAATCAGAAGCGATCTTCATATGTTCGTTCGCCACCGTCTCCTCCTGCGCCGCATCACTGACCTCCACACCATCAACCCCTAATCCCCTCCACAAGGCACTCTCCCAAGGCTTGTAACCCGTTTGGTAGCCGTCTGGGTCGGAATCATCCCCGAGACCCATAGGGGCGAGTTCGGAGACGCCGAGGGAAGTGAGCTTTGGGTGGAGGTCTTTGGCGGATTTGTTGTAGTAGATGTAGTCTTCTTTCCGGGGCCAGTAGTTCGAGTCGCCCATCCCGAAGACGCTCAGTTTCGTCTCGCTCAGAGAATCGGGCGTGCTCGGAGGGGTCGAATCGGGCGTGCTCTCGGATGTCGAGGCGGAAGAGGTGTCGGTGGTGGTATTGGTGTCGGTGGTGGTGGCAGTGGTAGAAAGGAGCTTCGACAAAGCCTTCGTAAACTCCCTCCCGTTCTGCGGCATCTCCCCCTGCCCCGCCGTACTCGTGATGACCACCACGTTCCTCTCCCCTGCCAGACTTTCCTTAATACTCCCGGCAATCTCATCCAGCACCTTAATACTCGCCCCCACCCCTCTCATCTTGGCTCGACTGACCAGGCGCTTCGCGACTTTCTCGGCATTACCACCATCGCTCGCGAACAGCACCAGCAGACCCGGGCCGTCGAGCGAGTTGATCAATGCGTCATATGCCCTTCGTGCTTTGTCTTTTCGTGCGGAGACAAGATCGGTGCCGAGGGATTTTGTGATACTGGAAGAGATCGACGGGGTGGCGCGCGTGAGTTGGGACAAGTGGGATTGACGATCGAGGAATTCCGTGAGAGCCTGCTTGATGTGTGGCGAATCGAGGGTGAATTTCTTCTCGTCGGACAGAGAAGGGTTGAAGCGGAACATCGGCCACCAACCCCCACTGACAGCACGCTTCGTCTCGCGTAACCTCTCCAAGGGTCCCGCCTTCTCTCCAAACCCAACATCCTCGCCATCCTCTTTCTCGCCCCAAGGCAGGTAGGCCAGAACTAACCCTGGTCCGGAATAGGATTCCGCCTCTCGCATGGTCCCTATTACACCCGCGTAATCCGCGAACACAGCGACCGACGAGACGTAGACGTCGCCCATGTTGAGCGCATAGAGCGCCAGGTCCTTCTTCCGCTCCTTGGTGCTTTTCTGAGCGAGCGGCGAGAAGGGGCTTGGGGAGGTCTCGTACACGAGGAGGTTGATGTCGAGGCCCGAAGCGAGCGCGTGATGCAATCCCGAACTCGCGAGATCCTGCGCCCAGGAGTTGGAGATCACGATCCAGAGGTTCTTCTTCGCCCAAAGTCCTTCTTGACCGAGCTTCAGGATCTCGGCCTCTTCCCCACTCGCACCCTCCCCAATGGCGGATTCAACCTTCTGCCCAGCCGCTTCTGTACCGTCCAGCAACCATGCGGCCAGCGCTTCGTGGAGGTCCTGCCGTGTGTGTGGAGCCCTCAGCACCGTCTTAGCCAGCCCGATCAATCGATCCCGCGCTGCTCGAAGTGCAACTGCCTTCCCAAAAGCATAGAGCGGGGAAGTCGATTCGTTCGCGCTAAGCGAAGAAGGGTCGTTAAGTATCTCAAGTGGCGAAGGTGACGAAGAGAGGAGGGTAGTATAAGTCGACTCGGCAGTAGGGACCGTAATCGAATTACTGGGTATTCCCGGAGTGGACTCCGGCTCCCCAAGGCGCGTGATCGGGGCGGTGTCTTCCAGAGCCGCGGGAAATCCCGAGAGGTCGTCCGAAGCGACGAGGATTGACCGTATAGGGAAGTCCATCCCGTCTAGCACGTCCACGATGCTGGCCCATGCTTGTCCGAATCTGCTGGATCCGCCCTCGACCACAATCACCGTTTCGGCACCTTTGACGGCATGTCGGATCTTCTCCCGCGGCAACGGCGAGGCGAGCGAGATGTCCAGTACGTTGTCCACCTCCAGGGATCGTGGGAGGAAGTTGATGATCAGTCGGCTGGAGGATCCGGCGGAGTGGTGGATGAATGCTCGTTGAGCCCGTCGAGTTGACTTGAGGAGCGAGAGCGACGCCGTCTCATACGCGTGTACCGTCGTCGCCTCCAAGTCCACCTCCTCCTTTCTCTCATCCCCATCCACGTTCCAGCTCGCCAAACCATTCACACTCGCACTCCTCAACCAGCCCTCAACATCCGCCAATCGCTCGACCTCCCCATCCATCGCTCTCTCTCCCACGAAATGGTAAACGATCGTTCCCTCCTTACTCAATCGCAAGGCTAGGAGAGCATGGTCGTGACCGTCTTGCGCCGTCCGACTGATCAAGACCAAACTGTTCTTGACAGACGATCGTGTGATGGAAGTGGCGTTGGCGTTGAGCACGTGGATGACCGATCCAGCACCCGGAGTAGGGAGGGAGGGCATGTAAGTCGGGTTGGTGAATAGCGTGGAGTGGGGTGGGAGAGGGAGGTAGGGGTTTAATCTCGATGAGATTGTGGAAGGGGTGGAGATCGGGTGGGTGTAGGAGGGAACTGGGAAGGAGGTGAGGGCGGCGAGGAGGGACATCTGCGGGGGGTCAGCTGGTGAAGCAATCGCGGGGTAAGGGGGTGGCTCACTTTATTGGATCGTGATGTGGCGGCAACGATGAGCGGAGTTGTGAGAGAAAGAGAGAGATGTCAGAGAAGAGGTAGAAGCGAGAGGTGGTGGTGATCGATCTGGACAGACTTTTCACTCAATTAAGAGATTGCGTGCTTCACTTTGGCGGTGGAGGTGCCACGTGGTGGGCAGTTCGTCATCGGAGGATCATCGGTTAAACGCCCGAGGAGATTTCAGTTTCCGGGCTGTTTTGGCTTATCCGTTGACTGTAACACCGGGCATCGCACTCTGTGTATGCAGCATAATCCTGACTCGTCATCATCCGGATCAGATCTTTTTGGCGCGACGATATGAATATCATCAATCTTGCTAGGCTCGGTCAACAGGCTAACCTTGACGATCAGATCCGTCTCTGTCTCCTCAGCGCACCGATGGAGGAGATCGACCAATCGTCCATCTCTCGCGGAGACGCGTGAGAGCACGCAAAGGTTGACCGTCCATAATCAATTATTCGCTCCGCGACATAGAGGAGCTTTACTATATGCATAGATTGTCGTAATCCCGCCCGGAACTCATGTCACAAGCTCCTACTGTCCACGTCCGTCTCCATCAAATCTCTCTCTCTATACTGCACTCAACATCCCGCCGCCGTCCTTGCAGCCCACATGATCCCCGCGAAACTCTGGGCTTCGGGACTACGCAGGTTCTCACCCAGATGCACGAGGTTATCGAACACGCCGACCCCGTTGACGACCTGGATATAACGTCAACATCTCCTTATAAATCTTGCAGACAAGACGGAATACTGTTGAAAGGGATTGGGAGTGAACCTACCTGCGTCATCCAGCCATCGGACCCGATCTTGGAGACCACCCCCTCGAACGCCCTTCCCGCGCTGGCAGTGAGGTTCGCACTCGTCTGCTCTGGGCAGAGTTTCAGGAAACGGTAGTAGGCCGACACGACGGCTGCGGTTCCCGAGCTGTCACCGATGTTTACGAGTCACTCAGCACGCAATTCCATTCAAAGATGTGGGAAAACTACGTACTCAAAGTGGCATTGGACTGGAGCATGTAATCGGGTAGAAGGTTATCGTCCTAGAAACCTTGATCAGCTCCGAGAACGGGAGAATGATGAGAGAGGGGGACCCACGTCGAGCTGCGCGAAGAGGGCTGTGAAGACGGATTCGAGCTGGGTCTTGACGGCGTCGACTGCGTAACTGTATTTCTTGGTTCGGCCGGCGGCGGAGATGCTTTCGAGCTGTCACGTCGTCACCGCCACTCTCCCTCTCCAGCGCCCCAGCTCGAATCGACCCCTGCCGTAGCTCCTCCTTCCCCGCCCGCCCGCCCCTCGCACTCGCTAAAGCTGACGCTCGCGCTCGTGCTCGTAAGACTCACCATCCTCATAGCCCCCCACATCATCCACCCGTGCCCCGTCGCCCAGAACCTAGCGTCGAAATTGTTGATATGGGTATACAGGTTCACCGTCGGGTCCAAGAACGCAGAAGCCTCGAGCGTCCATTGAGTGATCGAGAAATTGAGTAGTGCAGATTTGTGCGTGGACAAGCCCAAGTCTAATCCAACTCGAATGTCAGCTTGGATCTAGAGTGTGGGGTTAGGTCAGGGTTACAAGGAGACCCACATGCTGGGAAAGGAGGGATCATCGCTCCCATATCGGACCAGAGCTCAAAGTACCCTTCGCGCTGCGAGATCGTCCCTGTTGCCCCAACGATGTCGTTAGCCATCGCTTCCGTTTCCGTCCACGGATGGGAACCGTTGGACGAGTCACGTGGTCGGACTCACCATTAGCACTGGTATTCCCCTGCCTGGTGTGCTCCAACTGATTCCCCACCGCCCAAGCGTAATCCGCACTCTCCCTCAACCCATACTGCTCCCTCACATCGTCCCTCTTGGCCAACTTCGCCAGCACCCAAACCGCCGTTCCCAGTGAATTCGGATCACCTAGCGCCAAGTCCTGCACAAACGCCTGTTGCCTGAGCGGGACCGGGGCTGTATCCGGGTTAAGGTATTCGGGGAGATGGCCCGAGCAGGTATTGGGTGCTCCCGTCCAATTGTAGTCCGCCAACGCAGCGAGCGTCACCTGTATCATCGCGTCGGGTACGTCGGTGTTGAAACATGATGGATCCCACGCGAAGGGGGTGAGGGAGGGGTTGTATACTTCCAGGAGGGCCTCGGTGAGTGTGCCGAGTTCCCAGGAAACGTTGGAAATCGCTATGGCGTGTTGGAGGATCGTGGGGACCTTCTTAGTGAGGTCGAGGTAGGAGGAGGAGGTGATGCTTGGATTGGGAGTGACGGTGGGCAGCGAGACGGTGGGTGGGGTGTAGGTGGGTGTCGGGGTGGTGGAGGAAGAAGCGGACGTTGAGCTCATGGTAGACGAAGTGGAAGTGTTGGTGCTGTCGCCCTTGCTTTGAGGCGTGATGGTACTACTGGTGCTGCTACCTTTCGCCATCGAAGAAGTCGCCAGAGCCACCGAAGCGAGAATGAAGAAGATCGACCGCATGATGAAGTGTGTCAGGAAGAAGAACGCACGAAGAGAAAGTGAATGATTGAGGACGATGAGAAGAGCCTTTAAGTAGTCTTCCAAGGCGGTCATGAAACCCCACCCTCCTTTGAAAACGATGCCTGTCAGGGTTTTGGGTTTCGGTTTCGGTTTCGGTTTCGGTTTCGGACTGGAGCTAAGCTAATCCGATTCCCGTCAATCACATCGTCCTGAAACAGTTAGTGTGTGGAGAGATGGTACATTGTCTTGGATTTTAGCCACCTCTGTGCAGGTGTTTTGAGTGTCGATGGATTGAACAAAAGACTTCGCGGAGATTAACTCTAGGAAATCCGGACGGTACTTGTAGCCGGAGTTCCGGCTTGGCACTCGAACCGCTGAAAGGTGTTTGACGGCAAGGACGCTGCTCTGTTTGCTCTATGCGTGGCCCAGCAACGGTGCAGATGTTTAAAATAAGCTGTTCCCTGAAGTTACTTAAGCATAACGATCGCAACATTCTTCCCTGAACCACCAACTTATGAGTGGCAAAGCCACATCATAATCAACAACCTGGTCTCTGCAGAAAGAAAGCCTTCACTGCAAGTAGTTTATCCCAGATGGGGTGTAGAGATGCATAGCATGAGATACCTTAGCGTACTGTAGTGTGTCTGTGACAACGGCGTGGCGGCACTTGCTCAAGCTTTCAGACGTATGAGACTACCCTTTCTGTGAGGACCGGACCGTCCCGTCGACTATGGGAATGGACGGTCCCCTACTAGACATTTCTCAAACATAATACACTGAGCACCAGAACCTCAAGAGTCTTTTGACTACGAGGTGACCTAAACTGCTCAGCACAGATGTTCAACAACTCGATCTCTTACCGACCGGAGTACTAGACTGGGGACCGATTTGTTGCAGCATCTCCCTAGGTATGTACATTCTCACCATTTCATACAATTCTGCACTCTCTGCTGGGTTTCACGAGTGGGAACCAATAGGAGCAGCAAAATGCATTCTCTCTGTCCTCCAAGCACAGTTACTCGCCCTATACTTGCGCAAGCATTCTCACTTCCCAACCACGCAGTCCACCTTCAGAACCACCCCCGAAGCATTTCCGACCTCCCCAACATACCTCTCCACCTCTTCCCCCGTGATACTGCCCACTCCCCAGAACCCTCACGCTTGTCCTCCCCTCCCACGTTCCCAATGATGAATCCCCAAGCCCAACCAGGGTACGGTCAACACATTGAGTGGGTCCAACGCTCTTCACGTAGTGCCCTTGTGGATGCATCGGACGCCCTGGGGAAGAGGGAGATTTGTATAGCAGAGGTGATGAAAGGATTGCCTTTGACCAAAGGATCCGCACCGTCCCTCTGAAAGAGAAGGGCATGATGGAGGTGAGCTTGTGTTCGTCTTTCATCTCTTGGTCCAATTTCTACACGTCCACCCAAGTCAATTTCTGGTACTCTGATCCATTCAGCACCTGGAAGTCCCAACATTGCCTCGGGCTTCCCAACCATTGTTGATCAGACTCTAATCCTCACATGACCCGTGATCTAAGGACAACAAACATGTCGTTTACAACTCTTCACGAACCATTGAGCCATCCAGATTCCCCATCTCCTGAGCTGAGCGATTTATCCACTTGTGCATCGGACATTCATAGCACGAAGAATTCGTCAAACCGGAATTACCCTCCCTTTATATACCCTCAGCTGCTACCCTCCCCCTCCTTCCCGCAATTGACCACCCGAATGTCGGAGTATGTCGCCTTATCTCCCTCTTTTGTACTCGTTATCGCGTCGGTTGACGAATTTCCGGCATCTCTCAGTATCGCTCGTTTCATCTCGATAAGGGCGATGTGGATAAGCATAGATCGAGTCGTCTTCGTTCTTGGTTCTAGTTTTCGTCATCTTAGCATCCATCGTCTTTCAGGTGATCAGGCAGCCCTCGTTCGAGATTCAGTCCTTTCCGCCGATCAGCAGCTGGCGTCAATTATCGAGGTTCAAGTCTGGTATAATTCCGCTTTTTGCCCCTTTCGCCACCAAGGTCCCTTCGTCCTAAGAAACCAACACACCCGGGTCCACGTTTCCCGGTCCCTCAATCAATCTCCCAAAACTCCCGGATGCCAATCAATCCCGAGGCCTACATGTCCGGCGCCATCCCCACACTCTCGCGCGGCGGTTCGTGGCAGCCCGACGCCACTCCCGCCACCCTCGATAAATCTGATCCGACCTACGGCATGAGCAATGGTGGAGCCAATCCGAATCCGCGATACTTCCCCGGCTCGCAATTCGGGGTCCGCTCGGGACCGCATTTGGGTGGACCATTCGCACGAGCGCCGGTATCGCATGTAGGGTGGGCAAGTCAACCTGGAGGGATGATGCCAGGGAATCAAGTTGCGTTTGGTCCAGGAAACCCGGCGATACGGCGAGTTGGCAACTCGACAGGCCCGGTACCGAGTGTTGTAGCGACGGAGAACGCAAGGCAGTGGAATGTCCCGTTGACGGAAGGGGCGAATTGGGAAATGCAAGCTGGTGCACCGAAACCGATGACGCCGGAACCGAATTACGCTCGACACGTTGGGCCGATGTACGGCGGAGTTGAAGGTGAGAATGGTATGCTCGGTCCTGCGATAGGTGGAGGCGTACCTTCCATCGCGCTGAGGCCAGGCGGAGGATATGCTGCCTCTGCGATTGGGCGAGGGCGACAGACGGTATATCGGGATCGCGCAGAAAGCCTGCCAGCGCCGCCACCGCCCTCCACGCTCGAGACAGAGTCGATAAAGCGGAAGAGTAGGCGAGCCCGGGCAAAGCGGGATTGCGCGGAATCCAAGACGCCATCCGGGTCAAGCTCTAGGCGCCCCCGTCAGCCATCGACCAAGTCTGTACAACATCATCATCTCGCCTCTGATGGAACGTCAGCCAACGCCCATTCGCTAGTTTCAACTCGACAGGAGTCGAAGAAAGTCTCAGAGCAAAAGCAATCCGCATCAGATCTCGGTAGAACGACTGCGATGACTCCCAAGAATCCCAAGAAACCAAAGCAAGCGAGTCCCGACCGAAGCACCCATACCAAATCCAGCTCCACCCGCTCCACGCCGTCGCCCCCAGACAAACACGGATCCACCCTCGACTTCACCGCCTTGCAAGGCTTTGACACGGATTCTCGAAAGAGCAGTACCTTCGACCTCTCCTCCCTCACTCCCAAACTCCCATCCGCGTCCGGACAGAATGGCCAATATCCATCCCGGCCAACCGGTCCAGGACTGATCCGCACCAAAATCGACGCTCCACCCGGGTATATCCCACCGATGGCTGACGAGGGGTACGATCGTTACCTCCCCCACCCAGCTGCACCAGTCCCAGATCGTGTGGACCGCCACCTCGCCTCGAACCTCAATGCCGCTCTGACCCTGACCGGTCGTGTGAACACTGGCGAGATGGTTGAGTACGGTAGCGCCATGACCCGAACCGTCCGGCAAGCAGACCCCAAGAGTTCTATCGATTACCGAAGCAGGACGTGCTCCAAGAAAGACCCTCTCGGCCCTCCCGCGGAATACACCCCCCCAGGTTTCCCACTACCTACCCGCCCATTTGGGGGGGACTACGTCACCCATAATCGCTCTGGGCCCGCGATGGCAAGACATGGGGTCGCGTGGGTACGGCAGAAGGATGTGGATGGAGTGGCGTTGCCGGACGCGCCGGAGGGTCCGAGGTGGGTCCAGGCTAGGCCACCCAGGGGGGAGGAGGTGAGGGGCGGGGGGTGGTGGGAGAGTGGCGGGGAGGGGGGAATAGGTGGGGGCGGGCGGGGTTGATGGGGTGTGGGAGGATCAATGAGAGGACGCGCGCTGAGATTGGCAGGGTGGATCGAAAGACGAGAGGAAAGCAGTCGACCTGCGGAGACTGGCGGATCAGCAGGGAATGTCCGAGTCGTAGAGACATAGATCTAGATGCGACAAGTTCCTGTTCTTGACATGTCAAACTCGACTTTCTCCTACTGGTATGGTTTGTTACGTCTCAGCTCGACGAGTCCAGTGAGTATTCTGACAGAACCCTGATGGCATCGTTGATGCACCCCAACATTGGGAATCGCGCACTCATCCGGCATCCTGTAATCAGATGGGCCAGTCCATCAGTCCTTTCGGTCGAAACAGCTCGCCTATAAGCACTTTTTGTCTAGGTCCCCAATTCAGTGACGTCGTTTCCGACGTCCAGCTGTGAGCACGTCTCTTTCTGTCAGTAGCCGGCATGGACGCGTGACATTCTCCTCCTCCGATAATTCCCCATATCCTCCCTTCATCTCCCTAACCTTGATTTCTTCGTCTTCGGCCGTGTCTCCTCAGGCTTACTTGAAAGGGAAACCACTCCCCTCTCCCAACAGACTAAAATCGTCCCAAAACCCCTCCAGCGTGAGATTGACTCCCCCCAAATCAAAGTCAAACAGCCCATCGACTTTCGTATCCGTCGCGTACGGATCGGGTGCGCCGTTCCCATTCCCGTTCCCGTAGCCATTTATGGGCATGGCGAAGTTTAGGTCTGGCAAGGGGTGGGGGTCGCTAGCTGTTTGCAGCTCGGGAGTGGGGAAACGGGATGGGACGGCCTGCCCGGACGTTAGCGAGGGCAGTCAGGAGATCGAAAGGAGACTGGAGATGGTAGAGCTCCACGTACACTAGCATCCGACAACTGCTCCAACTTCTTCGCCAACATCCTCAACATATTTCCGTACCTACTCGCGGGATGATCCCGATCTGGACAAGCGAGTACTAGTGCCGCACAAACATGGTCCACCGTCTCCCTCGTCCTGAGTCCCACCACGTCAGCTATGTCCCCGTGCATGTCACCTCCAGGCCGAACAGACCACTTACTTTAGCATATCGCGGCGACTGGTAGCGCCAGAATAAGCCGACTTGAGGAGGAAAACCCCCGCAAAGACAACGTTGATGAGATACCGACTTGGGAGGTAGCGGAGGACGCCCATCTGACCGAGTCGGAGACAGATGTGGAGGATTTCGTGGGCGGCGTCGATGGATTCGTAGATGTAGAGCGCGTCGGGGGAGGTCGCGGAGCCTACCGAGCGAGCGAGCGCAGCGAGGTCAGCGAGGCGAACGCAGATCGGACAAGCTAAGACCAGGAGGCGCTGATAAGGATCGGATCAAAGGTGAATCGAATAAAAGGGGAATCGAATAAAAGGGGAATCGAATAAAAGGGGAATCATGGGCGGCAGAGTGAGGAGGGAAGATGCGAGATCAAATACGTTTCTAGGCGAAGAATGGGAACGATCTCCCGGCGGCGGGGCTCTGAAAGGGAACAATGAGACTCGAAAAGGGAATACCAGGAAAAGCCTGGGTTCATCCCATTGGAGCAAGAAATACCAAAAGACTCCACCATGCGAAACCTGAGCGAAGTGGCCAATACCTGGCGTGAAAGAGAGAAGAAGCCCCACTCACCTCTGGGAAAAAGCTGCAACCCCGCAACCCCCTTCCACTCCCCATTCCCCGCCGTCCCTTCCGCGATCGCCCTCACCTGAGCCCGCTCGACGTGTGCTCCATACGCGAAGGAGGCGATGTAGAGCCGGACGAATTGGTAGGTGCATGTTGCGAGTTCTTTCAGAGACGGGTCTTGCCATCGCTTGGAGCGCCAGATCTGCGCGAGCTTCAGCGAGCTCGGGGCGGAGGGATATCGAGAAGGAGCCGGTCATCCGGAAAATAGCAGGGACGATGAAATTTGGTAATGATGCGTGATACAGCCAACCCAGGCTTAACAGGGAAGGGAGAGAAGTACTGACCTGATCGTACGACTCGAGACTCTTCCAGAAATGCGCGAGGTACTGTTTCCATTAGCTCGCGCCCCGCCATGCCTAGCCAGACCTCACCTTGAAGTACGTTCCTTGCCTAACTAGCGCCGAGGTCCTCCCCTGTTTATCCGTCAACCCGGCTCAAAACCCCAGACCTGCTCGACATACCTTGCTCGGGTACAGGATATCATGAGCGTTGGTCATGACTACACCATAATCATCAGTTCCTAGCCAAGCATGTGAAAGGATAACGCACTTTGAGTAAGCTCGATCAAAGCCTGCATCAAACTCGCCGAATCATCCCCTCCGTCACCAAGCATGAGCGGGAAATTTTCCCTCGCCGCCGCCTCGCCTGTCTGGGCGATGGACGAGTAGCCCGTGAAGCAGAGGGAGGGACCTCGGGACCAGAAGGCGAGACCGGTGCGGAGGCGTACGTGAGCGTCAGCGAGGGCCACCGAGCGAGGCAGGGGGTGGGAGGGGGGGGGGGGGGGCGGCCGGGGCGGGGGACGGGGATGGGGTTTGACAGTGGGAAGAGGGGTGGGGAGGGAGGGAACGGGAGGGGTTTTAGGGCAGGATGAGGTGGCAGAGAAGCGAGCGGGGAAGCGTTTGGTGGACGAGAAGGGTATGACGACGATTGAAAGGAGAGGAGAAACCGGGTAGGAAGGAGAAGGGCTAAATCATGGAGATCACGGGGTGAGGGAAAGTCCCGCAAGAGATTGAGGAGTGAGGGGTCGAGGCATGGGGGAAAGGGAAGAGCTAGTACCCCTCGAATCGAGGTGAAAAGAAGCGAGAAGCGGACGTGGTGAAGGCGGGAAGGATAGGGAAGAGTCGACTCATCTATAGTCCGATCGTAGAGGTAACACCAAGTCCAAGCGCTTCTCGCCCTCTCCACCTCGGCGCTCCTCTCCCCGGGTTCCGTCTCCAGCGCGACCTGGTCAACTATCCACACCACCACATCAGCACACTTTCATCCCAAACATCTCTCCAATCCCGTATTCTACTCCAGGAGAACGAGCCGAGAACTCACGACCCAGTCCGTACGCCGCGCGGATCGCCAAACCTGTCATCGCCCAACTCCGTCTATTCTCAATCCCATGCAATCCCTCACCTCCAACCCCAATCCCACTGGTATTCCCAAGCAACTCCCCACCCCCCCTCCCGCCCTTGTCACGAGGCAAAAACTCCGCCAGCAAGAGCACACCTTCGACGAGTCCGACACTTGCACCGACGCCTGCAAATGAGTAATCTGCCAGGGCTTCTCGGAGGAGAGCATATGCTTTGTCGTGGATGAGACGGAGAGCGGGCGTGGGGTGATGTTGGGATGAGACGGTTATGAGGGTTGTTAGGAGGAAAGGGTCGGTTTGAGCGAGGTGGGAGAGGGCGAGGCGGGTGGTGGGGATGCGGGAGGATTGGAAGATTGGCTGAGCGAGCAGACGAGCGTTAGCGAGACTACGAGCCGCGAGCACGGCGAGGAGGGATCGAAGGCCGTGGTGGGGAGAAAGGGGACCGAAGGAGGAGGGGGACAAGAGGGGAGAAGAGATGAAGGCGAGACTACGAGCCGCGAGCAGGGCGAGGAGGGGATCAGAAAGCCTGCGAGACGGGCGGGGGAGGGTGGCAAAGGCGGAAGAGGAGGATGAGAGGAGAGAGGGGGTCTGCGAGTCGCGAGCACGGTGATGGGAGATCACGAGACTGCAACGAGCGACGAAGAGACGAGAACGCCAGGGAGCCTAGCAGTCCGAGAACGCAGGACGCAGGACGGGACGTGTGCCAGCCAATGATCCCCAAAATTTGGGAACCGTCAGGAGGCAAGGAGCGGTGAGTAGCCGGAGAAGCATCACGAGAAGGCTGCCCCTCCATGTCGCCCTCGCCCTACGTCAGACCACCCCTTACCCTCCTTCCCCCTCAACCTCCATCTTCGCCACTCCTTCGACCCTTCCCCTCCCTCCCCTCCCCATCCTCCACCACCCGCCCCCTGCCCCGGGCCGAGACATCAGCCAAGTGGGAACACTCACCAGCGCCGGATGATAATGCTGGAAATAAGCCCTAACCAGCAATTCCAACTCCACCTCCCTGACGATCCCCCTCTTAATCAACGCGAAATCCTCCAGCTCATCACCCACCCTCCCAACACTCTTCCTCGCCCCGTTCTCCTGCTCGGGGTCGTGCGCCTTCTCTTCATCGGTAGCTGCGTGGGCGAGGATGGAGAGGGCGTCGGACTCGTTATTGAAGGACGCTATTACAATCTGGCGGGCTGTTCGGCGGTTTGGGGAGAGGGGGTGGGAGGAGGAGGGCGTGGAGGAGAGGTGCGAGCCAGGGGTAACGGTCGGGTTCGGGCCGGGGCGATCGGAGGGGTGGGTGGGGTGAGAGGGGGGAGGGGCAGGGGGTACGTGGGAGAGGTGGGCAGGGGGAGGGGCAGGGTGGCCTAGGTGTGGATTCGTGGTGTGGGTGAGATGATTGGATTGGCTTGAAATGTTCTGGTGGGAAAGGTGTGGGGTTTGGTTGAGTAGAGCTCGGTTCTGGTGGACGAGATGAGGTGGGGCGGTATGGGATTGTGTCAGGTGAGGTGGGTGAGGATTGAGATGAGGTTGGGCTTGGTGGGCGATGAAAGAGTTCGAGTTGGAGTGCGTTTTGTGGTGTGGTGGGACCGGGTCGAACATCGAGTGCTGTGGATGAGTATTTGGACGGGGCAGTGAGCGCGGTTGGAGGAGCGGGAAGGGCTCGGTGAATGGGATCGGGTTGGCAGGGAAGGTTGGAACGGTCCAATCCTGCCCCCGGCGCCATTAGCGATCCGAACTGAAAAAGATAATCCAAGTGAGGGTTTGGTTTGAGAATGCGCCACTCACTTGGGGGAACGGAGCTTCGGTAGGATGCTTCCCTTCCTGCTGCTCGCTCCCCCGCCTCGAGTTCGACGGGTAGACTTCCGCGCCGGAGAGGTCCTCGCTGTCGAGCGTGTTCTTCCGTCGGCGCTTCTGAGACCTCTGTAAGCACCCAGAACTGGGTTGAAGATTCGGTACGAAAGTGGGATATCGAGGTAGGAAAATGGGGAGCTTGAGGTAGGAATGCGGGAGTGGAGGTGGAGGAGGAGTTTGGCTTGGAAGGAAGAGACACCCACCGATGGGAGGAAGACGCAACTCCGCTGTTCGCGTCGACATCGCGAGCATGGCGGTTCGCTAGGCGCGTTCACGTCGCCCAGGTCACATCTTGCTTTCCGGAGTCGGCAGTGGACCTGAAGCGGAGATCGTTACGGGGGAAGTGAATGGCGATGAAGTGTTGCAGGGCGACAGAGACCGAAAGGAACGTAGATTGCATCAGCGCCAGAGACGGCACACAGTTGGGAACCACCCACACAAGCCCGATAACCCCTCTTGGGCGCACTCTCCTCTCTCTCCTTACTCTCTCTCTCCTTACTCTCCCTCTCCCTCTTCCCGATCCCTCCACCCCCACTCCCACCTACACCACCATCATCAATCCCACTCGACCCAGGCCGAAGGAGATCCGGCATCCCTGACCCCATCCCCGGCGGCGGCGAAAGTCGACTCGGTGGATGGGCAAGGTCACGTCCATATGGGAAAGTCGAGGATATTTCCGAACTACTTTGCTGGTCAGGTAGCGTTGACGGTGTCGGTGATGTCGAAGCGATGGACGGTAACGTGTGTGTTAGAAGTGCCGCCACTACCGGTAACGCCGCCTGTAACGCCGGGACGTGCTGAGATACCCTCTCTCATATGCGCTGTTAGATAGACATACATTATACCCAGTATCAAGCTACCTCTATAACAACAGTGTGCCCTTGACCGCCAGATCCCATGTGGGGGTGTGGGCCCCGGGATTCCAGGAGCGGTAATTCAAGGCTTCTCCAGGTTGGTGGTGAGATTCGAGCACCCTTTAGTGGAGATGCAAGACGTTATACAAGATGTAAGAGGTAGGTATGAATGTCCCAGGTGATGGGGAAGCTGCCAACTAGGCCTGCTAGCTAGCTGGATAGGCGAGTAAGATTATACGCCTTCAACACTCCCCTTAAACTGCTCGCCGTCGAGCTAGATCTCTCCCCTGAACGCAGTGCCTGCGCCGCCGGGTCTGTGCTCAGCACCGCCGGGTCCGCGCACGATCTGCGTGATCGTTGCCTCGCCGACGCCGTCTTCCTCTCCGTCAACTCTCCCTTTCTCCTCGGTTCTGAGACTTGAAGTTGAAGGATAGGCCGATGGAGAGGTGGTGCGGATTTGGACATAGGGAAGGACGCCTTGATAAACGATGTCGAGCTTGATCCTGCCTGTCCGCATCGTGCGCTCTGGCAGGTTGATTGTCCATCCGCCTCTCTGCAGTCTGCCGGCCGATAGGGTGTTGGATTGTGCGGCGGTAATGTAATGGACATCCCTGAGGAGAACGGATTGGCCGGTAGCGAGGCCAACTTGGAGATCTCCCTTCTCGCTTGGCTGAACCTCTGCCTCGGTGTGCGGTAAGCTGAAGCGTAGCGGCGCATCCAGCTTGACTACGTCTTTCTCGAGGAGACTACGGTCTGAAGTGAGGTGATGGGTTGAGCAGGTGTCAATGATGAAGTCACCGGTCTTACTCTTGCTGGAGGGAATGTCGGCAGAGATGTGTCCAAGGAATGCTTGAGACGCCGAGACATAGCCATAGCCGTCAACGTTATCGATCGGGCGTCCTGAACGTTCAACCTCAGTACCCTCGAGCGTCGTGTGCGCGCCCTTCCTCAGTAGGTAGGAGGTGATCGCCCTTCTCCAGTTGGTGAAGGACTAGGTACCCTGTAAGGTAGGAACGGTCTTGGCGAGGGAAGAGAGGGAATCCGCTGATGAGATATGAAGGGTTTTGATCGAGGTTGGTTGAGGTGGAGCGACGTTGATGGGAACGTCTAGAGTGATGACGAGGGATTGTCGAGAGGAAGTAATGAACGCGGGGAGTAGGTGAGGTCTGTAGCCGTCACTCTACGGAGTCTTGCTGCGATCGGATGAGCGGATCTCGATGTGGATAGGTAGCAAGGTGGTCGCTACCAATCGAGTCATCTTTGCCGTCGAAGTGGAGACTCCGACTGTTGATCTGTTGAGGATCCGAGCACCCTTTAGTGAAGATGCAAGACGTTCATATACAAGTATGATGGATGAATGTAGAGCATGAATGTCCGAAGCTGCCAACTAGGCCCGCTAGCTAGCTGGATAGGCGAGTGAGGTGATACGCCTTCAACAGTTGGGGAACAGAGTGAGCTCCGCTCGGCCCGCGGTCACTAACTAGTACTTGACTAATCAATCCGCTCCCACTCTCCTACAAACCCACTCTCCTCACCCTGGCTAATCCGATGTCGAGATCAAGTGCATTAGATGTGGGCTCGACAGACCGAGTATGGCAGAACGGCCCCGCCGTCCCGCTCACCACCCCCTTTTTGGCCACCGAGGGGAATGCGGTCGACCATCCGAGCTTGGCGAAGCAGGTTGTCAGGTGCGCCAAGGCGGGTTTGGGGATCGTCTTGCTCGGGACGACGGGTGAAGGTGGGTCGACGTTCCTACAACCCTCATCTAAGCTTCTCTTGAAACCCTGTTTCTCCTTCTTCAGTCGAGGTTTAGAGCTGATTGATTGGGACAGCGAGCCATTTGAGCCCAAGCGAGAGGAAGGAATGTGTACGGACCGCTAGGAAGGCGCTCGACGAGAATGGTTTGGAGGAAGCGCCGTTGTGTGTCGGGACTGGCGGTGAGTGTGCGCCTTACCGTCAAAGAAAAGTATAAGGAAGGAGGCAGGCGGAAGGAGGATGAGGCAAGCGTATAACGAGAGAGGCAGGATCGAGAATGGGGAAGGGAAGAAGCATGGAGGGATCGAGAGGTTGAGAAGCAAGGCTGATTGGTGTTGTCCAGGTGGATCGATGATCACGACCATTGAGTTGACCCGCGAGGCCGCGGAGGCGGGGGCCAGTCATGCGATTGTGATCTGCCCCGGTAAGTAAACCTCTCATCCCTTCATGATCTAGTCTCGGCGGTGTCCCCAGCTCTTGAGAGTATTGCCTTTACACCTACACGGTCGGAGCATCGAGCGTCTCCGCCATGAGATTATGAGCTGCTGGATTCGCTTCGCGGTGCGGACCGGAGCTGACGATTCCACCAGGTTACTTCGCCTTTTCCATGAAGGATGATCGCGAGGCGATCCTCTCGTTCTTCAGAGGCGTCATGGACAGTTCACCGATTCCCGTCATGATTTACAACTTCCCGTGAGTCGACCGCTTCTCTTCGTCATACCTTCTTCACCTCTTCGCCTCTTCTCTCTGCTATTTTTGCTCCGATGCCCCGTCTACACTTAACACCCTTCTGTCGTCACCTTGATTCACTCATCTCTTCCTCCCAATCACCTCTCTACTCTGTCTCGCTGTCACTGCAATCGCTGACTTCCCCCAGCGGCGCCGCGTCAGGCATCGACCTCAACTCCGACGAGATATCCTCCCTCGCCGACCATCCCATGTGCTTCGGCGCGAAAGTCAGTCCCTTCTGCTGCTCCTCCCTCTTCCCGTCTTCCCGCCTTCGCCTCTAAAAGAACCTCTTCCCGCTCGATGTCGCCTTCCCGCTAAGATGTTGATCGGCGTCCAGTTGACATGCGCAATGGTGGGCAAAGGCCAGCGGATCGCCGCGTACACCCAATCAGAGGCGTACCTCGCAAAAAAGGGCGGCATGTTGAAGTCGGCCACGGCTACCGGGCAGTTCCAGGTGAGTGACCTTCTTCCTGGTTCGGGTTGCACCTCGGATCGGGCGATGGGTGGTCGGTGCCGGACTGATGAGTGCAGGTACTACCCGGGTTCTCGGAGAGCCTCTTGCCTGTTTTGGTGGCTAGGCATACCGGGTGAGTCTTTCCCGGGGAAGCTAGACCTGGCTGATATTACTTCCACCATCTCTCACGAATATCCCTTCCGTCCTCACCCTGTTACTGCACGCAATTTGCCTCCCTTCGATGATCTACGCTCGCTTCGCTTCCTAGATGTATCACCGGTACCGGCTGCCTCTTCCCCCTGACCATCCGACGTCTATACGACCTCTCCCTCGCCGGACTCAAGGGCGACGCCAGAGCCCTAGCAGAGGCAATGACGCTCCAAGACCGAGGTGGGTCTCCCTCCCCATCCACGTCATCCACACCTCCTCGTTCCACCTTCCACCCGTACGTCTTGGTTGTAGTTGACATCGGCCAGTCGCTCGATCGGACTTCATCGTCGTCAAAGCCTCCTTCGCAGGATCCGTACGTCCCCCCCCCCTACTGCCCTTGATGACAGCTGAGCGGTGGGGTCCGCAGAAATACTTCCTCGATCAATACGTCGGGAAGGGACTCGGCGGGGTATGTAGGTACCCGCTCGGACCGGTCAGTCAGAAGATCAAGGATATGATGGATAAGGATCTGAAGGAGGATTGGGAGTTTGAGAAGTCGTTGCAGAAGGCCTAGTGTGACTGCAGGGGCTGCTGAGCGGAACATTAGTAATAGTGTAGTCGCGGGATGAGATGCAGGTCGGCATGACATGATAGTATGGGAGGGGATGCCAGCTGGTTGCGTCGGGATAACAGGGATGTAGCGTCCCCCTCGGTTTCTCATTGATTAGGGGTTGCCACTGACTATGACTGAAACACGGAATGTCTTGAACTTGTTAAAGGTATTGATGGCGGTGAACCTGTCGGAATACCAATACCATATCAAGATTAGACATGACGCAACACTTGATTGTCTCGTATTGGCTACGCTCGTCCCAAGACCGTGAATCGGAAAAGCAACGCAAATGCGCCCCTCTTTGCCCAAAGGTGATGCTTGCCAAATCATGCGCCAGGAGGCACCCGAACATCTGTGGGGGATACTCTACTATGGTTTGATCAGGACTGGCATCGTTTACCAGACCCATTTTGTGTTGGGACAGGCTGCCTTGAGCTACCCGTACAAGGCTTGTTCAGTGAATGTAAGACTTCTTACAGCAACAGCTTGAATAGTGCAAGATTTTCTATTTGGGGGCTGAGTAGTCGGGGGATTGAAACTGTCATGAACCAACACGACATACCCAACATGTATTGTGGCACGCCCACATGCATGGTTTGCCTCTTGAGAAAGAAATCGGTCTCGTACCTTTGTTCCTGTGCACCCAACCTTCTTTCGTATAACTCTCCTTGAGGCCTTGATCCGATTGGGAAGTTCCTGTCGCTTATTCAGCACAGGAATTGAGGCGTTATTCTGATTGGTCAGAAAATCCCTCAACCTTTGCCACCCTATTTACGAACCGCTTGCAAGGTATATAAGTCCATACAAATGGAGACAGAGCCTTCAGCTCTGGATCATATGTCAACCGTGGCTCTTGATACCACACCTCTAGTCCTAGTCTAAAGTCCACCTCATTGGGTCACAGCCCCAGTACCTCCAGTGACAAGTCAGAGATCCATGTTCCAGTCTTAGTCTGTGGCACCCCCCCATCCGATCCGTCATCCGTGACAGGATCCGTGACAGACTGATATCCGCTAGAGATCTAGTATCGAGGTTCTTGTAGCTAGTTTATGGAACGTCTTGTAACTAGAGGACCTACCCTACCGACGAATAGCCTGGCTGTCCAAGTGTCCACCCTCAGGTTGAGCGATCTCTCGTGCTGTGCAAGACTAGACTGGTAAGTCTATGTCAGGGTTCTACGCCGACCAGTGATAAGGCCCGATGTCCAACTCCTACGACTGGCGATCGTGGCCGAAGGTGGCGATTGATAGGCAAAGAGGGTCCAGCGTCAAAGGTACTGTCGGGGACGTATGAGAACGTAGCCGAAGTAGGCACTGGTCGGGTAGCGC
>JAABUL010002173.1_pt1 | contig 33551 bp, 33 predicted proteins | sample 5559151 | NCBI WGS metagenome assembly JAABUL01 (sample SAMN10711876, study PRJNA513368) | rock metagenome | isolation source: Antarctica rocks | place: Antarctica: Victoria Land, Pudding Butte sud | reverse complement strand
CACATACTACAGAAGATCGGATTTGAGGGTATTTCGGCGGAAGAAGTGCAGAAAGAAGAGCATGCGTTGCATAAGATGGATGAGGAAGAAAAGAGGAAGAGGGACTCAGAGGGTGGAGCTAAAGAGGAAGGCGAAGAGGAGGAGGCAGCGAAGATGGAGAGGGAGGTGCAGGAGAAGACCGATAAAGGGCTAGTGTCTAGTACGATGTCGTACGTGCCGAAGAGATTGAAAAGAGGGAAGACACAGCATGGAGATGAACCGTCGAGAGCAGCGGAGACAAAAGCTATGCTTGAGAAAGATAGGAAGGCGGAAGCGGAGGGGAAGAAGTATGAGCTGCCATTGAGATGAGCTGAAGGGGCGAAAAGAAACAGACTGGCATTGTCATGGAACGTAAGGAATGAACTTAGACAGCACTCCTGCAAGTATAGTTGATAATTTAATTAAAGGTCTCAGAAGGGAAGTTTGATGACGTTGAGGGAAGCCATGTATGGCTCAGCTGGTCTGGGAGACTCAATATCCATTTACCCGTCAGTTGTACGGCCCACCTCCAGATCTACAGCTAACCCTAAAATGGTAGGAGCTTAACCTTTTTGAATACGGAAACTAGTGTTTAAAGTATTGAGCCCGACTCATCGAGTCAATCAGAATAAGGCCGTAACCCCTTTTCTATTTTCAACCTTCGTCCGATGTATTTACTACTATCTATCTTCGTGTATTGCAATTCAGCATTCAGACTTTCTACAACAAGATCTATCTTTACATTCAGATGCTGCACATTCTCATGAGGTCTCTGCATCTCGTTGACGAACTCGCGCTCGTTTTGCGAGTCTATTAGCATCAATTTCGCTCAACGATTTTCTCTTTTTCGACCGTGTAAAATTCTTATTCTTTATCTTACTGCAGAGCTTACAGTAAGAACGTTTGACAAGCTTGATATAGTAATGTCTCGAAGAATCTGCTTTGTTTGATGTGTTCACACTGATTCGACACTTTTTATGACATTCATTTTCGATCGAATTTTGCATTAATGCTACTGCTAACTGCAGTACAAAGTTTCTATGCTTAATTCTCTTACTCGTATCACGTAGTGTAGATAGCTTGAAGATATTCAGAACTACTACACTAAGTAGAAACTCAAACAGTGATCATGAAAATTTTCTATTTCGTCATTTAAGCGAGTAGTAGAAACGCTGTTGATTATTTTCATTTGAATCTCTCATATGATCATTATATTTCTTGACGATCAGTGATATTGATAAAACTTCTTCTTCAGATCAATCGTAGTAGAGTATTGAATGAGCAGCGATAGAAGAAAGATAGATCTGAGCGATGCAGTTATTATGTCTCATGAGTACGATGAAATTAGAAGATATTTCTCAGCACTTTCAATGATGAAGAAAATGAAGATCTTCAAGCTCATCTTCATTATGTGATGTGATCATGTATTGAAAAACGTTGTTATCTTGTCAGACTAAGCAAAGAATCTCGCTGTTAACACTCATGTAAGCTTTTAAGTGTGAGTAGCTTGAGAAATGCGCAGTCACACTAGAGAATATGCATGTAGATAATATGATCAAATTTGATAGTAACTTAGTAATATCTATTCATATAGAAAGTTAACACTAGACTATGAAATACAGAAGTGAACTTTTCTCTATATACTCAGAAGACTAAGTTCAAGCATTGTTGATGAGATAAGCGAAATTACATGCAACTCATGCAAAGTTTCTCAGAGATCATATGTGACTTGAACTTTTATCGTTGATGAAACATCAAGATTTGTATGTGACTTGAATTCTTGTAGACTCAAAGCTTCTGAGAATCGATGATAGAAATTCTTGTAGACTCAGTGTCTCTGAGAATTGACAGTGAGATTTCTCATAGACTTAGTGTCTCGATTCTCATAGATTCAGATTCTCATCTGAGAATTCAATGATAGCGTTGAAGAATAGTTCTTGTGTCTGTTCTTTATTCTTTGAAGAACTCTGATTCTCATAGATCTGAATTCTGACAATTATTCTTCTTTTTAATAACAATGTTCTCGTTGTTGAATTGCTTCATTTCTTCATGCAATGCATGACATCAGAATTCGCTGTGCATCATTGTGTTCTTAAGATTTTCTTTTGATAGCATGAGCATTGAGTTTCTAAAGAGTCGAGCAGTAGCATTCGTGTCTATTTTCTGATTCTCATAGACTTAAATACTGATGATAGCATATTTTTTATTTTCTGATTTTTGTAAATGTAGATTGAGTGTTTTCTGCAACTCATGTAAAGTTTCTAAATGATCAGCAGTATTGTTTGTATCTATTCTTTAAATCTCATAGATCTGAATTTTGACTATTATTTCGTTGTCTCATTATTTTTCAACTGTCACTTCATGCACAGTATGATCATGATCTTGATGCTTTCTTTCATTAACGCATGCACATCGACTAAACTTGAATTTTCATGATGACAATTGTGATGAAAATTGAGATTTGCTTGATTTGAAGTTTTCTTCTGTAGATGATGCTCAATAGTAGAAGCAGACAATGAGATAGTATCAGATAGTAGAAGTAAACAATGAACAGAAGAGCGATGCTTTTGTTGTTTGTTGTGACTAGCGTGATGATAATGATCATTAATATTCATGTTTATTTGTTGTAAAGTAGTGAATTTTTGTCAACTCATTTCTTTTATCTTTTGTCTGATTTTCTTTCTTCTTCAACTTTTATTCTTGCATTCAGTCTTCATTTCATTATCTTACTTGATTTTCTATTCATTCTGTAAAGTAGTTCTGTATGATTTCATCGAGTATCATGACAGTAATGAGTACAAATCAGATTCTTGATTTGATGTGCAATGAGCTGATTATTTCACGTTTGAAGATAAGAAAGAAAAAAGATCATCAAAGTATCTTGTTGTTCTTGTTTCTTTAATTCAGAAATGTACTTGTTTCTCATTTGCACACTTCATCTATTATTAATCTTGCTGTCTCTGATTTGATTTATTTATTTGTCGCTGATGATCATTCTTGCACATCTTTCATCATCTTTATTATGCTCGTCTACATGAAGAATCTATCTTCTTCAGTTCAGCATCATAAGATCGCTATTAATGTATATTGCAAAAGTGTTTCAGTAAAAAGATGCAAGAAATGCGTTGAAAGAGATGTTAAATGCATTAAGATTAAATTTTCTATTGAAAAGAACTCAAAAAAATGCGCTTTATGCGCAGTATTCAAGACAAATTATCAATATGAGTCGTAAGTATAATCTTTAATAGCTTCAAGATGCGAAAATTAAATGATTAATTAATGCTTTTTAAAGCATTCAAGAGTGATTCAACATTCATTTCTGTCAGCTTTGCTTTCTCTTCGTCTGATTCAAGCACTTCTCTGCCTGATTCAAATTCTTCTCATGTCAAGATTATGTTTAATCTTGAGTTTGATCTCGTCAGTTCTGTTTCTTCATCACTTCATTCAAGTCTTCTTTCTTCTCAATTTTGTGCAAGCTTTTCTTCATTCTTTATTGCATCTGATTTTGAGTCTGTGATCAAGAAGATGATAATCATCTCTCGTAATCTTTCTTTCAACTCAGCTCAGAATCAGATGTTTCTTGAATTTGAAAAGTATATTGAGAAGAAGCTGCATCTTCTCATTCTTAATATTGAGATAAACAGAGATGACATCAACAAAATAAAGAAGAATGTTGAAGATGCAACTATCAATTGCAGAGAAATGCAAGAGCAAATGATAACACAAGAGACTCAAATCAATGATCTGCTGTATTGAATTGCAAGACAGAACAAGATCATTGAAAATCTGTAAAAGCAGATTGAAAAGTATGATAATCTTCAATTCATCTTGATCACTCAGACTCAGAATGCTTTGACTCTTCTTGCAATGCATTTGAAAGATCAGAATGTCTCTGTCGTAATCAAAACATGTTTTTCTGTGATGTTATCTTTATTCTTGTTCTTTTCATTCTCTTGTATCTTTCTGCTCTTGTTCTCATCTGATTCATTTCTGTCAATGACTTCTTCTCTTCTTTCATCTTCGATGTTGATCACGCAGTTTATCATTGAAGAGATGAAGAATATTTCGTTCTTGTCTGATTCATTCTTGTCGATGATTTCTTCTCTTTTCTCATCTTTGACGTTGATCACGCAATCTATCATTGAAGAGATGAAGAACGCAGTGAGCTTTGATATGAACTTCTTATTTCATTCATTCTATTAATATGATAGCTTGTGCATGTTTTGTGCTATCTGACTAATAGTTGCAAGAGTTTACTTTCATCAATCTTCAAATTTTCAAGAAAGCGAAAGCTGAATGATACACATATCATATGAAACTCATGAGTTATTTATGTATCAATTTCTGCGTCTGCTAACGACTTTTTTAAACTGTTGAGTCGAGTATTGATGAGAATGATTAAGTGAGAAAGTCTTGTTTTTCTTTTTCTTTTTTTCTTTCTAATGATAGCTAGATAGCTATCAATCTTTTTACTTCATTTTATGCATACTTGTGATCTTTCGTGATGACATTAACAACTTACTTTCAAGCTTGATGAGATGTCTGCAATGAAAGAATCTCAATAAAGTCTTGCAGTTGTCAAGACAATCTAATGATTCTCAGATATTTTCTGAAACTTCAAAGTTCTTTCAGCTAAGCAGATATTGCAACTGATCATTCTGTATGCAACTATTCAATACGTCATCAATCTTTCAGCTATCATGTATCTTGTTCTCTAGCTAAAGATTCTTCATCAGCAATTCATTCAACTTTTTCTCTCTTGAGCAGAATGATTTCAGCAGACTGACATTGAATATTAAATGTATATACGTCTTTGAAGACAGTTTCAGATGATAGACTTGTCTGCTCAATCACTTCAGAATTCTGTACAATTCATATCTTTTAACTTCAAGTTTCTTGAAAAACTTCTTAATTCAAATGTTCTTGATGTTCAATCACATTAATTAATTGATGAAATATGTTTTAGCAGAGTGTCTTTTGTCATGCTGAGTCGTGTAGTCGACATTTGTCTCTGCAAGTCTGTAGCAAAGATTCTCATGCAGTTTTTTCATTCTCATTACGTAGTTCGTGACTGACTCTGATTTCTTTGAATGATTCTTGACGCTGAACTTCATTCTTGAATGTTTTTCTGTGACTGCAAAGAATGATGTTATCAATGTTGCAATGTAAACACTGTTATTGTAAAAGAACTTGATCATGACAAGAAGATGAATTTAATTGTTTTGAATATCGTTGCAGTATGCTCAAAAATAAGTCTTGAGAGTTTGATTTTGTCTTTCAATTTGATCATCAATGCAAGAATGAAATGCAATGCTAAGTTTTCACTTGATCAGAAGATGATAGCACAGCAATGTTCAAAAGTATAATGTAAATACAAAATCTCTGTCAAAAACTATATCATCAGAAGTTTCGTGATATTAAACTACTTTGTCAAGAAAAAGATTAATCAGATTGAAAGCAATCATTGTCTTTCAAATAAAAATGTAGTGTGTCATCTTGAAAAGATGATTGACTACAATCATAATGCTGTCGTAGAAGATGTCTGAGACGCTTGTGCTGTCAGAAAGATCAATGATGAAGTTCATGATGATGTTTTCTCATATTCTTCAAGAAATGAGCAAACTATTCAGAAGTTCTCAGATTCTGTAATATAATGTCTTATGTTGCTGACATGATTTACAAATTTTGCAGTATTTCTTAATGTTCTTATTTGCAAACAATCAGTTGAAGATTCATTGAACAAGCTCTAAACATCATTGAAAGTCAAGATGTTCTGCAAGAAAACTGTCATGATGTCATCTTATAATCTCTGCTTTAAACTCATTTTATGCAGAGACATAAATGAATTCTTGAAATATCATGATGTCATTTGTGATTTTCTTCAATCAGTTGATTATGAAGATGCTGAAGTCAATCTTAGTATTGCATTTGCTTAAGTTTCTTTTTTTCATTAATTCTTGTACTGTGATGACAAGATGATTCATTTTCTGCTGTTTACAAATCAGTTGAGTCAGACTCTTGAAAAAATAGCTTGCAAAGTCAACAAAGCTTGAAGTCAGAACATCATTTTGTATCGACGAATTGAAGCATTTATGAATTCTCATAGACTTCAAGACTGCATCATCTGTCTTATCTGAATCATTTTGAATCGCAACAAAATGATTCTCTGATACATTTACTTTCTCTCTTGTGAATAAAGCTTTCTTCATTTCTTCAGCAGAATGATGCATAGTTGAATCTCTGTTCTGATTCATGATCAAACATTTGCTCTTCTTGACAGAACAATGCATAGTTGAATTTCTGCTCTGACTCATGATCAAACATTCACTCTTCTTGACAGAACAATGCATAGTTGAAACTCTGCTTTGATTCATAATCAAACATTCGCTCTTCTTGACAGAACAATGCATAGTTGAAATTCTGCTCTGACTCATGATCAAACATTCACTCTTCTCGACAGAATGATGCATAGTCAAAACTCTGTTTTGATTCATGATTAAACATTTATTTTCATCAGCGAGATGACACATAGTTAAATTCTTGCTCTGACTCATGATCAAACATTCACTCTCTTTAGCAGAATGACATGTGATCAAATCTCTGCTCTGACTCATGATCAAACATTCACTTTCTTCAGCAGAAGAATTTGCTCTTCTGCATTTTCACTTCATCTGAATGATGTTTCTCTCAGTTTCAGCAACAGTGATAGACATCAACTCAATGTTTTTGCAAAAGCAGATATCTTCTTTAGTCTCAGCAATAATAATAAACATTGATTCAATGTTCTTGCAAAAACAAATGTCTTTTCTAGTTTCAATGACAGTAATAGATCTTAATTTAATATTCTTGCAAAGATTGATATTTTCTTAAGTTTCAGCAACAGTAATAAATCTTGACTCAATGTTCTTGCAAAGATCAACATCTTTTTAAATCTCAACAACAGTAGTAAATCTTGACTCACTATTCTTGCAAGAACAAATGTTCTTCTGACGAGAAATAATAATATTTTGAAATTATCATTGAGACTTCTCATCAGCAGTCGAGAATTTCTTCAAAGTCTGAGAAACTTCTCTGATTCTTCTCATGAACGCTGATAAGTTGATGATTTTTTCAAATGATCTGATGATTATTTTCTCATGATTCTTGATGTTCAGAGTCTTGAACTGTTGAGTGAAAATGACGAGCGTTGATGCTGATTGACTCAAAAGATTCTTCAAGAGTTCTTTCATGTATGCTAAATCACAAGTGAACTCTCTCTCATTTATATTGATATCTTTCTCATAGTTGAATCTTCTTGACGAATCATTAACAGAATTGCTTGCTCTCTTTTGATAAAAGATCTTAAAGTTATATGCAGTAAGTCTGTTGATTCACTTCATCTGTCTGTAAAAGAGCTTAATTGTTGTTATGAAATATCAAAGATTTGCATGATTGCTGATTATCTTTATTTCATGTCAAGTCTCTTCTAAATAATGTCTTCAATGATTCATGCTTTCAATGATCATCAACATTTTCTGATCATGTGCATCATAATTTCGTTCAATCAATTGTCACTTTCTCAATCAAATGACTACTGAGTGTCAATGTAGATTCTTAAGTGTGATATCTGTTTATTGAAACATCATTGTTTTTTCTGCAAATTCAGAAACATTCATCTTCAATCTTATGACTTTTACAGAATTGAAGTGTTAAAGAACAACATTTTGAGCAAAGATGACTTTCAGCTTCTGAAAAGTATTTTGAGCATTGTTGATAAGTTCAATTCACTTCATTTATTTTTTGAGAATTCATTTATTTTTTGCATTAGAAAAAAGATTCATTTTGAAATAATCAATCAAGAATGATGCTATTCTTGAATAGTTCTTTATGAATTAACAATAGAAGTTGACAAAGTCGAGAAATGTTTAAATTTCTTTCATCATTCTTGATTATGATCAATCTTGAATGATTTGCACTTGATTCTTCTTCATTGAAATTTCTCTTTTTTTTATTTTATATTCTAGAAAGAATAACTCTTTCTTGAAGAATTCGCATTTTGAGAGCTTGATGTAGAGCTTTAAAATCTGCAGTTTGTCAAGAATTTGTTGTACATGATGAACATGTTTCTTGCAAGTTTCGCTGAATATCAGAATGTTATTCAGATAAATGAGACAAATGATATCAAGAAATTCAAACAGAGTCTGATTCATATAAATCTGAAAGAAAGTCGATGCATTAATGAGATCAAAGAGCATTACAAGATACTTGTATAAATCAAATCTTGTACAAAATGTTGTCTTTCATTCATCTTCTTCTTGTATGCAAAGTTTGTTGAACGCGTTCTTGATGTCAAGCTTGATAAATCACTTGATGTCTGCAAGATGATCGAGAGCTTCATTAATCAGTAAAAGAAGACATTTATTCTTGAGAATGATTGCGTTGAGTTCTTGATAATCAACGTACGATCACAGCATTTCATCTTTTTTAGATGTAAAGAGCATGAGCATCTCAGCTGAAGAGATGAAATATTATATCATGCTTGCTTGAAGCTGTTTCTTGATATACATCTTTTGTGCAATAAGTTCAACTGTGAAAAGATTGTACAAAGAATCTCAAAGAATGATACGACTCTTCTTGATGCAAATAACATGATCATGAAACTTGTAAATTGAAAGAACTTTGACTTTTTGAGTGAAAAGACTTGCGAAGTTTGCAAATTCTTTTGAAACATTTAAAAATTGATTGACTATCATATTCTCAATTTGTATGAGTCGAGAGTTTTCTTCTGTCACTGAGAAACTCAAAGAATTGTACAAAGCATTTAGAAGCGATCAAATGTGTATTATGACATTCTGTTGCTTGAGATTCTGAGTTGATTGAACGCTTGAAACTTCTCGTTTCTTCTGCTGATTATGTTAATGAAAGAACTTAAAAATGACTTTTCTTGCAAAACTAGATTGACAAATATTGCATGCAAAAAGACTTGACATAAGTCTTGCTTCATTGAACATCATGTAAAACAATTCTGAAACTGTTCTTCAATGAGATAGTCTCTTTCTTTCATTCTGAGCACACAAGATTCTTCAGCGTAAGCATTAATGAGCAAACTCATGAATGAAATTGTGCTTTTCAAAGAATGAAAGATTTAACATAAGATTCTCTGAAACATATTTAACAATAATAAAGATCTTTAAGATGCATAGATTGCTCTCATCGAAGTTCTGAATGTTCAGATCAAGCAGTATTGTTTCATGTAGTTGCATTGATTTATCATTGAAGAAAATTCTCATGAACTTTCAAGAATGAATATTCTCGATCTTATTTAAACATTTCACAAGACTGTGATAAATTACGTTTAACATACATTTAATATTCATCATGATTTAAGTTTTAAAAAGATCAAGACATTCTGACTTGATCTTGACTATAAGAATGAATGATGTTGTGATGAAGTTCAAGTTCTTCAACATTGTCAACATGTTCAGTTCAACAGACAGTTGACTGATCAAATTGACTCATTGAATTTTATACTCTTCAGTTGCTTTCTTCTTTTGAGCAATCAATAGATGAAAGAAATCTATTGAACTAAGTCTTTTCTTAAGATGTCAACAATGAGAATGTTGTTAGAAGCAGAAGAAGCTTCTGAGAAGAAAGTTTCTGAAAAGACAAATCATGAGTTTGAACAATTTAATTTTGTGTGATCTCTAGATTTGCATCTGACGCACGCTTTCTCACTGATTCTGTGATATTTTTTCTTTTGAAAGACTGTTTTTTTCAGTTCTGATTCTCATTGCTTTTGTTGATCATTAAAGTATTTTTCTTTTTCTCAACTATTGATTCTCTGCAAAGAACTTTGCAAATTCTTCTTGTGTAATCAATTCTTGAGAAGTGAGTTTATTTTTGACTGTTGACTCTGCTGAGCATAGTTTGAAGCATGTTGCATGTCAATGTACTTCGTCAGTTCTCGACAGAACATTTTGCTTCGTTGAGCGAAAGTGTTGAAACCGTGCCTAGAATCTAATCACACTGCAGCGAGATAGTGTGTAGCTGAATAGAATGTTTGATCAATAGAGATAGCTATAACTAGAATATTAAGAATACGAAAGAAATCAAAGAGAGTTTCAAGCTGTATCTATAGTAGAGCAAAACAAAGAGAACGAAGCAGATTTGCTTAAGTATTGAAAGCGCTAGAATAGAGTGTTGAGACTAGAGATTCAACATGAGTCAAAATCTCTAGAACTTGTTGACTAGAAAACTTTATTCAATTTCAACACACTTGTAACAGAAAGTTAGTATGATTAGCTTGATCTTGTTCGAAGAAAGTAGCTCACTCAGAAATCTGAACAATAGCACTTTCTTAAACTTCATGATTTTAACACAATTTTAAAAATGTGTCTTGTTGAGTTTCAGAAAGAACAACATGCATGTTTGATCGCTTCTTTTTATAATGACATTTCATAAATTGTTTATTCAATTCTGAAACAACTTTGCATCAAGTAAGCATTGCTGAAGAGTCTTGAGAAACTTCGCTTATGTGATTTTACAATCTTTTTTCTTGACAGTCTTCTTGATCTGTTGAAGATAGTGCATCGTTGTGATCTTTACATATTTCATGATGTAATCAAGCTTATCATCATCTTTGATGTAGTTCATCTTGATGAAGTTCAACTTTAGTTTTCTGAGAAATAACTTCAGATTCTTGTTAACGATGAACTCAAACTTCTTCTCTTTTAAGAACTTATTCAAAGAAATGATCTTAAAAATGATCATTCTCTTCTTAGAAGAATTATTATCAATGAAAGAATTCTTTATGACTCTAATGATAACTTTTTTGCAAAACTTCTATTCAAGATGATCAGATGCATGACTTCGTCATGTTAAAAAGTAATCAGAGTTCAACATGCAAAACACTTGATTCAGATTTTCTAACAGAATGATGTTTTTAATGAACAACGTCTTGCGTCAAGCACACATCTTCAAATAATTCTGTTATCTTTGCAAGATTTTCACGTCGTCAATAATGCTTTGAATTTTGTTAAGAATGATGAACGAAAGTTCATGTTCAACGACTTTCATTCTTGTTTAAAGCAGCATGCGTTGTCTCTTTTCTCTTTTTACATCAACGCAAGCGCTTCTGATGTCTTCGTTCAACACTGCATGATGACGAGTCGCTAATAAATTCTTCAAACTAATGCTTGCAAAATCAGAAGATGATTGAGTCAATGAGATCATGATGTTGATGATGATTGCTTGACGCTGTGCAAGACTCTTCATTGAGTTCAATTGAAACTTTTCTCTATTGTTGCAAGAAGTTTGATCAAGCAGAGTGAATGCAAATTCTGTGAAGATGATGAAAGTAAATGAGATAATGCTTTTGAAAAACATGCAAATATTGCTTTCAAGAGATGAGATTACAACATCAAGAAGAGTCATATCTTGATTATGATGCTTGAAGAATACGTCTACAACGTCAGTGATGATGATCATTTGAATCAGAGATGCAGAAGTCTTAAGAATGAAAAGAGATTAAGATTTGTTACAAAGATTAAGTGTCATATTCAAAGAATTGCTGTTCAAGTCAACGAATTTTTTTTTTTGATTGTACAAACTATTGTCTTTGCAATAAAGTAGAATGTTAAAATTGTGAGTAGCTCAAGAAATGTGCAATCACACTAGAGAATATGCGCGTAGATAATACAATCAAATTTGATAGTAACTTAGTAATTGTTACGAGTGTGTCGAAATTGAATAGAGTTTCCTAGTCAACAAGCTCTAGAGGTTTTGACTCATGTTGAACCCCTAGTCTCAACACTCTATTCTAGCGCTTTCGATACTCGAGCAAACCTGCTTCGCCCTCTTTGTTTTGCCCTACTATAGATACAGCTCGAAACTCTCTTTGATTTCTTCTGTATTCTTAATATTCTAGTTATAGCTACCTCTATTGATCAAACATTCTATTCAGCTACGCACTACCTCGCTGCAGTGTGGTTAGATTCTAGGCACGGTCTCAACATTATATTAAGAATTCGTTTATCACATGATATTGATTTCATTACTCATTCAAGCTACTCGACGAACAACGAAACGAGTATAAAGAAATTTGTTTTACCTGGTGATTGACGCAATCGAAAGACAGAACAACATCAGAGAGTCAATAGAATCAACGACGAGGCTGTTTGAATTGCTAGAGAACCTATCGCTCATTAAGTACGCACAGTTCACTCGATTAAGAGAATCACGATAAAGAACCTTCGTGAATTGCTCTAGAATCAACTCATTCTCGTGAAGCAGACGAGTGAAAATAAGCTGTTCAACTCATTTCTTTCCCTCTTCGCCCCGAACCAAGCTCATGAATCAGGCGAGTCAAAACAATCTGTGTCATCAGATCAAATTAGTGAGCCTGCTACTACAAATGACGTTCTCATAGTGAGTCTGCTACAATGACACTCTTCGTCAATGCGATGACCTATCTACCTTCATCGCTCTACCTATCAGTGAACCGATCTACCTCACGTTCACATGCAACTAGTGAGTCTGCTTCAATGGCAAGTCGATAGTCGATCTCTTCAATGAGCAAGTCGACTAGTGAGTCTGCTTCAATGACACTCTTCGTCAATGCGATGACATACCTACTCTCATCGCCCTACCTATCAGTGAACCGATCTACCTCACGTTCACATGCAACTAGTGAGCCTGCTTCAATGGTCATTCTATCTCACATAGTGAGCCTGCTACAATAGGCATTTGACGAGTTGGTTTGAATCAATAGAAAGGTTGATAGAAAGGCAGGCATCAAGACTCTACGTCAGTGCTATGAACTACACTACAAGTCATAGAAACATGACTTTTAAAGAGAAGAAGGTAATGTTACGAGTGTGTCGAGATTGAATAGAGTTTTCTAGCCAACAAGCTCTAGGAGTTTTGACTCATGTTGAACCCCTAGCCTCAACACTCTATTCTAGCGCTTTCGATACTCGAGCAAACCTGCTTCGCCCCCTTTGTTTTGCCCTACTATAGATACAGCTCGAAACTCTCTTTGATTTCTTCTGTATTCTTAATATTCTAGTTATAGCTATCTCTATTGATCAAACATTCTATTCAGCTACGCACTATCTCGCTGCAGTGTGGTTAGATTTTAGGCACGATCTCAACAGTAATATTTATTCATATAGAAAGTTAACACTAAATTACAAAATACAGAAGTGAATTCTTCTTTATATATTCAGAAGACTAAGCTCAAGCATCGTTGATAAAATCAGCGAAATTACATGCAACTCATATGAGATTTCTTGAAGATCATATGTGACTTAAATTCTTATCATCAATGAAACATCAAGATTTGTATGTGACTTGAATTCTTGTAGACTCAGAGTCTTTGAGAATCAATGATAGAAATTCTCGTAGACTCAGTGTCTCTGTCATGAGAATCAACAGTGAGATCTTTTATAAACTCAGTGTCTCAATTCTCATAGATTCAAATTCTCATCTGAAAGTTTAATGATAATGTTGAAGAATAATTCTTGTGTCTATTCTTTATTCTTTGAAAAACTTTGATTCTCATAGATTTGAATTCTGACATTAAGTCTCAGTTCTTGACTTTAGTGCAGACGAAGCGAAAAGATAATAATTGTATTGAATATTCGCTTTCAGACTTAGCAGTATCACATGCATCAAATTCTTTGCTCTTCAAAGCTTTGAATAACTTCACATTGCTGAAGAAGTTGTCTGTAAAAACTATGTACTCATAAAATTAAGATAAATCTTGACAGAGTTGTAAAATCACTCATGATAATGACAACAATGTATCATTGTCTTTCACACATTCATTATAGCTCAATTGTTTTGCTGTTAGTAGCTCAGATATGAAAATCTTCTATAAAGATATTAGTAATTAAAAATTGAATTTTCAATAGAAACTCAAAATTAAACATTGAATTTTCAATAAAAACTTGAGAATGAGTTTGAAGAAAACAGAATATTTTCAGTCAAAACTCTAGAAACTAAACTCATCATTTACTCAAAACAGTAATTTCATTTAATCATCATATGACAGAATTTTTCTTCAATATTGATGACTACTAGCTTGTATATCTGTAGTCAATGACTCAAGCTTTTTTCAGAAATCAAAGTCTGAAGAGTCGAGAATTTCGTCTGAATCAGAGATCTTTCAGTATCATAGAATTTGCTCAAATCGTCGACAATTCATTGCATTCTGAATTTCAATAAAGAAAGATCTGAAGCTGTGTGTATTTCAATAATCTTCGTATTTCGAGCAACAATATACACTCATGTAAAGAAGAATGTTTATGAAGATCTCAATCTTGTATTTATTGATGAGATATCAGCGACGAAGATTTTTCAAATTTCAAGTATTTTTCTTCTCTTCATACTGTAGCTTAATAGCATTACTGTTGATGTATTCAGCAATAATGTGATGATGCTGTAATGTGATAAAAAGATTGAATAGCTTGAGAGAAGTAATGATGTTCTCGAAGACACAGAAGACAGACAGTCAAGATGAAATTGAAATTAACTTGTATTTTGAATCAATCAAGAATATTTCTTTTAACAATTCATTAATCAAGTGCTTCATCTTCTTGTTAATCTTCTTTTGTAGTGTAACAGATATGATATCGAGCTCTTTTGCAACGTCAAACTCGCAGTCTTGTGAAAGCATTTTGAATAGAACTGTAGAGATTCTAGAGAAGCTTCGAGACTATTGATCAATGAGATAGATAGATAAACAAACAAACAAACAAAACAATGTTCAATGCTTACTAACTATTCAAACATTCTTACTAGTGATGAAGATCGTATGCTATATTTAGAATGAGTCGTACAACTGACGAGTAAATGAATAGATAGTCGACGCATATTACGCTATATACATGAAATACACAATGATGCTATGCATCATGTTCAAAACTAAAATTCGATTCTTCAATTATTTATGCTGTCAGCGATATTGTAAAATCGTCATGTAGATTTGTTTGTCAGACAGCTAGATTCACAGTGAACGATCATTTTGTATAAATTAATATGATAGATTCTTATTATTCAGCAAATCATTTTTTTAAAACTGATTTAAGTAGATGTTTAGAAAAGACAAACTTTAGCAGTGTAAAATGATTGATATTAGAAGATATGCATAAGTTCAATGCACATTTATTTATTTTTCAACTTCGATTCAGTTTTGTTGATGTATCAAGCTGTCATGATGTCAAATCATCAACTCAATTTAGAACATAAATCGTTGATGTCTTAAATAATCTCGATTCATTGAATCTGTTTTGCAGTTCAATGAATCAAGTCATCAATCTAGTCATCATCATCTTAATTTAGTCTCAGCAATTCTGTTTCAATCATCTCAGTCATATGCACAAATCTTTGCAATCTTAAGTCATAGAACTATTGTTTAGCTTTGATTCTGCTCAATTCATGTATATAAAAGTTGAGCTTTCGTTCTTTTCTTTTGCTCTTTGTCTTTCGTCTTGTACATTATCTGATGTATTGTTCTGTATCTAGTTCAAGTAATATAATAATCAATTCTCTATATTGATAGAATCTATTGAAAGAATAGAGTGAACAGTATCACATATGATGAAATCTATCTAGATTATGAAGAGAAGTCACAGACTGCTCTATCTATATACTGTCATGCATGACAAAGTCGCAATGCATGACTTTATCTCTGACGCTAGTCTAGAAAGAGCTGCTAGAAACAAGTCTGACTGAATTCAGACTGAATTCAGAGCTATCACAATAAGCTGCTAGAAACAAGTCTGTCATTGCACTTCTCAACACTTTCACTTGATGCTTGCAAGTTTCTCAGCTTTCACTGCTTTTCAGTTTCAGTTGTTCAATGAATCTTTTGAAGTTCTGTTGAGATAGTGACTTGATCAATTCATCTGCTATCATATCTTGATTAAAAACGAAGTTCACTGAAATCTGATTCTTCTTGTGCAGATTTCGAATGTGATGATAAGTAATGTCAATGTGCTTCAATCTTTCGTGAATATGAACATTCTTAATCAGCATAAGAGATGCTTGATTATCTTTCTTGAGCTGTGTGAGTGAGACAGATTGATGAGTAATCTTCTCAAGAATATCAACATGACTGTGATTGATGCTCAGATACTTTGTCAGATTCATGTTCTTGAGCACTTAATTGATTCATAAATCTTTCTTGATGTAGATTGATAAAGTCATGTACTCTGTCTTGATGATTGATGTGACAACGAACTTTTGCTTTCAACTCATTTAAAAGACTAATTCTTCATCAAGCATGTAAATATAAACAAGAATCGACTTACAATCTAGTCTGTTTAAGACGTAGTCTGAGTCAGAGTATTCTACTAACTTCATGCTTTCACTGACTTCATACGTGATGTCTAGATCAATGATGAAACAAACGTATTGCATCAACTTCTTCAAAGCGTGTTCATGATGTTCTGCAAAATCACTGAAATATTGACTTAGTCAATTAAGAGCAAAAGCAATGTCGAGATGAGTGTGAATTGCAACATACATGAGACTTTCAATGACTTGTTGATACTCATGCTGATTGATTCTTACATCTTCAAGTTCAGCTGAGCGAAAAGCATCATATTCATTCATTGAAAGATCTGTTGCCTTGTGCTTGTCTTGTCTCATGTTGAGTCTTTCAAGAACGTCATGAAGATAGTGAGTTTGATTCATTCGTAAGGTTTATATCTTTCTGTTGCAAGTGATTTGAATGTCAAGAATCTTCTTTATTTTTCTCAGATTCTTGACTTTGAAAACACATTAAAACTCATGCTTAAATCATTTAATGTTGCTCAATGATTTGAAGACAATGACTATGTCATCAACATATAGTAGCAACATGATTTCTTTTGACTCATGAATCAAAAGACATGAATCTGCAGCGCATTGAGCGAAGTTGAGTTCAGACAACGTTGTTACACAGTGATCATGTCAATCTTGTGCAGCTTGCTTGAAATCATAAAGACTTGAAAGAACTTTCAAAGCACAGTTGAGTCTGACTTTCACTTCTGATGAAGAAAACATGTAAATGATTTCTTTGAAAAACGATTCAGTAAACGCATTGTTTACATTGACTTGATGAAGTTCAAGATTCTTCATTGTTGCAATGACTAGAAAGACTTGCAGAGTGTCAAACTTGATGATTGACGCAAAAGTATTTTCATAGTTAACTTCATGAATTTAAGAGAAATCTCTGACTATCAGTCTTATTTTCAGTTTGTCAAGAAAATTGTTAACATGCATCTTTGACTTAAAGACTCATTTGCTTGTCATGATGTTGATCTTTTTGAACAACACTTCTTCTTGTCAGATCTCATTAACGACTAGCATTATAAGTTTTGCATTGATTGCTTCTTTTTAAAGTTTCTTTCAAACTGAATTCTGCACTGCATCTTTGTAAATGTTTGACGTGAGAATTCTTATTGCTTTAAAAGAGTCAGATTCATCGATGTTGAATAAATTTCATGACATGCTTGTGTCAAAATCACTCTCATCATTATCAACTTTTTCTATGATGAATCAGATCATCATAGTTTATGAAATCTTGAATGCACGTTCTTTCAGTTGTTGATCTTCGCTATCTCTTTTTCTCTTTGAAATGACTACATGCAGAAATGTTTAAGCTGCTGACTTAAACATGCTTGATGCAAAGACTTTTTGAGTGATTTGAACATTCACGTGAGCTTCATGCTCATCTGATGTATGTGACGTGATCTTAGAATTGAGTGCATTCAAGTTGATCGCGATAGTCTTCAATGCATCAGTTGATTCAGATGAAACATTAATCATGAGAGCGTCAGATTTTGAAACGTTAGTTGAAATGTTATTCTTTGATGATCTTTTCACAGATCTTCGCTCTGAAAGAATGTTGAATGTCTGCTTGCAAAGTCACAAGTTCATGTTTTCATTCTTTTCATCTTCAACGAACTTGACAGCGTGACTCTTGATGACTTGATCAAGATCTGAAACTCAGAGATGATATTGCTTATCAATATTTTTCACATACTTCATGAAGACATCAAGTCTGTCTCTGTTCATGAATTTGTCTCATCTGTCTTCAATTGACAATGACTTGAGATCAACGTATGAATAACATTTGCATTCTCATACTTGTACATGATCAATTGAAAGCTTGATTTCAATGAATGTCTTCTTCAAAATCATGAAAGCTTTGTTGATCAAAAGTCTCATGATGATTCAATTTCGCAGATAGACATCTGTCTTTGCAGCTTCTGCTCAAAACTCAATAAAAAGTTCAGCATTCTTGATCATGACTTGCATCAAGTTTTCTGTGATGTATATAATGTTGAGATCATGTCTAGAATCTAATCACACTGCAGCGAGATAGTGTGTAGCTGAATAGAATGTTTGATCAATAGAGATAGCTATAACTAGAATATTAAGAATACAGAAGAAATCAAAGAGAGTTTCAAGCTGTATTTATAGTAAAGCAAAACAAAGAAAGCGAAGCAGATTTGCTTGAGTATCGAAAGCGCTAGAATAAAGTATCGAGGCTGAGGTTTAACATGAGTCAAAACTTCTAGAGCTTATTGACTAGAAAATTCTATTCAATCTCAACACACTCGTAACATTATCTTCTTCTCTTTAAAAGTCATGTCTTTATGACTTGTAATGTAGTTCATAGCACTGACGTAGAGTCTTGATGCCTGTCTTTCTATCAATCTTTCTATTGATTCAAATCAATTCGTCAAATGTCTATTGTAGCAGACTCACTATGTGAGATAGAATGATCATTGAAGCAGACTCACTAGTCGACTTGCTCATTGAAGAGATCGACTATCGACTTGCTCTTGAAGCAGACTCACTAGTTGCACGTGAACGTGAGGTGGATTGATTCACTGATAGATAAAGCGATGTGAGTAGATAGATCATTGCATTGACAGCGTCTTTGTAGCAGACTCACTAGATTGATCTTGATTCAGATCGAGTCGAATTGAATTTAATGACACAAATTGTTTTGACTCAACTGATTCATGAGCTTGAGAAAGAAGAAAGAGTTGAACAGATTGTTTTCACTCGTCTGCTTTATGAGAATGAGTTGATTCTCAAGCAATTCACGAAGATTCTTTATCGTTGATTCTATTAATCGAGTGAACTGTGTCTACTTAATGAGTGATAGATTCTCTAGCAATTCAAACAGTCTCGTCGTTGATTTTATTGACTCTCTGATGTTGTTCTGTCTTTCGATTGCGTCGATCATCAGGTAAATGAATTTCTTTAGACTCGTTCTGCCTAGACGAGTATCTTGAATGAGTAATGAAATCAATATCATGTGATAAACGAATTCTTAATATAATGTTGAGATCATGCCTAGAATCTAATCACACTGCAGCGAGATAGTGCGTAGCTGAATAGAATGTTTGATCAATAGAGATAGCTATAACTAGAATATTAAGAATACAGAAGAAATCAAAGAGAGTTTCGAGCTGTATCTATAGTAGAGCAAAACAAAAAGAGCGAAGCAGATTTGCTCAAGTATTGAAAGCGCTAGAATAGAGTATCGAGACTGAGATTTAACATGAGTCAAAATTTCTAGAGCTTATTGACTAGAAAATTCTATTCAATCTCGACACACTCGTAACATATAACTTTTTCGACTACTTCATTTTGAATCAACATGTGTGAAACAATGTATTGAGAAACAATGTCAACTGATGAGCATCAGTCATTCAAGATGACTTTAAGTTTCGTGACGTTGTCACTGCATACTGAGAGAAGTTTGACATCGCTGTGAAGCTCTACACTGAGTTTTCATTTTCACAGAGCATCTGATGCATTGAATCGTTGCTTCAAAGAAATGCATCAAGTCTTTTTGAAGTGATTGTCAACTATCTTTAGAAAGTACAACTTGCTATCAAGAAACGATGATAGTGATTCACAGATGTTTATGAAAATGAAAGTCAAGATACTTGTCTTTCAATCATTGACATTGTGTTCTCGTTTGTTAATGAACTTGATGAGCGCACATATTTCACACACATTCTCATGACTGTTGTTGATGAAAATAGATTTTTTCAAAGTGATAATCTTATGAAGTTGACGAAGCTTTGCTGATTCAAGATGAGTGAAATGATGATGTCACAGCTTGTACAACTTGAAGCTTTTGACATTTGCAAAACTAAGTTGATCGTGATCAACTTTGACCTCGTTCTCATGATGAATCACATCAATGTAAGACGTGAAGTGATTTAAATTCATTGAATCGTCGAGATTCATTGAACTGTGCATTGCTGAAAATGCTGATGAGATGTCACGCTGCATAGCTGATAGTAATGCAAATTCATCAAGATTGTTTGCAATTCTCTCTACTATGTAAACATCTTTGCATTCTAAAGTTTCAATCATTTGCTTTTCTCGCTTGTCATGCATGTACAGATCTTTATCATTAAAACTTTCTTGCAGATCTTTCTCACACATTCTTCTTTCAGAAAGAAAATTCATCTCAAGCTTAGAAACATGAAGAACAGAAGACAGCTTGACTGAGTTTTCGTGATGATTTCACATGACTGCTGTGTCACAGTGATTGACATACAATTTTCTCTCTTCAACTTTGATGATGCATCTCTTAATGCAAACTAGAAAATCACTAAAAAGTCGAAGTTGATCAATCATTTGTAAGAAGACATCAGAATCTGCGATTCAGTTGAATTCAGAGATCTTACTGACAATGTTCTTTGACAAAGTTGCAATATTTTCGCTCTTTTCATTCTCATCTTTCTTATTGTTGTCAGAGATTTCAGAGTCATCGCTTTTCACATTGTAAACTCTGTGTTTCTTGTGCTTACTCTTCAGAAGCTCAGTGAAAGTTTAAAAATCATCAACGTTCTTGTGCTTTGTTTTGTCTTTATCTTTGCATTTCTTTTCAAGCTTTTGAGCTGCAGACAGATGAGAGCAATTGACTAAATGATGTTCATCTTCACAGAGAAAACATTTTAGAAATCGTTGCAACTGACAATGATGCAATTGATCATTGTCAAAGCTTGAAAGACTTTTGCAATGATGACTGATTTTGCGTTTGTTCTGCTCATGATCAGTGCGCTCACGTTCGTTTTCTCGCTTGACTCATAGTGCAGTCTCTGTTATCTTCAATTGTGCTTTCTTCTCTTGTAGCTTTTGAAGTTTCTTCTTGATGTTTGACTTATTCTGCGCATCAATAATGTCTCAAATGACTGTGTATTCATCTGACAGTGATTGAAGTAAGACTTGAAAGCAACGTTCTGACTTGAATAAATTGCTCATGTCTTTCTGTGTTGCAACGATCTTTCAAGTCAACTTGACGAGATGTGTTCATGTCTTTTCAATGAAGATATTCGTCAACATTCTGTAATCAATAAAGTTCATCAGATATTGTCTTTCAGTGATTTGTAACTTCTCTTTGTATTTATAGCTCAGAGCATCTCAAATCTCTTTTGCTGATGTCTTGTCTGCAATGTGTTCTTGATCATTGATGATGATGCAGATGATCAGTCAGTAATGAGCTTTCATGTCGATCTTTTGACTTTCAAAGTTGAAAGATTGAATTTCGCTGATGATGCTGATGATGCTGTCAAGTGTGTTCAAGTCAGACTTGTCTTCAATAATGAATCACAAGTCTTTTTCAATAAGTCATCTCTTCATGAAAGAAAATCATTGATTGCAATTCTTGTGAGTGAGAATGAGAACAGATCATCATTTGACGAAGAAGTCATCGAAGTTCATGATGTGCAATGTAGACTCAGCTTGTTGTTAGAATCGAAGAAAAAAATAAAGATATTAGATAGATTGACGAGTGAAGTGAAAAGAATTTAATCTCGTCAATGATGATGAAAGTTTATGCATTCTTCGATGCAATCAAGTGTGTCTATTTGTTCACTCTCTTGAGAACTTGTAGTAAACTGTCGACTTGATGTGAATGCTTATTTACCTTCTTGTGAAATGCGTAGTAAGCTGTCGAATTTCACTGAACTTCTCTAAGTCAATGTACTTATTTATCTTCTTGTGAGACGCGTAGTAAGTGATCGCTGATTGCTCATTTGAATAGATTTCGTATCAAGTTGTTGAGCATCAAATGCTTAAAGTATTTTGATCTAATTATGTTGAAAGCTTCTTGCTAATTAAGCTCATAATCTATTGAAAGAATAAAGCAAACAGTATCACATATGATGAAATCTATCTAGATTGTGAAAAGAAGTCACAGACTGCTTTATTTATATACTGTCACGCATGACAAAGTCGCGACATACGACTTTATCTCTGACGTTAGTCTAAAGAGAGCTGCTAGAAACAAGTCTGACTGAATTCAGACTGAATTCAGAGCTATTGCAATAAGCTGCTAGAAACAAGTCTGTCATCGCACTTCTCAATAAAATCTTTAGTTCAGTCTAGTTTCTGACATTATGAAAGATTTACACTTTCTGCAACATTTTCATACATTGAAATCTCATTTAGTTATTCTTTCACTTAAATGAAGTCATCTCACAATTTCTTGATTGACGATGAGCATGCTGTTGAACAGTTTACTCAAAGTGTGATTGAAAATTCAGTTGAGATCTTTCGTGTAATGCAAGAGCTTCAAAATCAAGTTTGACAACATGATGTCATCACTTCATCTTCATTCATTATTTTCAGTTCTTCAATTTATATAAAGTTGAATTCTCAATCTTTCGTGATGATAGTTCAGATCGTTGCATAAATCTTGAATAATCAATCTTCTTTCATCATTCATTTCTCTGCGAATTCTGTTGCTGTCATCATTGCTTCTAGATTCAAGAAGCTTCTTGACATATTTGAATATAAGAGAAACAAAGATTGATTGAATGCATGAGAGCAGAGTCTGATACAGTGCATGAACATGAACGATGATCATTATTTCTTTCATCAAGTCAAGATTGTCTATGTTGAGTCATGATTCATCATAGATAAGAAGACTCACAATCTAATGAGTCAATATTGAATCAATGATCTCTGTATCATTTTCATCTTTACAGATTGACAACATAAGTTGCATCATTGCTGCAACAATTCTTTCAAGGCAGAAGATGCTCATTTATATCTTCGTGAAACTCTGAAGCAAAACATGAATAGCTTTGTTGACTACTACAATCTCTTCTATCAAAAGAAAGAATGTTCTTTGATGAAAGATTTCTTGTTGATTGACTGCATGAAGCGCAATGTCAATTATTTCACTCAAGTCATCATTTTCTTCTGACAAAATCTCGATGAAACTCAATCATTCATCTTTCATCAATGAGTTCAAGCATTCTTTGACATTGATGAAGAGTTTCAGCAGCTTAAGCATCATCAATCTCGCTTTGTCTTCATCATTGTTTCATTCATCAAAGTCAAAAGCATTTCTGCATTGACTAGTAACTCTTTGAGTTCAAGAATCATTATTTCTGTGACTGTTATTTCAACAGTATCTTCATCTTTTTCTTTCTCATTTCTTGATGAGTTAATGAATCTAAGCTTCGTCATTGTCATCATTCAAGATAAGACTCTGATCGTTTCTGAGATCAAGAAAATCTGCAACAAGTGAAAGCTGTACTACTACTGCAAGTTGCAACATTCAAGCAAAATTGCTAAAGAATGCTCAAATAAGAAGCTCTTCACTCTGCATATCATGAATGTTTATGACAATGACGTCGTCAGTATAAATGAAGAAGTCTTGCTGTCTGCAAGAAAAGTTTAGTTTCTGAGTTAAGTTACGCTCAGAAATCTGTATACATATCATCTTGTCTACTAGTCTCAATCTTTTCACTCTCACTTAAATCATATAGAAAGTTTTCTGCTAAATCTGTCTTAAAACTCTTTGAATTCAATTCAACATTCAAAAATAATCACATGATAGTATTCTGTATTCTACGTCAAGCTCAATCTAGAGTTCTCACTCTCACTTTGATTGATAGTGAAGTCTCAACTTATGTCTTTATGAATAAATTCTTCACGCAACAACATCATTTTCTCTTGCATCAATTAACTCACTCTCGCAGACTTCAAGAATTTGATGATCAAGTCGCTTTAATTGATGATATTACTCATGTTGTTGAAATCACAATGATTCTCAATGAACACATCAAAAGACTATTCTTTTATGTCACTGAATTAAGTCAATATCTCATCATCATGAATCTGTCATGACTTCATCATCACGTCATTGATGTCAATTTTGAGCACAATATTCTCATCTTGTCTTTCTTTTTCTGTCTTAATCATTGTTGCTCATTTCTCGTCAAGATTTATGATCTTAATCAACAAGAAGAAAATTTCTCATTTGAAGTTAACAAAGTAGCTTTCTTTCAGTCTCGCTCTCAATTCACTCACAAGAAGCAACTCAGTTCACAAATCACTCACAAGAAGCAATTCAGTTTACAGATTGCTCACAAGAAGCAATTCAACACTCAGTTTGCTTGCAAGAAGCAATTTAGTTTTTCATTCACTCAAAAGAAGCAACTCAGTTTTCAGTTTGCTCACAAGAAGCAATTCAGTTTTCAATTTGCTTGCAAGAAGCAACTCAGTTTCTCGTCTGCTCACAAGAAGCAATATAATTTCTCGTTTGCTCATGAGAAGTCAACTAATACTCAGTTCATTCACAAGAAACAAATCTCATTCAGTCTTGTCTCTCATCTGAAACAAGAAGCTTTTAGTTGTATTTTTCAAGTTATTCAAAAAGAATACTCATCAAAAATCAAGTGTCAAAATTCTTTCTTCTTTAGAACTTCTGTTGTTTCTTGAGCAGATTAATTCAATCAATCTTTTATACAACTTGACATAGTTGAGTTGAGAGATTGAAGCTTTGATCATGCTGCTTATGTCAAAGACATTGAAGTGTTTAGCGTCACTCTAAAGAAAATCGATGTTTTCTTGAATCTTGAATCAATCTCATCTTCTAGTTCAGATTCTAATGAGTCAAAATCGCGTCACACGACTTTGACTATTTATTCAAAGAACAGTTTAACTCTTGCTCAGTTCTCATCTCACTCTTAAGACAGTATGTATCATAAGAATTATCATCTGAATCTTCATCAAATGAAAAAGAAATTTCATTTGACTGCATTCACGACACAAGAAGATCTTGAAGTCTATCAATAAAGTAAAAACGTCGATTCAATCACAATTTTATCGTTCAGATATTTCAAGTTTTTAAACATCTTCTTCAAGAAGAACGTTGATATCTTGTCTTCGCATTGAACTCATGATCATGTCATACATCTTAAAGAAGATGCTCAATTCTCAGTCTTCGCTTTGTACAACATAAGTCGTGATGAAATTCTAGAACTTCGTCGTTATTTGAATGAGAATCTGAGCAAAGATTTCATTCAAGTCAGTCACTTTCAGATGATCATCTCTGTTCTCTTTGTCAAGAAACTCGAAGAAGAACTTTGCTTCTGCGTGAACTATTGAGATCTGAACGTTATCATAATCAAGAATCAATATTCTCTGTCTTTGATCTCAGAAACGCTGAATTGTCTAAGTCGAGCTAAAATCTTTATCAAGCTGAATATCATTTCTGCGTTCAATTGACTTTGAATCAAAGAAGAAGATAAAATTCTCATCGTCTTTCACACTTGATTTGAATTATTCAAGTATCTAGTCATGCTCTTTGATTTATGTAATGAGTCTGTCTCATTTCAGAAGTATATCAACAATATTCTTTGCAAACATCTAGATAAGTTCTGTACAGCTTATCTGAATGACATCTTAATCTATTTCAACAATGAACTCGAGCATGAAATTCATGTCAAGCTCATTCTGCGAAAGCTGCGAAAAGCAGATCTTCAGATGAATATAATCAAATGCAAGTTTCACGTCACTTAAGTTTCATATCTAGAATTGATAATTATCATTGAAAAGATTAAGATGAATTCTTTTAAGATCAACATCATTGTCAATTAATTCATTTTGATCAACGTTAAAGACATTCAAAGTTTTCTAGATTTTGCAAACTTCTATAGAAGATTCATCTATGACTATAGTAGAATAATTATCTCGCTCACTCGTCTCATCAAAAAAGATGTACTCTTTGTCTGATTTCAGAAATGTCAGATTGCATTCAACATTTTTAAGAAAGTCTTCACTTTCAAGATTATTCTTTATCATATAATTCAGATCACAAGATTGTGATAGAAATTAATGCTTCAAACTATGTGTTCAAAGACATTCTCTCTCAGTATTATAAGAACAAGATTCTTCATTCAGTCGCTTACTTTTCAAAGAAGCATAATTCAGTCGAGTGTAACTACGAGATCTACGATAAAGAACTTATGATCATTGTTCGCACTTTCGAGAAATGATGATCAGAGCTCGAAGACTCTATCTATTCTGTCGAGATGATCACGAATCACAAAAATCTTGAGTATTTCATGTCAACTAAGCAGTTGAGTCGTCATCAAGCTCGTTGAAGTGAGTTTCTGTCTAGATTCAACTATTGCATCGCTTATCATTTCGACAAGATTGATGATAAGTTGAATGCTCTGACACGTCGCTCAGAAGATCTTTTTAAAGAGAAAAATATATTCAATTCTTGACATCAATATCAACATCAGACAATTCTGAAAATTCATGTTTTAGATCTCAATATTGTTGAGAATCTCACTCTTGATGTCTTTAACATCAAAGTCATGAAGCTTCAGTCACAAATCATTGTTCTAGATTCAATTCAGTTACATCTGTTTTTAATTATTTTAGCACTTTTGCAAATTCTAGTTCTTATGAATCTAGAAATCGAAGAATTCAACGTTGAAGACGTCAAGTCTCAACTAGATCAAGACACTCTGAATCTTGATAAAGATTTTGCTGACACTTTCACTCAGACATTGTGAAAGCAAGCTGAAATCAATGATAAATTCGCAGCTCAGATAATTGAAGCACTTTGCAATGAAGCACGACATCACAACAAGATTTTTCTAGTTGAGTGTGAAGAACACGAGAATCATCTGTATTTTCAAGAAAGAAAGTACGTGCTCAACTCAGATAAACTACGTCTTCGTATCATTCAGCTCACTCATGATAGTGTCATCGATGATCACTCAGAAAGAGCAAAAAGCTATGAACTGATCAGTCAAGTCTACTGATGATCAAACATTTATAAGTATGTTCAACGTTTTGTACAAAACTGTCATGTGTGCACACATTTCAAACTTTCTAGACAATGAATTCAAGAATGATTGTATTTTCTTTCAGTCTTTGAACGTTGTTGACGTGATATCTTCATGAACTATGTAGATTCTTTATCGCTCAGTATCTTTATGAATATCACATATAAATATGTTCTAGTCTTCGTTGATTGTCTTATCAAAATGAGACATTTAGTTCTCATCACTTCTATGAAAGTTGAAGAAGTTATCAACTGCTTTTATGCTCATGTTTGAAAACATCATGATTTACTTGAGTTTTTCATGTCTGATCGAGACACATAATTCATCTTCAATGTCTGAAAGCATATGTGTAAAATGCTGAAGATAAATGTTAAGTTCTCAACAATGTATCATTCTGAAATCAATGATCAAATCGAGAATGTTACGATTCTAGCTACGCACCTATGTTGGTAGCTATGTTGGTGACTATGTTGATGACTATCGTCGACCGCTCGCCGCTAGGCTATAGGGTTGTTCCGAGGCCAACCCTATTCAGGGTTAGCTTATGTTCTTCTGAGTCATATAGATAGTCGACTCTTCTCTTCTAGATACTTTCCTTCCTTAGCATTTATATACTCGTTACATTACACTCATATGACTCGCTCTATGCTGGCCTCTAACAGAGAAAGTCAATGCTGTCATGAAGCATTATCTTTGAATCTTCGTCAACTACATGCAGAATGACTGAACTAAGTGACTTTCTGAAGTTGAATTTGTCATCAATAATGCATCATCATTAATCACTTTAACATCACTCTTCTTGATCAATTTAAGTCAGAACTCATGTCTAGACTTCAAGTCTTCTGAATCTCTGCTCAAGAATCTTATGTCTTAAGCTCAAGACAAGTTAATCAATGTTGAAGAGTTCATCAAGAAGATGAAGAAACTAACTGAGCATCTACGTGATGAGATGCTTATAGCTCAGATTATCTACGAATTCAATGTCAATCTTTCTCATCATTCTTGTTCTAAATACTTCGTCAAAGATGAAGTCTGACTGAATGCTTGCAATCTCAGCATCACTCGCTTCATTGTCAAGTTAGATGATCGTAACGTTGACTTCTTCAAGATCAAGTGTATCTTCAAGAACAATTCTCTGATCATTAAGTTAAATCTTTCAGCATTCATGAAGATTCATTCAATCTTTCATGTTATTCTTCTGAGTCATATTGCAAGTGATTCTCTTTCAAGTCAACGTCAGAAATCTTGAGAACTGTTACGAGTGTGTCAAGATTGAATAGAGTTTTCTAGTCAACAAGCTCTAGAAGTTTTGACTCATGTTGAATCTCTAGCCTCAACACTCTATTCTAGTGCTTTCAATACTTGAGCAAATCTGCTTCGTTCTCTTTGTTTTGCTCTACTATAGATACAGCTTGAAACTCTCTTTGATTTCTTCTGTATTCTTAATATTCTAGTTATAGCTATCTCTATTGATCAAACATTCTATTCAGTTACACACTATCTCGCTGCAGTGTGATTAGATTCTAGACATGATTTCAACATTATATTAAGAATTCATTAATTACATGATATTAATATCAATATTCATTCAAGATACTTGTACAGACAGAACGAGTTTAAAGAAATTCATTTACCTGATGATCAACACAATCAAAAGACTGAACAACATTAAAGAGTTTGATAGAATCAATGACAAGACTGTTTGAATCACTAGACAACTTATCACTCACTAAGTATGCAAAGTTCACTCAATCAAGAGAATCAATTCATTCTTGTGAAACAGATGAGTGAAAATAAGCTGTTCAACTCGATTAAGAGAATCGATGATAAAGAATCTTCGTGAATTGCTTGAGAATCAACTCATTCTTGTGAAGCAGACGAGTGAAAACAATCTATTCAATCTCTTTCTCTCTTCGTCTTGAAAGCTCATGAATCAGACGAGTCAAAACAATCTGTGTTGTCAGATCAATTTAGTGAGTCTGCTACAAATGATGCTCTTGTAGTGAGTCTGTGTTGAGATCATGCCTAGAATCTAATCACACTGCAGCGAGGTAGTGCGTAGCTGAATAGAATGTTTGATCAATAGAGGTAGCTATAACTAGGATATTAAGAATACAGAAGGAATCAAAGAGAGTTTCGAGCTGTATCTATAGTAGGGCAAAACAAAGGGGGCGAAGCAGGTTTGCTCGAGTATCGAAAGCGCTAGGATAGAGTATCGGGGCTGGGGTTTAACATGGGCCAAAACCCCTAGGGCTTATTGGCTAGGAAACCCTATCCAATCCCGACACACTCGTAACATTACCTTCTTCTCTTTAAAAGTCATGTTCCTATGACTTGTAGTGTAGTTCATAGCACTGACGTAGGGCCTTGATGCCTGCCTTCCTATCAACCTTCCTATTGATTCAAACCAACCCGTCAAATGTCTATTGTAGCAGGCTCACTATGTGGGATAGGGTGGTCATTGAAGCAGGCTCACTAGTCGACTTGCTCATCGAAGAGGTCGGCTATCGGCTTGTCCTTGAAGCAGGCTCACTAGTTGCACGTGGACGTGAGGTAGACCGGTCCACTGGTAGGTAGGGCGATGTGGGTAGGTAGGTCATCGCATTGACAGCGCCTTTGTAGCAGGCTCACTAGATTGACCTTGATCCGGATCGAGCCGGACCGAATTTGATGGCACAGATTGTTTTGACTCGACTGATTCACGAGCTTGGGGGGGGGGGGGGTTGAACAGGTTGTTTTCACTCGTCTGCTCCACGAGAATGGGTTGATTCTCAAGCAATCCACGAAGGTTCTTTATCGTCGATCCTATTAATCGGGTGAACTGTGCCTACTTAATGAGCGGTAGGTCCTCTAGCAATTCAAACAGCCTCGCCGTTGATTCTATTGACCCCCTGGTGTTGTTCTGTCTTTCGGTTGCGTCGACCATCAGGTAAACGGATTTCTTTAGACTCGTTCTGCCTAGACGAGTATCTTGAATGGGTAATGGAACCGGTATCGTGTGGTAAACGGATTCTTAATATAATGTTGGGACCGTGCCTAGAATCTAACCACACTGCAGCGAGGTAGTGCGTAGCTGAATAGAATGTTTGATCAATAGAGGTAGCTATAACTAGGATATTAAGAATACAGAAGGAACCAAAGAGGGTTCCGAGCTGTATCTATAGTAGGGCAAAACAAAGGGGGCGAAGCAGGTTTGCTCGGGTATCGGAAGCGCTAGAATAGAGTATCGGGGCTGGGGTTTAACATGGGCCAAAACCCCTAGGGCTTATTGGCTAGGAAACCCTATCCAATCCCGACACACTCGTAACAGTCTGCTTCAATGACACTCTTCATCAATGCAATGACATATCTACTCTCATCACTCTATCTATCAGTGAATCAATCTATCTCACGTTCACATGCAACTAGTGAGTCTGCTTCAATGACAAGTCGATAGTCAATCTCTTCGATAAGCAAGTCGACTAGTGAGTCTGCTTCAATGATCATTCTATTTCACATAGTGAGTCTGCTACAATAGACATTTGACAAGTTGGTTTGAATCAATAGAAAGATTGATAGAAAGGCAGACATCAAGACTCTACGTCAATGCTATGAACTACACTACAAGTCATAGAAACATGACTTTTAAAGAGAAGAAAATAATGTTACGAGTGTGTCAAAATTGAATAAAGTTTTCTAGTCAACAAGCTCTAGAGGTTTTGACTCATGTTGAACTTCTAGTCTCAACACTCTATTTTAGCGCTTTTGATACTCAAGCAAACCTGCTTCGTTCTCTTTGTTTTGCTCTACTATAGATACAGCTTGAAACTCTCTTTGATTTCTTCTGTATTCTTAATATTCTAGTTATAGCTATCTTTATTGATCAAACATTCTATTCAGCTACGCACTATCTCGTTGCAGTGTGATTAGATTCTAGGCACGATCTCAACAAAAACTCGTTGTCATCAAGAATGATGAAAGATTCTGATATGTAAACAGCATACTAAACTTCAAGCGTGATAGATGTTATAACTCATTTCTGCTCAAGTATTACATCGATTGAAAAGATCACTTTTCTACTTGAGAGTCTTTTCATCTTCTGAATAATTGTGAGCAAGCGCTCGATGAATATCACCTTGTCAACTCTGTCGTCGAAGAATCACATGTACTGTCATGTGTGATGTCTCAATGTCAATGTCAAGAACTTTAAGTTCAATCTTCATCATCTCAACTCAGCTCAGATCTGACTCAGATCTTGTTTAGATTTAACTCAGACATCTTGTTTAAATCTGACTCAGATGTGACTCAGATGTATTCTAGTTTCGTCTGTGCATCATCACATTAAATTGTATTTCGTCTTTCTCTTGCTCAGATCTGACTCAGATCTTATCTAAATCTGACTCAGACATCTCGTCTAAATCTGATTCAGATGTGACTCAGATGTGTTTCAATTTCGCTGTGCATCATCACGTTAAAATGCATCTCGTCTCATCTCGCTCAGATCTGATTCAGATGTGACTCAGATCTATTTCAGTTTCGTCTGTGCTTCATCACATTAAAATGCGTTCACATCAATTCTCGTCTCGTTTCAGCCTTCGCCTTCGATTCTTTCTCGCCTCGTCTTGTTTCTTCTCGTCGTCTCGCAGAAGCTCAGTCTTGAAGAGGAAAGCTACTGTCATGATGTCAGATCATCAATTCGGTTTAGAACATAGATCGTCGATGCCTTAGGTAATCTTGATTCATTGAACCTGTTTCGCAGTTCAATGAACCAAGTCATCAATCTAGCCATCGTCATCTTAATCTAGCCTCAGCAATTCTGTTTCGACCATCTCAGCCGTGTGCGCGAATCTCTGCAATCTTAAGTCATAGAACTACTGTCTAGCCTTGGTTCTGCCCGGTTCATGTATATAGAAGTCGAGCCCTCGTTCTTTCCTTTCGCTCTTTGTCTTTCGTCTTGTACATTACCTGGTGTATTGTTCTGTACCTAGTTCAAGTAATATAATAACCAATCCTCTATATTGATAGAACCTCTAGTCCAGCCTAGTTCCTGACACAAGCAGTGTAATTTTTTACTGATCACAGTCAAGTTCTTTCATCGACAATTCGAGGATTCGACTCGTCATATTAGCACCTCTGAGCGAATCTTGCTTGAAACCTTGTCGAGAATCTTGAAATCTTGCGGCTTGAACGAAATATTGCAGCCGGCCCAGCCACCACCCTACCCACCACCCTACTCACCATCCTACATGCTTCCCACCCGGGTTTTAGCTCGCGAGGGGTTGGAAAAGTTGAACCGGGGCCCGAGGTCAGAAATAAGACTTGACGTCGGGTTGGAAAAGCTTTGGGGCCTATGCGAAGCATACTCTACATATATCAAGACCATTAAGCAAGACCACAAAAAGATTCACATTCAGTCACTGAAGGCCTCGACTGTGCATATGCGCAGCATCAACCGAGCATAGTAAAGAAGCATCAATGAACGACGAAAGCATCGACGCTGAAAATCGAGTGGATGAGATAACATGTAGTGGCTAAATGATTTGAATGTGAGAATCGCAGTTCGCATAGTATGCCGCGCACTATATACCAAAAAGAAACTCGTGAGAAAAGTGATGATGCGAATCAATGAGCAGAACGACGAGAATGAAAGAAGAAAATGCACGAGAGAGAATCTGACGAAGATAACGTGAGCAATAGCTTGGTTTTAGTCAGAATATCGCGCATGAGCGAAGCATACATATGTCTGTTCTGTTCTCTAGCCATTTTAGCTTGATAGAATCAATTCTTGAGCTCATGGTTAGCATATGCAGAAAGCTGAGTCGGGGCTGGAATAATTTTGAACTCATGATTAGCATATGCAGAAAGTTGAGCCGGGGCCGAAATCAAAAAAAAAAAGTTCCGGCCCTGGCTCAACTTTTCCAACCCCCCGCCAGCTGTAACCCCTTACTGTCTATGTGGATATTTCTTTCAAGACCGGTCATTGTTTACTAAACTTCCTGCACCCCACTGGTGCGTGTCTAAGCGAACAGCTAGCAACTCCATTGAAGATTTCAAGCGATCAATTATGTCGAAGTAACCAAATCCGTTGATCAGTGGTGTGCAACTAGAAATACATTTTTGAGGCCCCCCTAACCAGCAAGCTATCGAAGTACAAAATGCCTGACATCAAATTCGAGGTCTAAAGTAGCTTTGGTTTGGATATCTTGGTCTACTCATGACCACCAGGCCGCCTCTTACTCGCGATGGTATCCTCCTATGGGTTTCCGCTTTCTTCTTTGCCAGCCGAGAAGGCTACCTTCTTCTTAAGGTATGCTTTCACAGCTCCTATTTCATTTGGTGCGAAAGGCGTAGGATTCTGTTCCACCTTGGCTGCCACTTCGACAGTCATGCCATAAACCCATTCGAACAATTCACCGTATAACCGATGTTCATCCTCGTTTCTGTAACGGTTCGACA
>JAABUL010002168.1_pt1 | contig 33672 bp, 27 predicted proteins | sample 5559151 | NCBI WGS metagenome assembly JAABUL01 (sample SAMN10711876, study PRJNA513368) | rock metagenome | isolation source: Antarctica rocks | place: Antarctica: Victoria Land, Pudding Butte sud | reverse complement strand
ATTCAGCTGTAACGGGGATCTATTTCAATGGCCTGCGTGGGTATAGCTTTGGTGTTTGGTAGGACCAGCTCAGGGATCCGCCAATAACTCTCGTTCATCCACGTCACGGTTCCACAGTCGATATTGCTGCACCCATGGAGTGATAAAGACTTTTATTGAATGTTAGATATTTTTAAGAAAGTGAAATAAAACGTCTCCAATTGCCTGCCCACGTTGCTGCGTGCTAAATACTGAAAAGTTTCGTTGGTAAGATTCAAGCATTTCCGCAACCGTAGATCCCGAATTGCAGGGTTGTTGTTCAAGAGTTGTTCTAGTTGATAGTCGGTAATACCTGCACGCTCCAGATTTAGGCTTCGTAGGCTGCCTAAGACTGGCTCTGGGCCTGTTTTGGAAGAAAGGCCATTCCATACTGTAGAGCCAGGGGAGCTATCCCAATATGACCGTCCCACATTTGGAAAGCTTGTACATGGGTGATCTAGGCGAATTGAGAGACCCTGTAGGTTCTTCAGCTGACCAACAGACATAGCCACAGGCTCTTGAAGTTCCCATAGCGAAATTTCGAGGTCCCTAAGCGTATGCTGGTATAGACCAACGATTTTCTGTGTAATTGCATTCTGATTCCGAAGAACCATTTTTCGGTTCCGCGACTGTGATTTGAGGAGGACCGCTTGAAAAGAGTGGGTATAATGCCTGCCGGAAGATTCTTCCAGAAGGGAGACCACCCCACTGAGCCTGGAGTGGAATACACCAAGGCGGAAGCTCGAAAGAGAGCAGGATTGAATGGCATGGTTGTTCTTGGAAGTAAGTCCAAAAGCCAAGAGTGATCTAATGGATAAGTATACAAGCACCTCTCGGGTTATCTCAGGGGGTAAACAAGATAAAGTGGCCATCTCAAGTCTTCGTTAAGCATACGGAATGAGACGACGGTCAGGGACTACTTCAGGTAAAGTCAAAGCAAGATTGCGGGACACACCAGACTTGTTATACAGACATTTAATGGTGGATCGAACTGAAGGGAGTCTCGGGGATTTGCCCAGCGAGCGCATTTATACTTAACCCATTACTCTGTTGTCAAAGGTACCCATGACCTGATCGTGGATCTATGCCATCAGACGAGCTGACGTCCTGCGCCTGCTTGCCACATGACCCCATCACCACACTCATGTTCGACATATTAGTCATGCTTTTCTTGATGCCAAACCTGCACGAGGTCGGAAGAGAGTTATGGATGACGTTCCGTACTGATGTCCCAATGTCAGCCACGTGTTCTATAAAGTTTTCAAAAAAGACCTAGGCTGTAACGTACCTCATGAGCGCCTCCGTCCAAGTACTTGATGATATCAAGGTACTTTGAGTATGTATGCAGTACCCAAGGTACTCACGCCATTCGGCTATTCTGCGGCTCTTGCCGTAACATGCGGCGTAGGTACTTTAAGTAGGTCATATTCTATTGATCGGCCGAGACTCCCATTTGCCGCAGAAAATCTTTCCGCATCAAACACTCAAACACGCGCTCCGCACGCTAAGCCCTGAAACGGATGACACTCACACAGGGCTTGGGCCGACCTCACCCTAACCCTAACCACGTGCATGTCAGGTACAAGCCGAACTGACCACTGATCTAAAATTCCCGCGTAATCTGCCTTAAGCCCTTTTGCGTAATTTGACCTACTCGTATCATGTATGCACGGGGTTTCCGCGCACGCTAACTATAACTAATTATCTTAGTGCCCTTCTTAGCACGCTAAACCCGATACTATATGTAACTAACCTTTCTAGGTTAGAGTGCGCGGAAACCCCGTAAATACGAGTAACCCCTTTTCGTCAATGCCAAGACTTGGTTTCCCGGTGTGAAGCCTCCTAAAACCTGGTCGCCTGTTACCATTCCCCTACTCTCTCGTTCCTCGTTTCAGGGCGATGGAAGAAGGTAAATCAAGGTAAGATACCTTCATCATGCGCTTGCTTATCAATGTTCGATGTCAGTTTTCCTGGTGCTAAGTTCCAAAGGCCTCTATTACTATTTGAGTATCTCCTAATTCCCTGAATATTTGCGACAAAATGTTTCGAATTGGAGTGACTTTCCGAAACATTAAGCAGCGCCAGCTCCAAGTATCGTTCATCATTCGTGAAACAAGATCCGACTTACAGCAGCCAAATGTCCGCCTTGCCATCATCATGGGATAGAGAAGACTGTCTCGCGAGGTTGCCTCTCACATGGGCCTGCAGCTGCGTGACGGTGTTGACCGTTCTCTCCACTTTCCTCTCGGACCAAGACCTCCATGTTTTTTGAATAGCACGCGTCGCTTCAATAACCTTGACCCGAGTATCCCATACAGCCTTGCAGTCATATGCTAACCTTAGCAATACGCATCGTCGCCTAATCTCCCTGCGAGCGCGTAATTGGTTGTATGCGCGCTGGATGACGGACGCCGCTCGACTTCTTTTGGATGCTCCAAGGAGACGTGAACAAAGGCAAGCCAATGCAGCTATATTGAAGTCGCGATCCAAAACCCGCCCACTCTCGAGACGTCCAGCGATAGATGCTGCAGGTTTTACTTAGTGTGTGGGTTTACTTCGTCTAAGAGGTGTGGGAAGGAAGAAAAAACTTACCAAAACAAGTACTGCAGCCTAATTGTCTAAGTCTGGCATTCAAGCGGCTTTGCTCCTTGCCCTTTCTACTCGTAGTTGAGTGGATGTAAGGTAGGTAGCGCTCATACTCATCCACAATCGCGGTAAAAACCTTCCCGTCGGCGAAGGAGGTCGTGAGACTGGAGACGGTAAGGCTATGCAATCGAGCGATATTCTGGGCCCATACCTTGAGAAGATTTGTGGGCTTTTCGAACCCTTCCTCTTCTCCCTTTTCTTTGTCACTGGCGCAATCTCGGGTGCCTGTGCAGTCTCGTAGACTTTCTAGCCGGCGAATCTCCTTGCTGAGCTCAGCACAGTCCACCAAAGTACCAAGCCCCCATTTCCCGACCAACCCCCAGAGTGTCATAATGGTCTTTTCTCGATGGCCATTTACAAAATCCTCGGCCGTCACGTTGCTCACGATTTGTCCGACGCCTGGCACCCCTTGGAGGGCGCTCAAAGCTAGTTGCACATTGTATAGTTTCTGCGACCTTCCGGGGCATGGGATTTTCAGGTGCTGTGAAAGTACCCGGGATTGCTGCTCACTTACGCATGTGCTCAATATCTCACGTGTAGGCAAGGTGGTTGTGGTATCTTTACTGGGGCGGATAGACGTTTTGGTAGGGTACAGAAGGAACTCCACGAGGCGCGTAAGCCGTATCCCGTCACGGAATTGTGTGGCCAGGTTCTCAACTCGGTAGTCATACTCGTCAAGAGGGTACTGTACATGGCTTCCATGGAATTCTAAACGTGCCAAAAGGCGACTAACGTCACCAACAGATGGTATAAGTAGCCGGGAGACCTCCTTTAATACAGCTTGGATGGATTTGAACTCTGATGTGCGTAGGAACAGATTGCCATGAACCAACTTCAGCTCCTTGGATCTGTCAAGAAGAAAAACCATCATCAGGCTCCTCAACATCGTTCTCTGCCAGCACCACGCAATTGATATGGGGTCCGAATCATTTACGCTTGCTTTCTCCCTGGGGAGCGTGTCTTCGTTGCGAAGAAGGCATACATCGATAAAACTCTCTAGGCTTTTCTTGAGCACTCTCGTCGTTCTGGAGTAGTTGCTCTCTCGCGGACCCGTGTGGATTAGAAATGCCGGGACCTCCCGGCCTATCACCACCTCCGCAGCGGCTCTCAATATATGGAGGTCAAAGGTTTTGGTCCAGAAGTTGATGAATTTTTGTCGGAAACCGATGTCATTTTTTTGCCTCGAAGTCTCATTGAAAGATTCTTTAGGCATACGTAGAGCACCGTGTACGATGGATGCTTGCAGTCTTTTGAAAAGAAGCACGGTCGATGGTTCTTGATAGAGTCGCAACAGGATCCGTCTGTTCTCCTCGTGGGCTACAAGTGGAAAAGGCCTTTCTGCATCCGGAGCCTCGAACAGAGCGTTGAATAACTGTGCGAGGGCCGATTCCTGGTCACTCATCCATGTATCCTCATACATATCTGGCCGGCATATGTCTTCGTGAAGCGGAGGATACGTATTCTGCGCCTTGAGGTTCCCTTGGGGCATTAAGGGTACTTCTAATCTTGATGTTAGTTTGCTTGCGCTTCCTCCAGTTAAGAGCCTGGCTCGTTCTTCTGAAGAAGGAATGACCAGAACATCGTTCAATCTTGATTGAATTGGACAAACAAAGACGCCATCACATGACATTTCCGTGGACTCGCGCAGGACCTTCATGGGTTTCGCATCGCGCAAGCAGCGTACGGACGGACGATTGTGTTTAGTAGACTTGAGTGAAGTCTGTAAGGTAGGCGAGACGACAGCGCTGACAACGTTACGTCTAGCCTCCGCCCTCACACGCGAAGGCTCAAGTTCGGTTTTGACCGTCTCCAAAACCTTTGAGCTACGGTGAATAGTCGCAATCTGCGGAGCCAGATTCTCCTTTCCTGGGCCACTCCCATTTCTGTCTTGGGAATACCAAGATTCTTGCACCGTCTGAATACTTGGCTGTAAAGGAGCCTTTTTCCGAGTAGCTGCAAGAGATTCCCGCTGGGCCCTTTGCATTCTAGGTTTCTTACCGTCTGTTTGCCGCTGCTCCTCAGTGTCCGCAGATAACCCAGCAACAATCGAGTGCGCGACCGGCTTTAGCACAGCACGCATCGATCCCGCATGTATGGTAAATATAGTCGTGTCGTCAGAAGGTACGTAAATGGTGCGTCGCCTTAGCTCTTTGCGTAAGCCGGCTGCCTCTATCCCGCCACCCTCCTCATCGCCCTCGTAGATTCTAAAATCACCAAACTTGTCCTTGACTTGCGCGGAGAAACGATGCCTCTTACCTAATAGGGTTCTCTCGCTATTCATTGTGTGATTTCCAGAAGTCTGTGCAGGCTGTCGTCGCCGTGGCTTATGGCGTCTGCCCTGCGACGCTTCCTTTGAAGCAAGGCCAGTGTTTTCTGGAACTAAACTTGCAATGGGCCAGCACACAGCTGAGCTTTGTCGTCTGATATCGCTCATTCTTCATAGAGCTGGTCTTGGTGATGCTTGAAGCTCTATTGTAAACCTGGTATTTCCGGCAGGTTCTGTCACAGGTGATACATTGTTCATCGAGGGCCGAGGAGTGGCTTGTATTGTACAATGTGTTAGTCTAATATCAAGGTTCCTTATGATTAATGGACAACTGCACTACGAGTATACGTTATATTTACACCTGTGGTTGGCAGGGCAACCGCTTACATAATGTACATGAACCTTAGGTGCACCCCTGGGCTTTTCTCAAAGGCTCGATGTCATTGGTATCTGCACATCGCCTTGTAAGAGGTTCGATGATACAACGTTAGTAGTGTGCTAATGGGGACCTCTTGAATTTGCTTGTGTTAACGTGATACCTCACATCCAGCATAGGGATTAAGACGTTGACATGCTGTCTGAAACCGAAGATGGGAAGGTATTGGATTACATTTATGTTAGTCTGGACTGATGTGAGGACTACTAAAGATACCATGATAACTGGGGACAGTGACCCTTAGTCAAGCGCGTGTAGATATACCAGATGTTCGAGACCCATGGCGAAAGAGCGCCCTGCCTGCTAGCAATTTTACTCCGGCTGGAATGACTAAATACCTAGGAAAAGTGGAAAGGTGTCGTTCGCCGCAGTCTGTGATACGCGCTAGAAAGTACACAGGCAAACCACAATGAGTTAATAGACTCTCTTGTATCGAAATCCTTTTGCTCGACAAGCGAAGACTGACGAATAGAATATGACACATGTTACAGCTCGGATCTTACAATTTGCCATCGGCTCTAGCTTCTCTCACTTGCTCAAACACCTATCAACCCATATCAGCACGCATTTCGTTAATCCCGGCTAAGGCTGCTTACCTTGAGCATTTTTCTCCTTGCTCCAAGGGCATTCACGCCACGATCCTCCAGACCTTTGTCATCCAGTTCAACCAGCTCAGTCCACTTGAAATCCTTGAGGTTATCGGTGTATTTGTGGAGCCTCAGGCTCCTCAACCAACTAGGGATATCCTGCAATAGACTTGGGTCGGTAGGATCCTCTGGTGGCTTTGAACTACCTCGTCTACCTCTCGGTGATCTACCACGGGCCATTTCGGAGTGATCAGAAAGATATCCCTCATGTCCCACGTGACCCATTCCTAAAGGGCCAAGGTTGAAAGAGCTCATACCAGTGGTCATGCCGGAAGAACCATCATAGGCAGCTAAGTAGCCATTGTTCTGGGGGGAAGCAAACCCAATAGCATTGAAGCCACCACCTTGCATAGCCAGGCCTGGGGAACTAGGTCGAGATCGTTGTGCGGCGAACGCTGCTTGTTGTTGCGCTTGCATTGTAGCCAGTTGCTGTGCACTTAATTGCAGGCCGGTCTCGTTAACCAGCAAAACGTTAGTACTTGGTATACCGGTGGCCATGTGCATTTGTGGCCCACTGCCATCATCGTTTGATCTCGCACGACGGTACTTTCGAGCATCATCTAGGGTAAGGCGGTTGTTGACTGTGGAAAGAGCTGCCAGTTTCATAGCCGTTGCGTTGGCAACCATATCTGCTTGGCTCGCCACCTGAGGATTGTTGAAATTAGAGCCCATAGGAGTATTTGTCATAGATGCCCAATCGCCGGTGCGGTATGGCGATAACATCGGTGGCTGGGGCGTATTGTCTGGTAGGTTAATACTCGTGCTTTGTACGTTGCCAGTACCGGATAACTGGAGAGGTCGTGGTGAGCGCAGTCCAGCCGAAGGAGGTGGTTGACTGAATTGCCCCATCGGCTGCTGGCCGGACGAGGAGTTGGGCCGACCTTGGGAACCCCAGGGTAGAGCCGATGCCTGCCCAACAGTCTCTTTGTTAGCATCGGCAGGTGTTGAAATAGTTGGCGTGGTCGACGCAACTAGAGATGACCGGTCCCCAAAAGCCGCGCTATTACGGTTCGAGGTAGGGGCATTCCCGGTTTGTTGAGTGTATTCTGCTTTCTTCTTCGCAATAGCCGCAGCTGCATCTGGAAACATGGCATTGATGGTCAAGGGATCCAGCCCTGAATTGCGTTTGTTTCCCGGTGATGGTGGAGGGCGATGGATTGACGTACGAGACCCTTCGACATTCAGTTTATTCATCGCGTCGCTCAAGCGATTCGACATGGCATCTAGCGTGTCGTCAGCATTCACCACCTATCATGAAAGGAAAGTAAGGCGGTCCACCTTTCTCTCCAAAGTTTGTAGGTGAAAGTACTCCTGACATCGGATGGCTCTTGGCCATCTGCTGAAGTACCTGAATGAAGAAGCGGATTTGAACTTGAGTAGTTTGCTGTAGAAGAGCGTAGAGAGCGGCAGTTCTCTCGGCTTCGCTCAACACCTTAAACCACTGCTCGATAGCACTGAGCTCGTCCTTAAAGTCCTGATCTAAGGTAGCTGCTGCCATCTCTTCCAGGGTTGTTTCATACTGATCTATGTCTGCGATCCACTGTTGGGCTGCCTTGTCCAAGACATCATCGGCATTGCTCTGGCTGCTCGACTGCTGAGATTGGTTGTAGTACACTTCTGACGAAGGCCTTATGTGTTGTCTAGACAAAGGGGATGATGAGAATGCTGAAGCTGACATGTCCGCGGAGGCGCGCAGGTGATGTCCGCTGCCAACATTCCGGGAGGAAGGGGGACGAAGACTCGAGTTAGACGCTTCTGGCGTGCTATTACGATTGCCGATAATATGATTGCCCGACATTGCTATGGCGAATGTTGGGTAAGTGGCTGTGTGAAGAGTTTTGCAGACAAGGGAGCAATATGTAGATGTCAATATACGAACAGATGATGGTGATTCCAAAGGTAGAAGCCGAATAAGTTACTCCTGCAGTACCTGCTGACCTCAAAGGAGCTTTGCAGGTATCGATTCGCTGCTTGGAGTTGAGTGATGAAGATACACTGAATAATTGCCAAACCAGTGGCAGCCTGAGTAAGACACGTGAAAGGGCTGGTGAAGGCAAGCGAATGCCAACAGTGAATGTGGGATGAACCTAATCGGTCGAGCGTTGTATGCAGTTTAGGGCAGGAGGGCCCTGGGTCAAGGAAGTGTCGATATAATAAAGTTTTAACGGCGCAATTGGCCAGATTAAAGTAGGTAGCCGTAGATGTTGTTGATATGAAAGAAATAGTGAGTGGTCTCACGGTTGAGTCAAACAGAGCAGAGGGGAGCTGAACGTAAAGTAACGTTGGATTATTATGCTACAATACGAGTATCTACTCTAGAATATCAATAGCGTGTATTTTATGTGCACCTATTGTCATGTCTCACTAGTCCATTCTGAAGTATTTTATTGTTCAAACTGTTAGACACTTGCGGTAGCTTACCTTGTCCACACAGGCATGTATGAGGTGGAAGCTATGGTGTTTGAACACTGCCATTGTTGATGCAATTTGTGAATGATGTTTTCACAGCTTCCTAATGTTGATTAGTTACTGAAGCTATTCACATCCTAAAATAAGGTAAGGTTTCGAATCACTAAATGTTCTTACTTATTTCCTTACTCTGATGTGCAGCATGGTCCAAAGCCCCTGTTGTACCTTGACGTAATGCTGCTCTTTCTTTGCGCGAGAGGAGGGACACCGTGTTCTCACTCAAATGGCAGACCGCCATGTTGTGGGTGTTGATGGAATCTTAGAAGACGAACACGAGGGTTTGAACAACGAGGAGTCAATTTTAGCAAATGAGTACCCAGATCCAGATTATGTTCCTAATTACCCATGGCTGGGGGAACGTGGTTCGTTACATGATTACGGACCGATGTTCTATGAGCAATCAACGGTACATGAGGACATTGATCAAGACTCCACGAACGATGCTTCACGACAGCTCATAGCCTTCGAGGGACTGGGCCTTCCGAGTGGAGATGGTCTCAATACATGTACCTTTTTTCGTGCCGGAAGAGATCCTAACGACCCTTCTCTTGATCCCGATTTTCAACTTTCCGACGGTGGTGCTGCGTATGTACTGGAAAAACCCGATGTTTTTGTTCTTGCACATCTAATAGAAGCACAGAAGCGATGAATATATCTCTGAAGGAGACCCAGACTCCCAATCGCCGGATCCTCCGGGACCATTGGGACGGTTGACTGACGCAAGCGAGCAGGGCCTATCTAACGACCGGGGTCGAGCTGGAAGGGGCCGTGCGGGTGGATGTGGCAGAGGTAAGGGTCGCCGTGGCCAAGGTCAACGTGGAGGCGGTAAAGGGGTCAAACGAGGTCAGCGTAAGCCCCTCGAACCAAGCGTGGAGTTCAAGATGTTACACTCGCAAGCTACCATGGCATTTATCGACAATGACTACGAAGAGGCAGAACAGCTTGCTCTACAGGCTATTTTGGTCAATCCGGAGATGTACACGGCTCGATTCCTGCTCTCTGAGATTCATATGGCACGTGGCGACAAGGACAAGGCTATCACAGCGCTCTTCCATGCCGCTCACACCAAGCCGCGTGATACCCAGGGCTGGCTTAAGCTGGCGCAGCTTCTCCTGGAGCGTGACGGAGAAGATAGACCATCTGCACTACGAGATGCTGTTTATTGCTATGGTAGGATCATTGGGATGGAATCCACAAATGTTGAAGCGCGCTATCAAAGAGCCGCTCTGAACCGAGAGCTTGGCTACACTGGAAGAGCTGCTCAAGAGTACGAGCACCTCCTCAAGCATTTGCCTCACAATACCACTGTCTTGCGTTATCTCGCCGAGATTTACATCGAGCTCAACGATGTAGACAAGGCCGTGGCGCACTACGACAATAGCATCACGTATTACCAAAGAATGGAGCCCCATAACGTCACGAGTTTTTCCTGGTCAGATGTGAACATATGTGCTGAGCTGTTTGGCTATCAGAGGCAGCATGAACAAGCTATTCTAAAATTGAAAGCTCTCTCACGCTGGCTCCTCGGCAGAAGAACTGACACGATATGGGAACGATACAACGCGGATGACCGAGAATGGGACTCCCAAGACCATCCACGCCGTATGGAGGTTCCTGACTTCGAGCCTGGAGCATATAAGTCAGCGGCCTACGGCGACGGTATGCCGTTAGAGTTGCGCGTCAAGCTTGGGATTTTCCGGCTGAAGGCAAAAAAGAGTAATCTTGAAGAAGCGATCGTAGGTTCACCATGTGCAGCTGAATTACTGTTAGCCTGACTGACGAACCAGAATCATTTCGAATGGCTTGATCCCGATGATAATCAGCCAGGTGCTAAGCTTTTTGATTACCCCGACCTATTTCGAGAAGCGGCCGATGCTTTGCAGGTTAATGGGTATTACCATGAGTCTCTGAGCTATTATGAACCATTACAACACGTGCAAGGCTACACCGACGCTTCTTACTTCGCTGACATGGCCATATGCTATAGAGCAATTGGGATGAAGGCCGAAGCAAAAGACTGCTATCAGGCGATCGTCGATCACGATGATGTTAATGTTGAAGCGATGCTACACCTGGCGCGATTGTATGAAGAGTTGGGAATGCCAGAACGAGCTGCGAAATATGTCACAGATGTGCTATCTCTGACCAGTCGAGATACGAATCGAGCGGACAAAGCGAGACCTATTGAGGAGATTGGTGCAGCTTGCGCAGAGGGATCTTCAATTTCTACTTCCACGATGCTTACGCCTTGTCCACCGCGACAGATTACCAGGCCTCGAGCATTAGAGAAAGAAATGCTTGAGCAGGCCCACACCGAGAATGCACTTGTGTTATATCTGCGTGTACAAGACTCATTAGAGAAGGCCCGAGACGGGGACGCAGAATCCAAATTTTCGTGGATGGCGACCGCCAGGACTTTGGTCCAAGACTTCAGATCAAATAGGGCTTTCTACCCATACGACAAGCACATGAAATTTCATGGATATTCGAAACAGGCTCGGCTAGGATCTTTGAACGTCAAAGCAGGCCAAGCTATGCGGGAGGTGCAACCGTTGGCGGGGAAGCTGTATCTTTCTTCAGGTATGGGAGCTGGAAGAGAGCAAAGACCTCCTCAACTGGCTGACTCGTGGTGACAGGATATAGAGTCGAGGATGACATAGCGATCCCAAATGAATACTTAGGAATCTCCTTCCATGCATGGCTGGACATCTTCCTAGAGTATAGCTTAATGCTTGCAATGAACGACCAATCCAGCTCGGCATATGAAATACTTTCCTCGGCTTATGATGCCAATGTCTTCTTTCACTCTCGGGATTCAATGTTTCGTATCCATGTTTGCTGGTTTAGTGAGCGTTCACTACATATCCTTGCCACCACAATGGTACTAATCTTTCGATAGCATGTGCGCTGATCGGTAACGATGAAGAGACATTGTGTAACATTGCTCGTTGGTTCATGAAAGAATATCAATTTGTCACTGATGGTTATCGCCTATTCTCTGCGTTGAACAGACTCTGTGACAGTGCTAATTCTTGGTATAACTGCGGACCGTCGCAAAAGTATGTACTTCGACAGCTGAAGGCAATGGACTTCTCTCTAGTCAGCGATGCGCGAAGCAGGAGCCTTTTTCAAGAAAGGGCTTCTTACACTACGAAGGACGAAAATGGAGATCCGATCCAAGCAGAAGACATGGACGTTGCGCTACTATTGCTGTATGGTCACATCCTCTATGCTGGGAAAAGCTACTCTTATTCACTGAGTAGGTCTTCCAGAAGCCATAGTACATTGCTGCCTTGTAACCCTTCCGTCCCGTCTAACGAGTTGCAGATTACTTTCTGCGAGCGTACGCTCTAGACTCGACCAATCCAGTGATTAATCTCTCGTTGGCTTTGGGTTATCTCCACTATGCCATCAAGCGTCAATCTGGCAATCGACATCATCTCATGATGCAAGGGTTCGCTTTTCTTTTTGCATACTATGATTTACGGCAACGTGCCAACGTAATTTCGGAGAAACAAGAAGCTGAGTATAACGTTGCGCGGGCGTACCATATGTTAGGGTTGACACATCTCGCTATCCCGTATTATGGGCGATGCCTGGCACTAAACAATGATATTAGAGCAGATAGTCTCAACTCTACGCAAGAGGACTTCGCAAAAGAAGCAGCATTTAGCCTACAAGGCCTTTGGGCTGCGAATGGAGAGCTCAAAGAAGCCCTAAAGGTAACAGAAAGATGGCTTGTACTATAGTTTATTGTATTCGACGTTGATGCTTAATATAAGAATGCCTTGTAGATAGATACAACACGGAATGCATGTGAAAGAAGCAATAAAGAAAGACGATGGGCCTGTTCCGCGGGTCATATCATAGAATCGTGGAAGACGCCGTGGGCAAGGACTGAACCATATGTGCTCTTGGGCAGATATTTAGGATGGCTTAGCTTTTAATAGGCACTTAGACACAGTGTCCAGTCAAGTTTCTCCCATTTATCTGCAAATGCGTAAGAAAACGATAATGTAACCTCTGCTGATTCCCAAGTCCTCATCAGAGTCGAATGACTCCTCGAAGTCAGGCGCCCAGCCATGGGTAAGGTGCATCTCCGCTCAGCGCGAAAGCAATCAAAGATACGAGTACTTCCGGATTGCCAAAAGTAATGTGTCTTTGTTACTGGCATTATTTGTAGATTAGAAAGGCGCAAAGTTATCTTGGACGTTGGTGGGAGGATTTCTGACCGCACTAAGCCGAACAGGTTTAGGGTGGGTGGTTGGAGCAAGTGAATAAGGTAGGTACGGAATACCTTACCTAGTACCTTACTTTCTTTCCCTAATATGGGAACGACCAAATTGACAATCTGGCTCATTACAATTTTTAGCTGGTAAGATACACGGTCGCCTTTAACCTCATATTGTTTGCCAAATTTCCCCTAAGACAGAAGAAGCTCGAACGTCGTCCAAGCGTCATAGGAGACCGCCTAAGCTGTTGACTCGATCTTTGTGTCTCTCCATGAGCAGGGCCTAACTGTCAGCGATGAGTATGGAATATGAAAGCCTGAAGGACCAGTGGAGTGATGTCGAGGATCGAGATGGCATCAGACTTAGTTGGAATACCTTTCCAAGCTCTCGCATGGTACTCGCAACACCCCACGTCTTACCTACGAGGTTGCGAGTAGCTGATGCTTGTTAAGGAAGCTTCGAGGCTTGTTGTGCCAATCGGTGCCCTATACACACCATTAAAGGAAAAGCCTGATACGCCGTTGCTTCAATATGAGCCGGTTGCCTGCAAACCTCCATGCAGAGCAGTGTTGAATCCTTTCGCGTATGGCTCCTTTGATGCAAAATTAGGAGAATAGGACTGATTATTGCAGGCAAGTGGACATTCGTGCACGATTGTGGATATGTCCGTTTTGCCTGTCTCGGAACGGATTGCCTCCGCATTACAAAGACATCACCTCGGATGCCATACCTCCTGAGCTACATCCGTCAAGTACAACAATTGAATACCGTCTAGCACGGCCTGCACCGTCCCCTCCTATATTTGTATATGTAGTGGACACATGCCAGGAGGAGGACAGCTTAAAGGCGCTCAAGGATTCGTTAGTGATGAGCCTTAGTCTTCTACCCCCGAACGCTCTTGTTGGCCTAATAACATTCGGGACAATGGTATGATCTTAGATTGCCGCTTTAATGCTTCTGCAATTGACATGAAGGTAGGCACAAGTGCACGAGCTTGGTTATACAGAATGCGCCAAGTCTTATGTGTTCCGAGGGAGCAAGGACTACAACGCGAAACAGGTCCTGGAAATGCTGGGTCTAGTGAATTCGGGCGTGCGATCGAACGTACCTCAGCAGCCTGGTAGACCAATTCCAATGATGGGACCAGCGGCTAGATTCTTACTGCCTGTGCAGCAATGTGAATTCCAACTTACGAATGCTCTGGAGCAGCTCCAGAAGGATCCTTGGCCCGTGGCAAATGACAAACGCTCCTTGAGATGTACTGGTGTAGCGTTGAGTGTTGCAGTAGGTTTATTGGAGACTTCATTCCAGAACATGGGTGGTAGAATCATGCTCTTTGCTGGCGGACCAGCCACAGAAGGACCAGGTTTGGTAGTTGGTCCGGAGTTGCGGGAGCCAATACGATCCCACCATGATATTGACCGCGACAATATCAAGTATTACAAAAAGGCCCTGAAGGTCAGCAAGCCCAAGAAATTCGGATGGATGAGTAGGTGGCTAATTGAACTAGTTCTATGACAATCTCGCAAAGCGCACTGCCCACAACGGTCACATCATTGATATCTTCGCTGGTTGCTTAGATCAAGTCGGTCTTCTGGAAATGAAAGGTCTTTCAAACTCTACCGGCGGACACATGATTCTTACTGATAGCTTCACCTCGTCACAATTCAAGCAATCCTTTGTACGAATTTTTGATAAGGACGCTTCTGATAACCTGCTCATGGGCTTCAATGCCTCCCTTGAAGTACTCACGACGAAAGAATTGAAGGTCACTGGTCTTATCGGTCATGCCGTATCTCTCAACAAAAAATCAAGTTCCGTAGGAGAGACTGAATGTGGTATCGGTAATACGTGCTCATGGAAAATGTGTGGTATTGACCCCACGGCAACCTACGGATTGTACTTTGAGATTGCTAATCAAGGGGGACCAACGCAACACCAGCAAGGTCCACAGAAGGGCATGATGCAATTCTTGACTTATTACCAGCACTCCTCAGGCCAATTTCACCTGCGTGTGACAACAGTGGCACGAAACCTGAGTGGACCTGCAGGTGATCCTGCTATTGCACAATCTTTTGACCAGGAAGCCGCAGCGGTTTTGATGTCACGCATTGCTGTGTTCAAGGCGGAGGTTGACGACGGACCTGACGTGCTTCGCTGGGTCGATAGGATGCTCATTCGATTGTGCTCTAGGTTTGCAGAGTACCGAAAGGACGACCCCTCCTCTTTCCGACTGGAGAAGAATTTTACACTCTATCCGCAATTCATGTTCCATCTTCGCCGCAGCCAATTCCTCCAGGTATTCAACAATTCCCCTGATGAAACCGCGTTCTACAGGCATGTTCTTAACCACGAATATGTGGGAGATTCTCTAGTCATGATTCAGCCTACCCTGGACTCTTATACCTTTGAGCAGGAGGGAAGTGTACCGGTCCTGCTCGACTCAGCTTCTATACAACCCACACACATCCTTCTTCTAGACACCTTTTTCCAGATCTTGATATATCACGGAGAGACAACTGCAGAATGGAGGAAAGCAGGATATCAAGATCAAGAAGGCTATGAAAACTTCAAAAGAATCCTTGAACAGCCAAGGGAAGACGCAAGGGTCAGTATCCCAAAACAAGTTGGCATCAAGCTATGATTACGTGTAACTACTTACCTACTTTAGGAACTGGTGCAAGATCGATTTCCGTTACCGCGATTCATCATATGTGACGCCGGGGGGTCACAAGCTCGATTCCTTCTATCAAAGCTTAATCCTTCTACTACACATACCACAAGCGCATATGGTAGCGCATCGCAATCTGCCCAGACAATTTTTACAGACGATGTGTCTTTGCAGACCTTCATGGATTCTCTTATGAAGTAAGTAGTTTGGATGTGCAGAAGCAAGGCCCTTAAAGCTAATATTATCATTAGACTCGCGGTTTCCAACACGAGCTAGGGATTTGCTGGAGTATATATATATCTTAGCTTCCGAGCTCGCGCTTTGAGAATACTGTAGAACCAGTGCAGATATTACAGCAATCAAAGTTGACTGCATTAACATTATTGTTCATTGATTCTAACTCCTTGAAATTCCTCAGCTTTGACTCCCGCTGTCGGAGAACCCTAACCTCGCCAAAGTGTAAGATACCTTAGTCTGTATTGTAATCTACTTTCAATCAATACCGCTTGTAAAGCTATGATTACCACTTTAGCGCGCACACACGAAGTTCAAATTTGATCACCTCTGATATCAAGGAAAGTTCGAACAACGATCGTGCTTCACTATGCGTATGTATTCTATATATTTGCAAGTAGCATTTGACTGATAACTTCTGGTGTTGTAGCTCCCAAATTTGATCCCAACGAGGTGAAGGAAATGTAAGCAACACCGCCCCCCCACTCCCACTTTCATAGTCAAATACTCTCCGCCATATTCAAGATAACTAAACGACCGCGTATGCAGCACCTTGAGAGCCACGGGGGGCGAAGTCGGTGCCTCTTCCGCTCTGGCACCTAAGATTGGGCCCCTCGGTCTATCCCCCAAAAAGGTTGGGGAGGATATTGCCAAAGCCACAGGCGACTGGGTACGTACGGAGGCAGCATGGCCCATTCAAGAGTGCAATTATCTATGGTAGAACGGATTCTAACACGCTATTCAACAGAAAGGCCTTCGTGTGACTGTCAAGCTTACTATTCAGAATCGGCAAGCTGCAGTCTCGGTCGTCCCGTCGGCGTCCTCCCTTGTAATCAAGGCTCTCAAAGAGCCGCCTCGAGATAGGAAGAAGGAGAAAAATATCAAGCACTCCAAGTCAATCCCCCTCGAAGAAATCATCCAGATTGCCAGAACCATGCGGTTTAAGTCGCTGGCGAAGGAGCTCAGCGGAACGGTGAAAGAGGTTCTGGGGACAGCTTTCAGTGTGGGATGTCAGGTCGATGGAAGATCGCCGAAAGAAATCAGCGATGACATCGAGAAGGGGGAGATCCAGAGTAGGTATTTTGCAGCATTCCAATCCCTTCACTGGTCAATGCTGACACGCCCACAGTTCCAGAATCATAGGCTTATTCGCATTGGGTTGCTGTATCATCTTCCTCATTCATGATATCTTTGTTATAAAATGAGATTATGTTATGCCAAAACCCAATAACGATCGCGCACACTACACACGACCAGAGTCCTCCCGCCTGATGCATGAAAACTTTGCCAACACTCTGGCCCTTACCTCCTTTCCCTTGAGGATTGGTTCAATCTATGGTTCGGGCCTATTTTGGTGCAAAGAAGATGATACTCTATTGAGAAGCCTACTACTCACCGCGACATCTTTTTCCGCTTGGAGTAGATGTGGGGGTCCATATTTCGTGGCCTACATTGAACGCTATCGACGGCTCCGTTTCTATCCATTTCATTCTGGACTGATTGTGTAACATTACGCCTTGACGATGCTAGGAGGAGGCTGCTTACACATATGCTCGCGAATTATCAATCATTTACAGGGGAGACCGTGTAGATTGTGTATGTAGGCCGTAGATGGACCTGTGGAGGCAACGCATCAATTCATTGAGGATGGTATATTACTATATACGTAGTAATGATATGGCCGTAAAGTCAGATATAGGTTTGAGTGCGAATAAGGTACCTTGCTTGACTCACATATGAGCGTGTTAAGATACAAGTCATTCGAAATTGTCTCCAAGGCCGAGGCTTTGGCTTGTCCCAATCAGACATCATTACCTAAGGTACCGTTGTCTCATTGTCGGTACCTCCGTAGAGTACCGTACCTTAGATACGGAAAGTTATGCAGTGTTCGTCAACGAAATCATGCAGGCAGAAGGAAGGAACACCAGAGGAAACGCAGTATGATATTAATAGTGACATTATGTGTTTGATGAGCTTCCAAGGTTGTGATGCTACCAATTACCAGTCTGCTAGAGCATTGTTTGGTCGCAACAAGCACCATCCATTCAACGCATCCCATGCATAGATACCTTAGTCTCTACTTTCCAGCACTCTACAGCCTGCAAGCACCTATCATTTGAGGTGTTGATATTATGCTTGTCTAAAATACCGCGTACGCAAGACTGCAAATAGCAAAGCTCGATTGAGAGACTGGAAGACTGGATGTCGTTCCCTCACTTTTCATGATCGTTGGTGCAAATACGGTATGAGACATTGCTTTACTATCATTACACGGTATTATTGTTCGCCCTTCTTGCTCTTATATTTCATTACATCGTCCCCGTATTGAGTATTCCAAAACAACCATGGTCCTAGATTTGCAATCATCAGAGTCACCAGGCTGCCCGACTCGAGCGGTTCATCTGTCTGTCACACTCTCCCGAAATCGTGACACCGGGCTCTGCACCTGTACTACGACTACGACTACTACTACTACTACTACCACTACGACTACTACTACTACTACTACTACTACGGCTCTATCCTCTTTTAGCTTGCGAGGCTGCAAGCCTTAGCCATCAGCCCCACTAAGGCACTGCATTAGAATGCTAGTTACCTATCACTACTACCTCCAACATACCATTTCCCGGAGAGAAAAATACTCGTTGCGTGGGACGTTCATTACCACATAGCTCGTACTGTTTTCCAGCGACTTCCTGACTTTTCGAAAGCCCCAAACCGTTTGGCCGACTGGAGCCTCAGTTTAAGCCAATTTGGGCTACAATAGGGCAAACTTCTGGAGTGCCTCAGCCAATCTTCAACGGTCGGGAGAATGACATGCGCGAAGAACCGTATAAAAAGTCGCAAAGGCATTGGGACATCTCGCCTCCAACGATATTTCAGCCTTGTGTCGTCTATATAATTCCTCCGATTTCCATCGTCATCTCTTTAGCCGCTGTCAAACCGTTGCTTCGGCCGAATTTACCGCTGTCAAATTCGGGCTAGGGCAAGGCTTGATATTGACTCGAATATCTGTCTTTTCGCCTCATCATGTTCACGGATGTTGCTCATCGTCAACCTGGACACCACTTCTCCTACCCTCAGCATTCTGTCCGACAGAGTGACTTCAATAATTATTCTCTCAACCAGCCCCCGACCGACGCCTCCCAGTTCGGACACCGCAATCTTATCCGAAACAGCGGCTTTCGACAAAGACTTCAGAGACCGGAACAGTATGCTCACCCATTGCAGCTACCATCATCTCTTTCAACTAAAATACCGAACTCGGAGTCCTACCAGGCAATTTCAGATGCCTCAGAGCATATGCTTCGGCGAAAAACGCCGAATGGAACACTTGCTGCAGGGTATGACGGAAGGCCAGTAGAGTGGACTTCCAGACCACACGCCATGAAACATTACTTGATGCCGATTTCGAAATCCGTGGGGGAAGCTATGTACACATCTGTCCCTACTGGGACGCTTGAAGAGTACTCGCCAGAACGCAAAGACCTATCATTTTCTGCGCGGGCTGAGGAGCAAAGGTATCGGGTCCGGCGCAATAGTAGTGGAAGATGCCAATCAGCTTATGAGACCCGCGATGATGTTGGAGACTTCGCACACACCCCAGAAGCAAGAAGACCTGATACACTTTCCGCTACTGGGATAGACTCGGTCTTGCATCAAAGCTCTCTATCCCACCATTATAACTACTTTGCAGGCGGTCCGCAAGTTCCAACGGTGCTGCAGCCCATGTGGCCGCCATGCTTAGGTCTTACGTCCCTCAATAATTCTGGACCATATGGGCCTTATTGGCCGGACGGTGCATTCGTACCCTATCGCCCTGCCCCGCTTCGAGATCCGCGATATCAATGTCGAACCCAAGGTAGCCACGTTGATGGTGCTGCTCAGCTGCAGATTGCTCTTAACAAGCATCCTGACTGGTCCCGAGGCGGCTCTAACGTTGATCGCATGGACTGGGCCGAGTATTCGTCAGATCTCGCACATCACCACCAGTCATCCGCTAACCATTCAGTGCCTGAGGCTGATATTCTCAGAAGGAGAGAAAACTTTCCAACTAGCCTTGAAATTATTCCGGCACAACAGCCCGAAGCAAATCGGTTGGCGTATCGCGTTAAGCCGCTACCTCCAAGGCCACCGGGTGTGCGGGCAAGAACCAGCTGGGAGCGTGGCCAACGTCCTTCGATATCTGAGCCGTTTCCTGTCCAACAAGCAAAATACCAGGAACCAGATCCTCAAGCGACCAATGCTCATTTCAAAGAAAAGGTTATGGTGTGGGCTCATCGAATCTATCTTAGCTTGTTGGCTTCCGTACACCAATCCCGAAGGGCGGCGTCACATACGCAGCGTCATGGAGAGAGACACCCACAACCCAATATTTACCCCAAAGCACCGAGGCAGCTTTCTTCACCTTCGTCGGCGCTTCAAGGGCATGCTTTCTTGGGTCAGAACAGCCCACAACGTCCGTTTGGGCTTTTGCATAACAGCGACGACATGTCTCCTCATCACTTAAGTAGTAAGAAGCATATCTCTGGCACACCTAGGACTTCGCCGGAAGACTTCGCCGGGATGTTTCAGCCTTCCACTCTTCAGAATGGGCAATCTCTTCAGTCGTGGCAGCTAAACGGACAGTACGTGTCTCCAGCATGTCCTACACCTGGCCGCGATCATCGTGATCAGCGGGGATCGCTTATGTCTCCACCCACCCGAGAATATGAAAACTCTCCAGCATGTGCCGCAGCAACTGCGATTGAGCTTCTCAATAGGCTCTGTCAAGAAAGCGGCTGGGAGTGGACTGACGGACTACTTCTCGGAGGGTGCTTAGCTTATGGATTGGGCGATTATGAGAAGGCATTCAAATGGTACTCGAAGGTCTTGAATTGTGACCCAAAGTAAGTCATGTGTGCAGTGAGCGACAGTCTTTAGCTGACAAAGTTTAGTAATGTGGAGGCCATATCCAACCTAGCGGCTACACTGCTTTCTTTGAATCGCAGGGCAGAAGCTGAACGTTGTTGGCTCCGCTCCGTCAAGCTTCGTCCTAGTTACTTTGAGGCCGTTGAGCATCTGGTTGGCCTCCTCTGCGAAGACCACCGTGGAAAGGAGGCTGTTAAAACCATTGAATTTGTAGAACAAGCGCTTCGAACTGGTCAATCTTCTAGTCTCATGGGTCACTCAGAGCGCTACAGCGAATCCGCCAGCGAGGCTAGCCTCTCCCCAAGTTATTCGGCTTCGGAAAGATCCGATTTTGGGGTTGTCGAGCAGGAGACTGGCGAGGGTCGAACGCCAACCGGCAAAATTCTGAGATCCTCCAGCTTCCACTTCAGCGGTTATTCGATCCCTCCGTCCGAGAACGGCAGAATCCTCGCACTGGTTCATGGAAAAGGGAATATGCTCTACGCTCTTGGGAATAATGCTGGAGCCGCTAAAGCGTTTGAAGATGCCATACTTATTGGGGCAGGACAGCGTCAGCTTGGGATTCGAGGGCTCATTAGGCGGATATTAAGGGTCTGCTCAGACCAGACCACGGCGAATAGGAGAGACTTTCGTGAGGACAGCGCTGCTGACAATCCTATATTACTTGTCCCAGAGATGGCCTTAGAGACGTCGCATCTGGTATTTCCGTCCCAAGGTCAATTACCCGGTCTTACGGACGTGGCTGCCGGAGTGGCCAAAAAATCCGCGATTTTGATTATTAGTAATTCACTGTTGTCTCTTGCTAAGATATACCAGGATGGGATGTCTTCTAGCGGAGCCTCGGCTACTGGACCAAGGGCGACCTCTGGGGTACAGGATATACTTGCACTGTACTATCTCTCGTTATCACTTCAGCCGAGTCCATCGACTGCGAACAACGTTGGCATTCTGCTCGCTAGTGTTCAGCAGTCTACTCCTACGAAGCTGAGCATGAGGCCGAGCAAGAACGCCACCCCAATAATCCCAGGGGTTGTACCTGGCAGTGGAGTTGCGCTCGCACTTGCGTACTATAATTTTGGCTTAAACCTCGATAATCGTCACGCTCATCTCTATACGAACCTCGGCAGTCTTTTCAAAGATATTGGGCAGTTGAACGCTGCCATCAAGATGTACGAAAAGGCTGTCGAGTGTGATGGCAAATTCGACATAGCTTTGGCAAACCTAGCCAACGCTGTTAAAGATCAAGGCAGGATTAGTGACGCCATAGTTTATTACAGGAGAGCTGTCGCATCGAACCCCGAATTTGCAGAGGCTGTTTGTGGACTTGCAAATGCCCTCAACTCGGTCTGTAGCTGGCTTGGTCGTGGTGGCATCAAATATTCTGATGGCAAACGAGATCGGTGGCACGTGGACGAGCAAGGGATGTTATATGATGCCAGAATGGCTCAAAACACTAGCTCTGGCTGGATCGTGCGAGTTGTTGCTATTGTCGAAAAGCAACTTCGAGACGGCGAGGGCTGGGGCAAAGGTGTCCTTCACGCCATTGATACAGAATTTCTCCTTGAACAGCTTGTCACAGGATACGGTCGTCAAGATCGAATCGATCATAATAAGGTCCTGATAAGCAGAGCATTACAGGCATGGGCGGAACAGCCTTGGGAAGGTGCCAAGGTAGTACGGCTCGTCGAACGTGCTACTAAAAGGCTTGGATGGCAAGCATACTGGAAGAGGTATATCCATAAGCAGCCGTACCGAGCGATGGACTACACACGGCCACAGCTTCCGACAGCCCTTGCAATTCCCAGTGCGCCGACGGTTTTGCCATTTCATACCTTTACATGTCCTCTCTCTGCAAAACAGATTCGTAGAATCTCTCAGCGGAATGGGCTCAGGATTTCGTGTTCCACATTACGAGCTCCCTGGCTTCCGACTCGGATTTATGACCCCCCAGCACCACCTGAGCCCCATCTTAACGTCGGTTACGTGTCTTCGGACTTCAATAACCACCCCTTGGCCCATCTAATGCAGTCCGTTTTTGGCTATCACAACCCTAACAGAGTTAGGGCTTTTTGCTATGCGACAACGGCTAGTGACGGGTCGGTCCATCGTCATCAAATTGAGCGTGAAGCGCCAGTATTCCTCGATGTTTCTTCATGGTCAATAGATCGGTTGGTAAGTCAGATTGTCGGTGACGGGATTCACATACTCGTTAATCTGAATGGCTACACTCGTGGAGCTAAGAATGAGGTGTTTGCGGCGCGTCCAGCGCCAGTCCAGATGTCATTCATGGGTTTCGCTGGTACGCTCGGCGCAGAGTGGTGCGATTATCTGCTAGCAGACAAAATTGCCGTTCCACCTCAAACATTACGGCCGTGGCGGCGGAACGTGGATCTGATAGATCAGACAAACGATGGCAACAACGGCGACGATAACGGCGACTGGGTTTATGGGGAAAATATCGTTTATACTAGAGACACATTCTTCTGCTGTGACCATAGACAAAGTGCCCCTGACTCACAGGAAGTACAGCTCACCTGGCCAGAAGAACAGCAACGGCGGTGGAGGATGCGCAAAGAATTGTTTCCAGACTTACCAGATGATATGATCATCTTAGGTAACTTCAACCAGCTTTACAAGGTAGTCCATTCTTGTCCCAAAACAGTGATGTGCACAGTGCTGACCAGTCTCTGCTCAAGATCGAACCAACGACATTCCGGACATGGCTTCGCATACTCTCGCGAATACCTAAAGCGATACTCTGGCTCCTTCGCTTTCCCGATCTTGGCGAAACTAACCTTAAACAGACGGCCCTTCTTTGGGTTGGTTCAGAAGTTGCGTCTCGTATCCGGTTTACGGACGTTGCTCCAAAGCACCAGCATATTTCTCGCGCTCGGGTCTGTGATCTTTTTTTAGACACTCCCGAATGTAATGCTCACACCACAGCTGCGGACGTGCTTTGGTCGGGGACTCCGCTTTTGACTTTGCCTAGATATGAGTACAAGATGTGCTCGAGGATGGCAGCTTCGATCCTGAGAGGGGCGCTGCCGAAAACGGCTGAAGGCGACCGTGCAGCCGAACAACTTACCGTTCGCAGTGACGAGGAGTATGAGGAACGGGCGGTGGAATTAGGCAGTGATCTTGTGTACATGTTGCAGAGAGGGCAGGAAGGCTTTGGGAGAGGCAGGCTTGCAGAGCTCCGAAAGCTCTTGTATGAGAGTCGGTGGACGAGCGCGCTGTTTGACACGCGACGCTGGGTGCGGGACTTGGAAACGGCTTACGAGGAGGCATGGAACCGGTGGGTTGCCGGAGAAGGAGGGGACATATGGCTGTGAAGTTATGAGGAGTCACGTCGTAATTTAGCGCACATTGGTCTTTGGGAAAATAAAGGATCAGGGACGGGGAAAAAGGGTTAAGAGATGGGAGTTCTGGAATAACTGGGAGGGTATACAAGGGACGATCGGGCATAGCGAAGTGCTCGCTTTGCCATGGTCATGCATGCTACTTCTTTAAAAACTGACGGGCGAAAGCGGTATCGGAATTGGTGTCACTCGGCATGGGGCATTATTTGAGCCTACACATAGTAGCGGGTGAGAAGCATCTTGGGGTTTGGAAATTAATAATTGGATTCCCGTGGTTTGGTGCTTCGACGATGAAGCAGCACGTGCGGCTCTAGAGCATTCATGATACGCCGCTGACATGGAGGCTCCAGTACTGTGAACGTGGCTGTGAATATGGTTGATAGGATTGAAGGTGCGTTGTGGGGGGAGTGCTGTACCTTAGCTGGTCAATAATGGTGGTACCTATCGGAAACGGAAACGGAAAGGTCCTACCCTTCTGCCACAAAAGGCCGATCAGTAGTGGACTTACGTCGTCGTCGTAGTAGTAGTAGTAGTAGTAGTAGTATACAACCTACCTTGTTTGTAAACCCCCAAGGTAGCACCCACAAGTGGACGGAACCACTCAACTCCTACTCCGGACGGTTTTTGGTTTACCAAAACCGCCCTGAGTACGGGTAAGGTACGGTACGGTACGGTAGGTAAAGTATCCAAGGTAAGGTAGGTACGGAATACGGTATGCAAGATCTCGCATGGATTACTAATAAGATCCAGATCTTGCAGGAGAGATCACGTCCGTCCAAATCTTGGTTCGCTTGAATCCCTCGGAAATCGGGTACAGACAGGTCTGTCTGCATACGGAGTAGAGTAAACTTTAGTAGGGGACGATCATGCAAGACGTAAAAAATACAGCAAGTAGTAGGTGAGTGCTCCGATCTACCTTCCTTTACCCTTCAAATGTCCACCTATACACACCTTACTATATTCATATAAAACAGCTGCCGCTTGACTACTTTATCGAACCGACATGTTTTATAATTTACTCAGGCTTACCCATTGTTACCTTCACCCACCTCACTTTTCGTCTTCCGCTGACCACCTTCCTTCGAAGATCCGGGTCCTCGATGGAGCTGTTTAGAGTTTGAGTTTGGAAAGGGGGGAGGGGAAGGGGGAAAGGGCCGGTTCCAGATTTGAGTTGTCGATTCCCGCCGATGCCGTCGCGTAGCTGGCTGGCTGGCACCTGGTTAAAATGGGACCAACACCTTGTTAATACCGAAGGGGCAACATGGATGAATTCCTTCAATTTACTTGACTGCCACCAACGCCTCTACATCGAGGATTCGGACATCTCGACCGGAAAGAGCAGCTAAGAAGCGCTTTGTGCCGAGAACGACGGAGTTTCTGGACCATTGCAGGCTCCGCCGGTAAAGTACCGGTACCTCCGGACGTAGTACTTGTGCTCAGACCTGTCAGGCTAATAATAGCGGAGAAACGTATAATGGTGGTGGTGGTGGTAAGGGTACTCGTATAAGGTACCTTACCGTACTTTGCTTTACCTTATTGACTTTGCCTTGGTCAGGCGAGAATGCACGGGACTGGATCCGGCCATGTGCAATTACGCAGCACGCTTCATGCTTCACGCTTCGCTTCCCGCTTCATGCTTGACGCTCCACACTTCACGTGGAGAGATGATCTCTTTACATCATCAGCAAGCACTGACCATGCTCGTGTTCGACCGTGCAACTCCGAATCAACACAGCGACCGACAGCTTCTCTCGGTGAATATTTGATGATGCTGATTATCGTTGATAATGAATTAATTCTATACGGATTGGGGTCCATTCTTCGGAGCACAATGCCAAAGGAGCACCGGCCATACGTAATTATTCAAATTGCGACAGATGGTGGGCCGTTGGGACTTACTTCCATTACAGTACCACCATTGTTACCTTAGCTCCTCAGTCCAGCGCACTCAGTACGGACGTACGTAGATACATGTAAGACCTACGGTACCTTACGGAACGTGTAATCTTTTCATACTTCATCGTTGCACTTGTTTAGCCGTCATAAGTAGGTAGTACCGTACGTACCTTACTCTCTGGCGACTCGAACACATGTCACGCGATTATGACTGGATTGTATGAACCACCTCACCCACCGTACGGGATTACCGTATTACCGTATTATTCCCCAAGAGTTGGAACACGCAAGCCAAGCCGCTTTAGCCAAGTCCTTCACTCCGTCACTCGAGTCCAAGTACGAGTACGGAGGAGTAGTAAGGTATGTAGTACTGTAGCCAAACGACCCGCCGGCCGAGATCTCGTCCCCACAAGACCTCAAGCCACTCGACCCGACTGTCGGACTTAGCGCTCAGCCAGGCCACGCTCAAAGCATCCATGGCAGCTGCATTGAACCGGGCGCGATACCACAACCAGACATATCTAGCGAGGAAAACACAGCAACCGTGATCATGCAGGCGACTTATGCAGCTGCCATGCCTCTGCAGCCACCCCAATAATGCTAATAATGCTCATGCTAATGCTGTCGGAATGATCCATTGGCACAGCAGCTTCACAACGTCAGACCCCGTCGGCTGCATACCATCATTTTCCCGCGAATCAATCCATCGTCCAGCCTTGTGGTACCTTCTGCGACAGGTTTGATTCGGGATGCGGTAGTAGTGGGGAGTGGTGAGACGTTGGCTGGTTGGCTGGTAGCAGGTCTCACCGTTCTGAGCCTTCAACCTTGCATGCCTGACAAATGGGTCCTGCAGTGCAAGCGTGGTGGTCCATTCTTCTCGATGATCGGGCACATCACCACTCACCACTCACCATTCACCATTCACCAATGCATCTGATTTTGGATTGGGACAATTTCCTGCTTCACCGTCGACAATAACGCCTCGCCCTGGAGGGTTGATCAACCGATTCGATTGCTCTTAACTTCTTATCCCGTAGCTCGAAACGATAGAAACAAGCTTGCAAATTGCAATCGCGGAACATGAGCACTCTAAGGGAGGAAAGCTGGCCATCGCGTGCACGGAAGAGGCCATAATACGACGAGGGTCAAGGGAGCGAGGTAAACCATTGGTATCATTCGTTGGATTCAGACGTTGGACAGATAGCAGCCCCCTGTACATGTGATCTGCTGTCCGATCCTAGCGTCATGGCCCAAGGCGCTAAAAGCTGTAGCGATGCGCTTCTACGGCCGAACCGAGAAAAGCAGATTGGAGAGTCACGAAAATGATGCACGTACAGGCATGTATCGCCGATTACTTTTCACTAACGTATAAGGTAGGTAAGGTAGTAAGGCACCTTGCGGTATGTACTGGTTTATTCCATATTCTCGCACATGCTCGGCTGAAGCGACAGTAAGGTAGTAAGTAGAGTTACGTGTCCAAAGCGAACCAACGTTTCCAACGGTAGACCATCTACCATGCCAGATGAAAAGAAAAGGACGGCGCGAGAATGTGCAAGGCTCTCCATCGATGCGATCAAGATTCTGAAAGTCATCATATGATGGAAAAGGCGGTCAACTACTCAAACTACCTTATCAATTTATTCCCAGAGAGAGAGCCGATTGCGAAAGTGTACTTGGCTGAGCCGGTTTGAGAATCAATCAGTACGGTACTTTCCCTGAAGGTATGATGATTATGCTCCAGTGCCTTTCTGCGCTACTTCCAACGGTACGGAAGTACTGGCGCAGTCGACCAGTTTCGAAAATGTGAGCATGTGGCCGTTATGACGACTGATGGTGTATTGCTGCATACGCCCTGCAGCAGCAAGTCCAGAATTCCCGGGTTCAGGAGGTTTTCGCTAAGACGCTGTATCGACGATTACTCGCGGGCGGAAAAGCGGTTTACTCGTGCATGCATGATCTGAGAGCGCAAATTGGGGCCCAGACGATTCGAATTCATCCCAGCGCCAAGGTTCACTGGCCGACAAGCATCTGAAGCATGGAGACGTGCTTCGTTAGCTCAAGCCAAAGCGATCCAAGGCTGGCTGAATGAACTGTGCGTTCCCCAAGTATCACAAGTTCACAACGTTAACAACAAATCATCCGGTTTGGTCGTCAGTACGGAAGTAGTCCCGCAACGCTTTGATTAATCAAACCTGGGACTGTGGATCATATGCACAGCTCCCTACTCCGGACACGTCCTTGAAAGTGTCAAACCGTGGGTTAGAGAAGATTTACTCGAAACATGGCACACTAGCATTATTGGAGCAACATATGTATGTGACCCCGTGGTAGTATGTATGTACCTAGTAGTGGTCAGCTCAGCTCAGGAGTTGGACGAAGCTAAATCGGAGAAAATCCGCAACGAAGACGATAATCCTTGCCGTATTGCCAGCACCAGCACCAGCACCAGCACCAGCATCAGCATCAGCAGCAGTGGCAGCATTTCGACTGCACCTCTGTTGTGCAGCTCTTGAAACAAAACACGACGATAATCCTGCAAAAGGAAGTCTGATATTCATGTTCCAAGTGAAATCACGAGGTTCATATCATTGCCCCGAGGGGGGTAATATCCGTGATGACCCCGGTTTTCTTGCGTGCTTACTACTGTAATGTATTTGACCGCTAGCAGGCTGTGGTCGGACCATTACTGAAGTATGTATTCCGTATGTATTGAGTTTTTCCCGCAACAACGGGCTCCCTCCTAGGGTGGACCTTGTCCCTCCCCCCATCCTTGCCGCACATCATCTCATCATCCCATCATCCCATCACCACCTACTTTAAGGTAGGAGGCTAAACCCAAGTCCTACCTTAGGGCTCACTCGTACCCCAGTACATTCAAGCACATCTGGATCCGGACTACCGTACTGGATTTTCCCTTTTCCAGAGGGTACCCATCCACGCCATTCTACACCTTACCTAGAACTACCTGACTATACTCCAGTGCTTACTGCACTCGTACAACAATCACGCCTCATATCACGCCCATGTGTCCCAAAGTAGTATCCCATCATCGGCGCCTCTTTCCTTGTGAGCTTCAAGCGTGTCCGCAAGCAGTTCACAACCTCTCACAGTTGCAACAACGCCCACTCCATTTCCTGTTATGCTCTCTCTGACTCTCTCTCCTTCCCCCTCCTGTCCCTTCCCTCCCCTTCCCCCCCCCCCCCACCCCCACCCCTTGTTAATTGAACTTGTTCAGCCCGAAAACCCACATCATTAGCCGCGCAGTAATCCTTGTCGCCAAAACCCAACGGACGGTGCGATCTGAGATCGTCCCCAAAGTGTCCACTACCTTACCTTACTAGTATTCCCTGGTCCCCTTCTTCGGTCTCCACCTTTCCGTACAACCGCTCCGTCTCAAATCCGCCGCTACTTCTGCTCCAGCTCATACATACACTTTCCCTATTCAAAGTCCTGTACCGTACTTTACAATATATCATCACATTATTATCATCATTGACCCCAGTTAAAAATACATACCTTGACGTTAACCTTTCCCTTCCCACACTCTTTCTACAATCACACTCTTCAAGTATTTATCCTCCTCTATCGCAACTTGCTCCTGCCGGACTTCGTATGTTATTCCGTCGGAAACATCATGTAAATTGCTAACGTCCCTTGCAGTACCTGTCATTACCTCCAAATTGGTAGCTCAATCGGGTGGTGTGGATGTTCTGAGCAGACTTATCGTTGCAACTCACCGATTTCTAGCGGCTGAAACAGAATGGGCTCCCACAAACGAGGACCGTGGTCGCAAGGCGAAGATGGATATCTTCTCCAGCTCGTCCAAACCCAAGGCGCCCATAACTGGGTCAGGATATCCCAGATGATAGGTACTCGGTCTCCGAAGCAGTGCCGAGAACGATTCCATCAGAACCTGAAACCTTCGTTGAACCACGACCCCATTACTCCGGAGGAAGGTGCCGTCATTGAGAGACTCGTTGCCGAGATGGGGAAACGCTGGGCCGAGATCGCACGCCGCCTGCGAGGTCGCAGTGACAACGCCGTCAAGAACTGGTGGAATGGTGGAATGAACCGTCGACGTCGCATCGTCGTCCGTCGAGACGGGAGCTCACATTGTGGGCAAAACTTCGATGAGAAAACGCAGACACTCTCTTACGCACGGCCGATCCAAAACACGCTCCCACGGACCGTCAAGAACATCATGATCTCATCGCCTCACAGACGGATCGAAGCGCCCATGATATCACCCGCCGCCTCGGACGTTTCAATGACCGACTCGATCGGAGAGGCCCCCTCGCTTGTGTCGGACTCGAGTTCTCACATCTCGGCATCCCCGAATATCGCCCGGATGACATCAAGGCTCCCACCCCCACGGACCCTTCGAGCAAGCTCATACGGACCGATCCTGCCGAGCATCCAGCTCCGCGGCAGCGACTGTGCCTATCATAACGTCTCGCCGCACATGAGGCATACGGAGCAACGACTACACCAATTCGCCGAAGTTGCGACCGGGACCGCTTCGGAATTTTACTATCCTTCTCAACCCAAGCATTCCCCTCAGCCCCAGTTCCAGCTCCCGCCGTTCCAGTCTCTCCTCCATGGGGTCGAGCTCTCAGCCCCTACTCCGACCAAGGGGAAGATGAGCGTATCCGCCATCCTGGACTAGACCTACCGCTTTTCAGGATCTTTACTATCTGCTTTTACAAAAATGCGTACACCGAGACGGTCCACATCCGCTTTGTTCAATACAGTTGCAGCGCTTCAAGGCTCTTATACCCCCATGTCCTTTATCTTGTATTCAATACCCATCTATAGTTGGCGCCGCCACTCGTTGTGCTTTTAGCGGGCGTTCCTCCGGCCTTTTGGGAAGATCTGGGTACTCCTTCACATTTGTCATTTTGGGTAATTAAAAGCTGCAATTATCGCTATTGAACAGGATATGCCTGCTTGGTATGTGTAATGCGCTTGCACCGATTACGGCCGTGGGCAAGTGTGTGTAACGGTAGAAGCTACTGAGCACCTCTTCAAGAGGCACCGCAGCTACATCTTCATTGGTCGCTGCTGCCTTAGTCCAAGCTCAGAGACCCAACGGCGCTGTGCCCGATTTGATTGTTTCCATTCTCGGGTTCTATTTGGGAGGTACGATTTACGGCCTATCTTGGTCGTGCGTAATACAATATACCTATATCTACTCGGTTACCGATTGTGTATCTCTACAGACTCTATTAAATCAAACAAGGGCTCTTTTGCTCGGCGCTATTTTCCATCCATGATTGGATTACTTAGTTATGCATTAGGCGTATCTCACATCAAGAGAGTACACTCAACATCCGTCTGTCCCAAGCAATAGCGCCTGAGGCCGAGGAATCAAATCCCTCTGCAGGTATTTTCAATAAGATCGTTGTGAGCATTGAGAGAGGACACGGCTGACGAAGTCTTGACGAACAGGATACGAACACTCGATATCGTGAAGCTTGGGTGCTTCAACTTGAGTTCTCGCGGTCGCCGCGGAGCCTTTCAAGCACCAGCGCAGTCAACAGGCTGTCATCTATCCAGCTCGCACGTCAAGGAGCACTGGTTAGGCACCTCCCGACTTCGATCTCTTCGATATACAGTAGAACTTACTGTCAGTATCAGGAGGACAGAATCCCTTATCAACCGCCGCACCTAGCCGGTCAGTTTCACGACATTGGATGATTGAGAACCAAAGCCTTAGCCGGTGTAAGAGCCAATGAGCCAAGCGTCGGAGCTGGAGCGATTCAATGCCGTGGCTTCCGCCAGCCAATGCCTCAATTGCGCCGTCGCAATCCCGATCATAATGTGAAAAATGACGGATACTGCGGATGCGCGTCAGGTCCGGATTGTGCGGCTCCAAGCGGTACATGACGGATGTTGCTGGCTAGCACTTGTGGAGACTTTGGAGTGCCATGGTTCAATGGTCTCTAAATGACTCAACGCCGCTTGGTCTGCTTAAGCCAAACACTATTCACGGAACAGAAGATGGAGACGGAAGGTCTTACCGGCCTGCCACAAAAGGCTGATCGATGGTGGAGATGGTAAGCAACCTATCTATAAACCCACTAGGTAGCACCCACATGTGGACGGAACCATTCAACTGAACCAGCGGGGTCTGGTGTCTTAATATGGATAAGAACAGGGCTTCTGCTTCTCCTGGTGCGAGCAAGACCATACTATTGCGAACTACTCCCGTTTCCAACTCGAGTACCTGTTGCCTAGCTCCTTCCTCACTGAGTCTTTTAGATCTCTGAACGGCATTGATATTTTGTATCATTCTTTCTAGCGGCGACTGAAAAGGGTGTAGGGCCTTGGCCGGTTGTGGGAAGGACAGGTCTTCGTCCCAATCCACTTGAATAATTCTACCTGGATGATATGCGATGGTTGTGCAAGTGATGTATACGACGCTATTTCTATACAGCTTGATATACGCCGAGTTCAATAAAAAGACGGTGCTAGACTACAAACATATTACTTATACTTCGTATCTTTTCCACCCTGATGCATGTTATCCACCTCCTTGATCGTTTCCATGCTGATGCACAACTAGTACTTTCCACGGGACCCATGGAGAGGTATCACATGGCTCCAATCAGCTTATTACTAAATTTTATCACTTTGTGACCTGTATCGAGAGGTTTAGCTCAGTGATAATAGTAATACACCGATTTTAAGACACCATCAACTTGCTTGTCATGTAGGGATCTCGAAATTTACGAATCATGGATATTGCAAACGAGGTAACCCAAGGCTTGTACTGCTGATATTTCGAGTAGAGAGCCGAGAAAGAGAATTCTGAAGTCTATCGAAGACGGTATTGCTATTGCTATTATTATTGTTTTTTTATCCAATTGAGCCCGAAACAAACTCCCATAATTTCGCCCGAGAGCGAAATACCCCAGATTTCCACCCCCGCACAATGTTCCCCCCCCCCCAGGAATGCTCCCACCCTCCACAACCAACAGCACGGGAGATCAGGGAGCCAGAGGTCCAAGGAGCGGAGCGGAGCGTTGCCAAGCCTTCGTATTCATGGAACGCTCTACGGAAACCAAAGATCGTTTAACGAACTGATTGACACGCGGGTGCTAAGATAAGATGCCGGCGCTAGTACTAAATCGTCGCTTTGCGCCTGGCTACAACCTTTGCTGTGTACGGAGTGATTTTGCGATTGTGCTTTACGTTATCGGGAAAGGTTTCTTTGCGGAATGGGTAAATTAGAGTACTTGGTCACGAGAGTATGATGATGGAGCGGTGCATTATGGAAACCGAATAGAATGAACACAGCGTGGATGGATGTGGGGTTAGGCCTTTTTTCTTACAACGGAGGCATTGTTTCTTGCTTGATACCTTATTGATTGGGGGGACATGGGTGTTGGCTGGAGGAGACTGAAAACATAATGGCTGGAATCTATTGGTCCCAAGTAAGCTGGGATGTGAATATTTTGCAGATGTTATGCATATAACAAGAAGCTCGATATTCACTGTGGTAACACAGACATTTTTCAAGCTTGTTGTTTCTGGAAATGAGACCAAGGCCGCTGCAACGACAATAGTAATCTTTGGGCGCCAAGTTGGTCTGTGCTCCTCGTTAACCGCTTTGGCCTGAGACTTGGTTCGACGAACGTTGTGTTATATCAACCTTGGATTAGGGAATACCATCTGGAGGATGGATATATGTATGTGGTCGGGCATGGAATAGGTACGCTGAACTTGAGGTATATCACACAGAGAGTACCTCTGCCGTCCTATCGAGTGGATTTGATATCATAACCTAGTTCTGGTTTTCAAACACAATGGTGAATGGGCGCTCAATGTCCAGACGAAAATGCTCAATAGGAATGCAAAGGAGGCGGACAATAGCATATGAAACAA
>JAABUL010002167.1_pt1 | contig 33688 bp, 28 predicted proteins | sample 5559151 | NCBI WGS metagenome assembly JAABUL01 (sample SAMN10711876, study PRJNA513368) | rock metagenome | isolation source: Antarctica rocks | place: Antarctica: Victoria Land, Pudding Butte sud | reverse complement strand
GTCATAGGCCCATGTTGCGCCGATTTGGGTCACCATGGCGCCGAGACCGGAGACCGCCCATACGCCGGCGCCCTTTTTGTTGCTGACGGAGGCGCCGGTGGCGTTGCCAGCGCTGCTTGAGTTGTTCGATGCAGTGGCATCAGAGGTTCTGCTATTAGTGAAATTGCCGCTAGTGATTGCACCACTACTAGAAGAACCACCAGTGGAAGCATCCCCGAGAGAAGCATTGCCAGAACTTGCGGCGCTAATGATACCGGATGATGATGAGGGTTGCGCAACAGCTTTAGATCCACCAGTGTTCGAGGCGCCGGTATTGGAACCACCTGAATTGGAACTGCCAGTCACCCCACCAGTCACAGTATCCAAGATGGTACCAGAGCTTTGATTCTCAGCATCTTTTGTGGCACCTGTCGAACCTACAGTTGAGCTACTCTGGCCAGTCGTACCGCTCTCTTCTGGAGTCGATCCAGTCTCATCATTGGCATCACATTCATCATCTGCCGACCCGCCAGTCTGACCTGAGCCCAAGCCCGAGCCCGAGCCTGCTATGCCTGACTGATACGCTACTGCCACAGCAGTGCTACTCAACTTATGCTGACCGTGATGCAGGCCTTGCCAATCACGAGGGATGTCTGGTAGCGAAGCCGGGTCAGCAGTTTATTTCCGTAATGGAGAGGTGTATAGAAAACTGTCGTACTGGCAGTAAAAGCGACTGACAGCAGCGTCAGACAGACTAGCGGAAGCTGTTGGTAACGCATAATGAAGATGGATATCTGCACTGCAGATATAAAAGGTAGGAACAAATGTATATGGGGGATCAATCAATCAATGACTGCAACAAGAAAAGACTGGCTGGCACGGAAATCGCCGTGAATGGGGCTGTAAGGCCCATGATGAGCGAGGAGACCGATCACATATACATCACGGATTTGCAATGCAGGTCCAGACCATGACAACACGGCATACACACGCCAGCAAAAATCTCATCCCTTCGCAGATTAGCTGCTCCACGAAGCTAGGTTCCTTTTCTCGGATCCTGCAAAATGAGTAGTGGATGTTTTTGAGAGGCGCGTATAGAGGCGCATGAACCATCGACAGGCGCGCATATATTAATCCTGTTCCGGCCAAGGATCTATGAAACTGACAAAGCGGGATTGGAATTGAGAAAAGGAGCTTCAAGATTTCCGAAATTGGGGCCCGAACTTGAGTTCATTCCACAATGACAGTAGTAGGGAGTAATGGTACATGCAGCAACGATCCAGCCAGTGCTTTACCAATTCTAAGTCCGTACAAACAGCTACCCAGTATGATAGACAGATCTCGCGTACCATCCCTACCGAGGCTGAAGAACAAACATAAACCACCGTGAAACCATTAGAGGTACTGACTCGCACGATCAATCACCCATAGGATCGTCATCATGTTCGACCTCATCAGCCCCCGGCCTCGCATCGTCTCCCCCAACACTATCCTCATCAGGATCCACGATCCGATCTTCCACCAGCTCCCGCTCTCTCAGATCCTGCTCGCCACCTTCCTCGTATTGTGGCTCCTCTTCGCTCTCATCGTCCTCAACCACCTCCACGGACTTCGACGCTTTTTTCCCTCCTCTCTTCGTCGCTGGCGCCCTTCTCTTCCCCTTCACCTTGGGCCCGTCCAGGTATGCGATGACCTCTTTAAAGTTGCTACCCAGTCTACCTTTGTTACGCTGTATCCGTTCCTTAATGTTGCCTTTCTTCGGCCCATCGTGATCAAGCACGCGGCCCACTATTGCCAGAACGATCTTACCAGCTAGCTCACACAATCGCCTCTCTGCTATGAGCGATTCCTGCTGGGCATGTGAGTCGTCCTCATCGTCTCCATCGTTCGACGAGTCTTCAGGGTCAGAAGCTAGATCATCATCCGGAACTGCTTCGAGTGTCTTGCGTGATTTGTTGGCAAAGGATTTCTCGAGTGCCGTATATGTCGAAAGAATGAGAGCTTGTGCGGAGATTGGGATGTGTTGTACAAGGGGGCCGGAGGCCTCGATCAAGGTGGATTGAGCTGATGTGTGACGAAAAGTGGCGAAGAGTGTATGCAGATCGAGAAGACTGCCAGTAGCTGCAAGCCGAACCAGAGAGAGGCTGTTGCGGGATTCAATGACTGATACGAGAGATTCGGCGAAGGTAGAGTAATCAGGCGGGTTCTCGATAGGCTCGCCAGAGGTGACGGTGTTTTGGAGAATGCGGGCTGCCCACATGTAGTAGAAGAGAAGGGACCTGATAGCCGAGACAAGAAGCTCGTCGGCTTCTTCACCTGCTTCTGAATCCAGCGCTGGGTCACGGACGATTTCTATAAGTAGACTTCGCGGACTCGCTGTTTCCGCAGGGTTTACCGTTTTCTTGGAAGTTGACCTGCCTTGGTGATCAAAGACATCTACACAGTCGGATATGCTAGAGAGATTTTCTATCCGTCGGACAGTGTGGCAAAGATCGGAGATATCTTCAGCGGTGCCAATTGCCATCAGTCTCCGTAGCGAGTTCACAGTATTGTCCCACAGGTCTCCCAATTTATCACCAGTGACCTCGTCCAGGTCCTCGAAGCCGCGAGCGTGGAGAAGGGCAGTGCTAGCCTCGGCCAGAACACCTTGATCAGCGTGGGTAAGAAATTGCTTATTGATGTCGTCCAGCAATGAGGCGTACGTCGTCGAATCTTGTCGGAGCTCCTGGAAAATGTTGAGATTCAGAATGTGCTCCAACCTCAATACTGCCGTGGCTGTGATAGGATTCGAGCCAAACTTCTTCAGTAGTCGAGGAATAACCTCCGCTAAATGGAGTGCTGCTGTCTCTTGAACTACTTTTGACATTCCTTGTGCCTTTGATTTTTTGCTTTTCTTGTCAGTTTCTGCCTCTGCAGCATCCGATAGCCGTCCCTTAACTGCGACGTTGAGGACTTCGAGCAAAAGTATTTCTTCTCGTTCGTTGAGCTTACAGCGCGTTTTGAAGGCCGAGTCCGCTTCCTCCGTAGCATGTTCTGTAATTGAGAAATCGCAAAGAAGATAGCCCGCTAAGACTTCCCACTCTCTAGTCTCGGGAATACCATCGTAAATAGTTTGGGCTGCTAAAGCGTACCGGGAGTCTGTGTGGGTTGCAATAAGTTTACCATCACCTTCGCGCTGTGTGTTGTCCTCTTCGTCCTCGGCATCATACGACTGCAGAGCTTCTGCTACGCATTTCAACTTCAGCCAAATCATCTTTGGGGCATCGTAGTCTTCGTCATCTTCTTCGCCTAAGGCCTCAGCAAGACTCTCTTCGCCGCCAAAGTCCTCGAGAGTGGTTTCAAACAGATCAGAGATATTTTCAGCGAAGAAGCCTGCAACTGCTTTACGCACTCGAGACTCTGAATCGAATATGAGTCGCCCAACATTGTCAATGTCATCGGGCTCAAGCAACCCGGTCTTCCTAATCGTATCCAATAGATCCACAGTCGCTGCTCGGACGCTGACTTCTGAGTCTCTGCCAGCCATCTCAACCAGTCGTGCGCGAAATCTTTCGGTAAATGTGCGCAACCTTGCAACGTTGTCTTTGTTCTTGAATAACTTCGCGAGTTGCTTGATCACTTCCGCCCTGGTAGGCGCAAAGGTGTCTGATAACACCCAGCCTAGATACCGGAGGTATATGCCTTCAAAAAAATGATCGGGGAGAGTGTTGATCCAGGTACCCAGCGCCGCGACGCAGTCGACCCGGATCTTGGGATCAACGTCTCGGTATCTGTGGATGTAGACTTGGTCGAAAAGTTGTTGGACGTTGTCTATCACCAAAGTGCGCTTATTTCCATCCTGCATGATCTTCGCCTCCAGCGCCTTGACACGGTCCATGTTCACGTTCTTCTTCTTTTGCTCGCCTTCCTTTTGCCTGGTCGTCTTGGCTGCATTCTCGGCGAGATCGTTGGCGACAGAACATAATGCGCTGCCCATAGATAGAGAGATCACAGTTGCGGTATGCCTAAAGGGTCGAATGGCAGAGGATGACATTGTAGACACCCAGAGGTCGAGATTCTCGTAGAGAGCGGCGTCACTGTAAAGAAGGCCTGATGCGTGACAAGTATTGACCAACGTCTCAAAGAAGCCTGTCATCGTCGAGCGAAAGCCAGCGTTGCCCTTGGCCTTAGATATCAAAGGGTACTCTGTAATCCTCTGTGCCTGAAACTCATCCTGGATGTCGGTGAGTTTGCTGACGACGTTATCTGGGTCTTCGATGTCTTGTGATTCGACTTCAATATTACATCCTGTACATCTTATTACGAGGTTGACTAGGTCGCGCATGGCTTCTGAGTTGTTCTGCTCCCATCGCGCAACCCAGTCCGCCGCGACAGCGTCCAAAGTGTGGCCTTGGGAGAATATCTCGGCTGCGGAGAATCAGCACTTTGAGACTTACGTACGTTGTGACGACTGACCATAGATTCCAGTCTCAGTCTCTCTAGCTTTCTTGATAGGGCGAGCTCGGGGCTGCTTGGACTTCGCGGCCTTCTTGGTGCCATTGACAGCAGGTCGCACAGCGAGATTTGTGGTTAACGTGGGCCCCGTCTTCGGCTTCTTCGCAGTCGGTTTAGTAGATGGCTTCCTTTTCAATCGCGATTCCTTCCTCCTCTGCTCCTTGAGCTCTTCCTCGTCTGGATCGCTTTCGTCATGACTGCTCTTCTCCTCACCCGCGTCACTAGGCTCCTCTACCTCCTCAGCCCGCGTATCTGCGCGCTTTCTCTTTCCACTACTGCCCATGCTGCCTTGTGGAATATTGGGATCTTTATTGAGCAGCACGGGCTTCTGCCTCGCACGCCCGGATTTCCTGCGATCCGCCGTACCGTTCAAGTCAACGCTTGTGTCAGGTGTTGCGGGGTCGGAAGACTCCATGCTAGATGATCTGACGGGCATTTAGGGCATCGGAAGGTCCGAACAAAGATCTAAGAGTGACTCTGGGAAGAAAAAAATACAAACATTCGCGTGTGGACGGATGGCGTGTCGAAGATTACAATTCGACGCGACTTTTGAGCAAGGATCCACACTAGAATATCGTCACGTGATCCAGTACGGTCTTGCACATTCCTGTTGAAGATGTAATCTTCTATGGTCTGCTTATACTACACATAGCGCCTAGCTTGCTGCACACTACATGGTCGAGGAATCATATGCTCGGTTGGTTACTTGCGAGTTGTCGTCCCCTTCCTCTCCGTCTTAGAGTCCATTAGGATGTATTCTGTTAGGAAAATTGGGGTCAGCATTACCCTTCGATATGAGTGAGAGAATCTGTTTGGAGGATACAATTTCTTTAAGGATCCTGAATGCAATTGTGAAATATCGGCTGGGAGAAGTGACTTCGGGAGCACATACAAGACTTTCGTATATCCTTCAATCCTCTGATCAAATTTCTTGTACGCTTGCGGAGCCTCATCAATACCAATCTCATGCGAAACCACGAAACTTGGATCTGCCCGGCCAGAGACGATCATGTCTCGTAAGTATCGATTATATTTCTTGACGTTGCATTGCCCGGTGCCGATCGTCAGACCCTTTTGATATCCGTAAGCAACTCTACATAAAGATATTGTAGGGGGAAGATCTTGCCTTTTCAAATAGCTTTCCGAAACTCATCATCATCATACCTCTCGCGCTCTTCTCATCCGGCGCTCCTGGATCGCCTGCATAATTGCGGAGTCAGCGTTTGGCTCAATCAGGTGAGAAGAATGCGCTTTGAGACGAAGTATGAGGGGTGAAATCCCTCAAGGCATGTCCCAAGGGCTCACGGTTTAGTCCGAAATGGGGAAGAGTCGAATGGAAAACATAACGCACTAGGAACGTAAAGCCCTGGTACACCAATTCCTCCAGTCGGCCTCGTGACCTTGATACACTGCTCTATCACAACGTTGGGCACTTCTCCTTCATCCTTTCCTGACCCCACGGCCTGATAACCCACGGCGTCTACGGATCTGTCGACTTCCTTGCCCCCGTTTTCTTTGATGATCATCTCGACCGCATCGCCCGCACTAAAATCAATCGGTGTAGCCCCTGGTATCTTCTTTGAAGCAGTGAGACGCTCGGAAACTTTGTCGACAACAAAAATTCGGGACGCGCCGCGCAGATAGGCGCTATAGGCGGCCATCAATCCGACGGGGCCGGCACCAAATACTGCAACGGACTCGCCAGGAGAGAACTTGGAGAGCGTAAGGCCGTGCCAGCCGGTTGGGAAGATATCCGCAAGAAGGGCAAATGAGGCTTCGTGTTCGGTGCCAGAAGGAAGTTTGAGACCATTGAAGTCAGCGAAAGGCACACGGACATACTGTGCCTGCAGGCCGGAGCGCTTATTGTTAGAGCTGGGGAAAAAGAACATGTATGATGCAGAAGGAGATATCCTGATGCTCTATGCCGACTTACTTGGCCACCAGCGTATGGACCCTGAACCAATTTTCGGAGTTAGCACTCGTCGTTACGTGAAAGCTTTGAATTCTGGTTAAGAAATGAAGGGGAGTTCCGAAACATATCTATCATTGAAAAAGCACTGCCTGGGTTGAAAGGAGTCGCTCCGAAAAGACATACCATAGCCACGTAGCCATAGGCGCCCCCAGCAAACCCCGGATTTACCCCGGTACAGTATGCTGTGTTGCCTTCTTCACAGTTCAAACAACGACCATCGGCAACATTAAACGGCATAACCACCCTATCGCCTTTCTTCAACAAAGTAACACCGCTTCCCACCTGGTCCACAATGCCCATGTTCTCGTGGCCTGCAATCCCCTCCTCGTTAGTCGTTCCAGTGCTTGAAAAATCCCCAGCATCTCGTTTGATATTGTTCTTACCAAATATAAGACCTGCCTCTGCAGCTGTCCGGCCCTGGAACATATGCAGGTCCGAACCACAGATAGCTAGCCCAATTAATCAGCAAAGTAAATGTTGAGGGCCAAAACATGCACCACCATACCCGCTGTAGTGACCTTGATAATAGCATCGTCGGGATGTTCGATCTTTGGTAAGGGGACTTCTTTAACGCTGACCTCGAATGGCTTTTCGTAATGGACCGCTTTCATGGTGATGGTAGTGGAAGACATGATGTCGACTTTCGCACTAATAGGATGGAGTGGATGAGCATTCGGTATCTCGTTTTGACTCTAATTGCTTTGTTATTTACCCACAATGAATGCGGGGATACGTCGCGGGGTAACTGAATCGTGTGACGTATGATCCTCAGCTCCGGCACTGGCCAGAAGCTCTCATTCGGCGCCTATGAAAGATGGATAATCAATAGGAAATCTAAGATGGCGTGTGTTGACTGCCCAGAATGCTAATGGAGGTAAGCTTGCTGATGTTGTCCGGCCTTGGCGAAGTTGCCTGATACTTCGGAAATGCTAATAATCAAGTTAATTCGGTGAGAGTGAGACAGCACTCTTCAAGTTAGCACTCCTTGGTTTAAAAGAGTTGAATCTTGGTGGATGAATCATGAGTGGTATTTTAAAGCGGCGCTGAAAGATGTGAGAGATCGTACGCTGATGAAGAAGACAAATGGTGACAGCAACGTACACACCATAACGCTAGGACTGGGGTAAAGATTATTGTATTCGTGAGCTGATTGAGATACGTGGAGTACCGCTGCTACCTACAAGTCCTTTCTATCAACATTGCCTCAAGTCGAAGATGACAGCCAGGGTGGTTAGCCGGAGACGTCAGGGTCAACAATGCTGTGGTGATCCGTGTGCTCGGGGTTACATGATGGTGAATCTTTGAGTCGTATATGGGGGTCGTTGCAACAATAGGAATTGTGGAATGGTGTGGATGAAGTTGCCTGGGTATCGAACGAGAATCGAAAGTCTGCCGATGTGATGTCGGTATGAGGGGGTTTGTGGTCTCTTCTGGGTCGTGTAGGGTATGATGGCTAGACATACTTGCCACATCTAGCTCAAGCCGGATGACAGCAGTTGATGACTGAAATGGTCGAATGGTGATGGGCTATCATGAGGTGCCATGAGAATAGGCAGATCGCAAAGATCCCCTGTGATGGATAGCATCCCTAGCGATCACTCATTGCAACGGAGAGAGTCGTTTTACTGAAAACACATTTTACATATCCATCGAATCGCCTCCATTAGCAAAGTTAAACCCCCCTCCTTGCTGAGGTTGTTGCTGCTGGCCGAAACCGAAGCCGCCTTGGCCTGGTGGTCCGTTCTCAAGCATATCGGCACCGGCTTCGTCCTCGTCAGAGAAGTATTTGCCAATAATATTGAAGGCCTTCATATAGATCTCTTCATTGATGTTGTTCTGGCAGTCATGGATCTTTTCCATACCTCCTGCCTCCTCGATATGAAGCGCAAAGTGATTTACGCTTTGCTCTGCTGGATCTTCAGAGGCTTCCTTGTCCATATCCCCGACCTTCAAGATGTTTTCCAATCCATCTAGAGCGACTTGGATAATCTTATTGTCGGGACAGGCAAGCAGATCGCACAAAGGCTTAATGCAGCCACATTGGACCAGGTAGCGGATCTGTTCTGGCTTCTGGAGCCCACCTGAGGTTGCATTTGATATAGCCCAGCAGGCCTCCTTGCGGGTCTTAAAGTCGCCATTGGAGAGCAGATGGATCAAAGGGGGGATTATGTTGGCGTCGATGACTGCCTGAATTTGAGTGGAGTTCCCAGCTGTGACGTTGGAGATCGTCCAGCATGCTTCCTTGCGAATGCCATCCTTCTGGGAGCTGAGCAGGGACAAAAGAGCAGGAAGCGATCCACAGTTAATGATTATTTGTGTTTGGATGTCATCACCAGTCACAATGTTGCCAACTGAGCGAAGGGCAGGCGTTTGCACGGATGTTGATTGGTGTGTGAGGAGTTCTACCAGACGACGCGGAATGCCCGCTTCAATGACAGCCTGAATCTTGTCGTTGGCTCCATCGGACAAATATGAGATGGCCCAGCATGCGTCAATAAGGACCTCGTCATCAAGTGAGTAGACCAGCTTGGCCAGGACGGGAAGAGCTGGGAGGATCTGGGACTGATCAGCATATTAGACATACATACAGTGATGAAGGAAACAGAGCGCTTACTGTCTGCCAGTCTGGCTGTGGGGTCTTCCCACGACAGAAGTTGCTCAGAGTCCATGTAGCATTCCTCAACATACTAAGCTTGCGGCTGTCGCCCAACAGCGCAAGCAGGGGACGTAACGCTCCAGCTGACAAAACAAAGTCCCTACAATGCGGGCTGTCACCTGCAATGTTACCCAAGGCCCAGACGGCTTGCTCTCGAACATCCGGCTCATGACTGCTAAGAAGCTCAACGAAAATAGGCACAGCGCCTGCATTGATCACAACTTGCGTCTGTGCAGCTGAGCCAGACGCAATATTGGTCAATGCCCAGGCAGCCTCGAATTGGACCAGTGTATGAGGAGAGCGAAGAAACTCCACAAATCGGCCAACAACACCAGTCTCTATGACCTTCTCGATAGGGGGATTGCGCTCTTTGGACAGCAGCTTGCGGAACTTCGTGGTGGCTTGGATTTGCGAATCGATCTCGTTTGAGAATACACCACTTACCATCTGAGGTAGTTCGGTCGTAAGCTACATATAAGACTATAGTTAGCACATGTAATAGATATTCTGGGTATTTTGAACACCCTGGGAGCCGTGACGATCTCGCTTGGCGGCATTGACCACACGCCAAAAGCTTTTGGGGCAACTCCGTGAGGTAGAGATAGGGATGAGCTTCCAAACAGAAGCTGGGCGACCACTGGGACTTGGCGAAAAGAAAGGTGTGACACACTTGGCTCTCGATTGTTCCACCCTCATCATCGCTGTCGATTGATGCACCGAGGGAAGCACCAGGCGCAGACATCTGAGTGCCATCACGTCCAGTGATTCCTCGTCTCTTCGCTAAGTTCTCTTCTCGCTTTGCCTTCCGAATCTCAACTTGCTGTTCCTCACGACGACGACGGAGTTCATCCGGCTTGAAGGTATTCTTAGCCTTAAACTGAGTCCGCCTATGCTCTGGAATAAAGCGCTCCGACATTGTGGCTGCTGATATCGAAGTAAATTGTCGGGTTCAGATATTGATGCGCTACAGTCTTGAATGTCTCGTGGCTGTTAGCCAAGTACAGTGTGGTGAGAGCGGGTTATGTGTGTATGTATAAAGGTAGTGTGTGAACTGTGGAGCATGCAAGTTGCTTTCTAGTTCGGGCCGAGTGGCTTGGCGTCCTCCCTAATCCAGCATTATCATACTCGTCTGACGCGTTAGTCGTGAGCGTGTCCACTGGACATGTCCCTTGTGAATTTCGTGACAATCTATTCAACATGGACATTAACACATGCCTATGCTCACTTCATCGAGAAAGTTATGATGAACACGGACATTTATGGGCTGTTGCCTAGGATTATTGCTGAGACGTTCTACATGCTGCATTCTGTATTATGAGACGCGTCCATTGTGTGATTGTCTATCCTTTTGATTCTCTACGCAACAAAAATAGTCTTTCAACGGGTCCGAGGTTGAGTCGTCTGCCATGTCTTCAGCACCTCCTCCACCTTATGTGGATCTCAATGCCGCGTGCCAACGTCTCAATTCGGAAGTGAGTGTCATGGGGGTTGTGACAGATTTCTTACTTCCTCGTCGCTCGCAAGGAAGCGATTGGATGTGCACCTTCTCTATTAAAGATTCATCTTACGCTGGAAGTCAAGATCAGGGCGTCAAGGTTCGGTTCTTCAGGCCTATGGAAAGTGAGATGCCAGCGATTCGGGGGACGGGGGACGTCGTTCTGCTCCGGAATCTGAAGATCAAAGAATATCAAGGGATGACCATTGGCCTCGCTAATCTCAGGACCTCTTGGGTTGTTTTTCCAGCCGCTTCAATCCCAGCGAAATCTCCGACATCATCATTACAACTCCAACATGTCAAACAGCCCCAGACACCTGCTCCTGCACCCGCTGAAATGCATTACGCCATCATTCTTTGCAACGCTTGTGATCGTAGTTCTTTCACTGAACCAGTTCCTACGCCTAAAAGTACCTCCATTATTCCCTCACAGAGTGGAGCCATCCCAGCAAATCGTGGCTGGAGAGACAAATTTTCTCTGGTCAGGGACGTCGCCTGTGAGACATTCTATGATCTTGTTGGCCAGGTCGTCAAATTGTATGCTCACAGTGACCGCGTTGAACTCTATCTTACCGACTATACTTCGAATAGCCTCCTGTGGAACTACGAGTGGGGACAAGACGATAAAGCCGGCTCCGGTCGGGAAGGGGATGTATACGATTACGTCCCTCGCAACTCTTCAAACCGAACATGGCCAGGACCTTTTGGTAAGATGACTCTGACCGTCACTCTATGGCCTCCTCACGGCCAACAAATTGTCAAGCAGAATGACTGGGTATTCCTTCGAAATGTTCGCATCAAATGGAGCAAGGATGCAAAGTTGGAGGGCGTTTTACATTCCGACAAGCGTAACCCTGGCAGGATTGATGTAACCGTCTTGAAGAACAATGGCGATGACGACCGCGTCAACGATGCCCTTCGCCGCAAACGAGAGTACATGAAGAAGTTTCAGAAGTCTAGCGAAGACTTCGTTGCGGAAGCAAGGGGAATGAAGAGAAAGGCAATGGATGAGACGAAACCACTTTCAAAGACTGCTCAAAAGAAGCAGCGGAAAAGAAAGAGAGAACAGCTTGCCATATCGAAGGATCAAGACGTAGAACAGGGTGACAAGGAAAACAGCGCAACGCATACAGTCAAGGGTTACTCTCCAGACAGTGCTTTTCTATCCAAATCTCTGAAGTCGGATCTGAACAAAAATGGTACGTTCCTGGCCTACTAATCTCGATTTATTGAGTCTCGAAAATTGTCTTTTTGTTTACAAGAACCTTAACATCACAACAATGCCGACATACGGCCATATACTGGAGAATACTCGGCATCTCGTCCGCTCTACCACCGACAAGCTTTAGATCAGACAATTAGTAGCTGGGTTGGTGGCGACCAGCGAGTCCTGCTTGCTGTATGCCTTTGGCAGTCTAGAATACTGTTTTGCTTATTGTTTTCTTTTGGCATTTTCTCAGCATTGTGGTTATTCCTGCGGCACCCCCGGCAACATCAGATGGGACCGCTACGCATTTTACACAAGACCTGGTTTCAGCATTTGATTCCTTATCTTCCACCCCTCCAAATCCTTTTCGATGGACAGAACTAATGTCATGGCGTGCAGTCAATTGCTCAAACCACCTTATCAAACCACGATCTCTGTCGTCTATTTTATCTTTCGCTAACTATGTTAACATGACACCAAATGGGACATCGTACACTCTTCCTTTCCAGAACATCAAGTCGCGCGCTACTGTCCGAGTAGTCGACTTCTTTCCCTCAGAGCTGGTCGATTTTGCAGTGCCTTGCCCAAAACTGACGGAATACGCTGTTCTGTCCGACGCAGATGATAGCCGATCTGGAAGCGAGAGCGAATCCCAAACCAGCGGTGCTAGATATCACCCACAACGAGACGAGATACAATGGGAGTGGAGGTTTGGCTTGGTGCTAGAAGATGCTATGGGTTCACAGAGCGAAGAGAAAGAAAGTATGATAGTCTACGTAGCGGGACAGGATGCGGAATGCTTGCTCAAATTGGACGCTGAGAAGTGAGTACCGCTGTGCAGGTGGCGGTTGCGCGTAGCTAATAGCAGTGATGTCGTCCAGCCTTCGAAAATCACCCACAGCGCTCGCAGAGCTTCGTGAAAAGCTATTTCTTATGTGGGGTGATTTAGAAGAACAGAAGGGCCGAAAGTCTACAAGTCTAGAACAAACCGGCGGACACTCTAGACATATTACAAAGGAGGTGTTAAGCAAGAGCAAGGCATTCCATTGCTGTCTTAAAGAATACGGCGTGAAGAAGAGGATACAGCGAAGCGTCGAACTAGAAGAAAGCGGGAGCGAGGGCAATCAAGCGGCTGATAGCTATGATGGGGTATGGGAAAGGCGATGGAGAATGTTCGGTACAACAATTGTTTGAAGATTTCAAAGGAAAAGGTGTCTGGAATTTTATCGACTGGACACAGGTCAGATGATACCCCATGGTTTTGAAGGCATCAGGTCCATTACGGTGATAGACCCTACCCGCATTCAACATTCAGTAGCTCGGTGTAATACAGCATCTTCAATGCTTTTGACCCGAACGTTTCTTCCTAGGGCTGTCAATTGATGAAAAGTGCAGCCTTCGTGCCTTCATAATTCTACCGCGGGCGAATTCCGCATGCAAGAGTGAAACTCGACATGAACATTTCCTCTTTTCCACGTACCACAGTACATGCGTCATTCTCTCACCTTAAACCTCCACTGCTGCTGGCGTCGGTCCCTTTCCTTTCACTTGAAGCCTCGATACTTTGAGAGGATGGCGCTCCCGCCAGATGAAAGGAGCGAAGCATCCCCAGGCAACGAAGTCGCCTGCACTACCGTCCCTCCCCCTTCATTGGGTTCACCTCCTAAACGCAACGCATGTACTCCCTCCTTTATTGTCCCTACATCGTCCCAATCACTAAACTCCATATAGTCACAGACCTCATGTCTCCCAAAAAGGGAGTCCCAAAGCCCACGAAATTGCCCCGTTCAGATACATCCACCTCAGATCCCGCGCGCAGCACCACTTTTCTCGGCCGTGATGGCCTAGGCGCCTATATCCTATCACCAGATTCTTTCCCTGCATCTCGGGTGATCTATCATGACGAGAAGTGGGTCGTCATCAACGACCTCTTTCCCAAATCTTCAGTGCATGTACTACTCCTACCGAGGGATCCTACCAAGCAGTTGCTACATTCCTTTGAGGCTTTCGAAGCTCTAGAATTCTTGGAAGAATTGCAGGAGCAAGTGAGGAAAATGCGATTACTGGTAGCGAAAGAACTACAGCGACGCTACGGGAAACATTCCGCCTCAGATCAGAAGCGTCAAAAGGCTATCGACGCTCTAGACGGCGACCCTAGCGACACCGAATCAGCTAAACTTCCAACCGGCCGTGACTGGTCTCAATCTGTAATCTCAGGCATTCATGCCGGCCCTTCCATGAACCATCTCCACGTCCACATTCTTTCAATAGACAGACACAGCGAATGTATGAAACACAGGAAACATTACAACAGCTTTTCAACCCCTTTTCTGATCGATGTGGACGACTTCCCGTTGGGGAAAGACGATAGCAAGAGGAATGCGGCGAGAGATGGTTGCTTGAATTGGGATTTGAAGTGTTGGAAATGTGGAAGGAACTTTGGGAACAAATTTGCCAAATTGAAAGAGCACTTAGACTGCGAATTCGAGGAATGGAAGAAAGAGTAGCAGTGCAGGAGCTTGTTGGACTCACACTGATTGCTGTTCGAGGGAGTTGCACACGAACGGCGGCATGGCGCAGGACGTCTCGACAAAGCACCATGTTCACATCAAGATTCCGATATCTCATGCCAAATCAAAAGGGTGATGGTCATATGGCTTATCGATAAGACCGTTTATCAATAAGATTACGAACAACTACTACTATATAATGATTCTCTATGCTATGACTTCTTGAGGTAATTTGTTCGGCTCAGCCCACCCCACCCCAAGAATGCTCTACCCTTCTGACGGGAGTTAGTGATCTCTTATTCAGGCTGCTTGCTCCTACTCTTTGGTCTTCCGCTGCTCTTGATCCTCTGAGCTTGTGGCCTGTTGATATGATGCGCAGGGATCCAGCTCTCGTCATATGCCGTTGTCTTAGATGTCACGGCCGGTCCATCGGCTCCGAGAACGGAGACTTGATCAGCTGGATCAACCTTCTTCGACTGGCCGGACGATTTCTTGGCGCGTTCGCCGCCCTTGCCTCCACGGCGCTTCTGGGGGAAGAGGGTGCTGATCCAGGTGCTGTAGATGAAATAGCATGTGCCTCCGAAGGCAGCGCCAAGAAAAAGATAAAGGAAGACGCTGTTGTTGGGATTAGCGACCAACTTTCTTTATGGACAGTACATTATTGTACAACTTACATTTGGGGATCAAAGATGCTAGTATCGGCCTCAACAACACTGACAGTCTCATTGAAGGCCTGGAGAGTATATGGAGTTCCTTCGCTGTCCGTAATAACAGCGGCCAGGCTGAGCTTCAAATCCTGGGGATGAAGCTCTGTCGCGAAACTATAGCTAATGCTCTCGCTCTGACCAGCTGGAATCTCGATTGTGTATCTCGTGGTTGTCAAATTTCGTAGTACTTGTGGCCGCTGTCCAGCTGGCGGCACACTCCAGAGGTTGCCGCCAATGAAATTCACACCAATCGCTTCGGGCTCTTCATTGGCGAAGGAGAGGAGCGCTTGGGTTGCGTGGCCATTGACCAGCTTGATGCCGAAGATCTCGGAGGAGGGAAATTGCACCGAGACTTTCACGTTGATAGTAGGTGAGTTCGATAGATTGTCGACTTCCTCATCTGCCTGTGGTCAGTGTTAGCAATCTGAAGAGACGTGGCCTCAGTTCAATAACATACATCTTGTGCCAAAGCCCCAAACACGCGAAATGATAGCAAGGTCAGCGTAGCAAGGGAAAGAAACACCATGTTTGTTCTATGTAAAGGTCAAAAGGGAAAGGTGTAGGTAAAATAATGAGTCCCAGGGCAACCTGCTCTGCGGAGAAGCTGGAGCCCGATTTACTTGCCCGCAAGTGACTAAGACTTTCTAGGACTAGCGCTACATCCTTTATTTCGTGGTCGCGATGAAACGCGTAGAGGCCTAAGCAAACACTTCCATCTTTCGTACGATCAATGATCCCTGACACGTATATCCAAGTGTCGTACATAACCTGAGACCTTTTGGAAACAAATGTTGAGGATGTCTACGGAAGATAATCTAGCTCTTCGTCAGCGTTTTGAGCTGCTAAAGGGAGCTGAACACCACAAGAATGCGTTGATTGAGGTATGCACTGAGGCCCAAATCTCAGCAAAGAAGTTCATCTGATATCTAATAGGAGCTCTTACGTCGTATGGACCAGCTTACCGAAGACTATCATCAGGAGAGATTAGATCACGCCCGAGAATCGCACTTTAATCGAGATGTTCAGCAGCGAGAAATCGTGCTGCAAGACGAGCTACGGAAATATAGAAGCCTTATGGTGCGCCAGTTCCTCTGACTACGTACCAGTGGATCGGCACCTTGGAGGGGAGGAGCTAATTGACATCAGGACCGGGACGCTTTCGTACTTGTGCTGATTGATGGCGACGGCATGATATTCGACAATAAGCTGATTTCTAAAGGCGAAGCTGGTGGAAAAGAGGCAGCCGGCCTTCTTTGGAAATTCGTTACCGAATATGCCCATCAACACATGACCAACCTTCCTTCGGACTATAAGATTGTTACCAGAGTCTATGCCAACCTTGCGGGGTTGGGAGACATATGTCAAAGATCCGGAATTGTTGACAGGGCCGACATGATTGAAAATTTTGCCCGTGGGTTAACAGGCAGCAAACAATTGTTTGATTTTGTCGATGTTGGCGTGGGAAAAGACCGTGCTGATGACAAAATATCTGGTAATCTTCCCCCCGCAAGTTGGAGAATCTGGCTAATCATGCGCAGAAATATTCAAATTACATCTCTACGATTGTCACTGTCGACATATTCTTTTTGGCTGCTCTCACGATAATGGCTATGCCCGGCTGCTCGAAGACGTCGTGGATTCCTCAATATTGAATAGCATCACTCTCTTGGAAGGTGTACCTTTTGAACGAGAGCTCGCTCAGCTCAAGTCAAAGTATCAAACAACCAGGTTTGAGGGTCTGTTCCGCACTTCTAAGATCAATATTTTTTCACAATCTTCAAATCAAAAACTTATAAATGGCCTATCGCCACCAGCACCACCACTGGCAGATTATCTTTCACAGCAGATCAATGGTAACGGTTTACCACCTCCGCCACCGCAATACCAATCGCCATATCAACCGACCATTCCGGCTCGTACCAGCTCTACTTCTCCCGCAAATGGGAACATGTTGAATCCTACAGCACCCACATGGGCTTCCGCTGCAATGGCAGCACCACCATATATAGCATCACCACCTCCAACTCCACAGCCTACCGTTCAGGCCGCTAAACAAGTCTCACGTAATCGCTATGGCCAGCGTATCGACCCAGTGACAGTATGCGATCCAAACGAAGTTAAACGCATCAAAAAGCTCAAGATGTGCAATGTGCACTTCCTTCGCGACGACTGCCCCTATGATCCTTGCACGCACGACCATTTCTACAAGCCGACCAAGAATGAAATGACTACCTTGAGATATGTGAGCCGGCTGACGCCTTGCAAATTCGGCAGCGAATGCGATGATCTGAAGTGCATATACGGACATGTATGCCCGAATAGCGTTGATGGGAAGAAGGACTGTCGCTGGGGAGAGAATTGCCGGTTCGAGCGCGACCAGCACGGGATTGAGAGGACTGCCGTCAGAGTGATGAAGGTTGGAGGGAAATGAAGGCGTCGAAGAGAGGAACGAGAACTGGCGCAGGGGTGAGAGTTGTTGGCCTCGCGCCATGTAGTGCGCCATGCATAGCACATGGGGATAGGACTACATACTGATGTCGATGCAATACGGGCGGTCCCCAGTTTTTGAAGGGACTACCGTGGTTGCTCCCTTTATCGACGGCTTTTTTCTCACGCAAGTCGTCCTTTACTTCGCTTACTTAGATATCCAGCACGACACTAGTGTATGTATTTGCGCTTGAGTTTCGATCTTATCAATTTTTTAGCCATCATCTATGTGCACAGCACTTGAATCTGAAAAATGACAGTACGTCAACTAGTCATCTCGAAAGATATCACACTTCTAATTTATGTTCCTAAAGAGTACAGAATGGCGACCATCGCAGAAAGATCGAGTCTCTGCCTGGGCAATTCGCTTCCTCTTGGAGGCACCCATTAGTCCCCTTCATTATTGATAAGGGTGCCTCCGGTGCTCTTGAGTCTGGAAAACCACCTGCGGTAAACACATTGCAACTGCCATCGTTGAATCACTCACATCTGGTCACAAAGTCAGTGATTGGAATGAGTGGGTATGGCTTGATATATGTGTTGGGCGGCAGCAGGCGCCTAGTCTCATCTATGTCTACTATCCATTCACAAGAATAGATTTCCATGTGTGATGCGAGAACAACCATTCACGAACGCGCTTCAACCTGATACTCAGCATCATTCACGAGGCTATCACGGAGGCCGACTTGGTCGCCAGTGGCACCACCGCCGCATCACTCGGATTCGCAGTTGGCGTTGCAGTTGGTGCCGCAGCTGGATGATACCCCATCCAGCAATGGCCTTTGACCCCCTTCCTGACATCGCATTGATAATCAATGGACCCATTCTCGATGCCATCACCCTCCAGCCAGCTGGCGCAGATCTGATAGCATTCGTATTCGCCGATATGGCCGTTATTTGAACCTTTGAACCAGCCAAAGCCGCCGCAGTAGTTGCCATCCCAGCTATCGTAAAATCTATTGGAGCCGTATTCGACCAGACAAGCTTTCATGACGTCTTTCGATTGAGTGAGACCGGAGTGCTTGTCATCGCCGATTACGCCTTGTTGATCTGGAAGGCCAATTTTGGGATCTTGGTACGGTATCGGGCCGGGCGAGGGTACATTGCCACGCGCAAGCAAATTTTCAGTCGGTGTCGGTGTAGAAGCTGCGAAGACTGCGAATAGTATGATGATGCATGGATGCATGGCTGGGATTCCAAGGAGTGATTTCAGGACTCAAAACGTTCCTCGGGCCAGTCCTAGAACTATTATTAATCGTGTGAGTATGCCTACGATCGATGAGACGTATCCGATGCCCAATCAGCTTACCAAAATGTTTTGGATCTGTATCTAATCTTTGTCTGCGATGTTCGAAAGACACGAGATACTTCTCCCAGATGGTCTTTGAAGAAAGAGCAGACGGGTACAAGGACAGACTATGCATAGCAGTCCTTGAAAATTTCTGCATCCTTTCTCAAACGCCAAACCAGGTGACTCGACGGTAGCAATTCGAGCTTTTGCCGTCGATCAACCCGCTGGACGAGGCATGCGTTGAGAGTGGAGCCCATTCCCATGTCCAACCCAGTAATTGCAAGCGCCGGGCGCTGTGCGGTTGAAGGACTGTAGGGCGTGACATAAGTGGGCAGCTTGGGGGTGCTTTAGCTTCTCCCCAGTTATCCTCACAGGGGTAATCTCATGTTGGGCTCGGGCTATAAAGCTTTAGGTCTTTTGATAGGATCCAGGGGCTCATCCCAGTATAGAAGATGCGCATACGCGGCACTGACGCCTTGCGGGTAAGGAAAGCTCTAAGTGAAGAGAGACATCATTGAAAATTTGGAATTGCTGGGGATCTCAATTTTCCATCTCATGGCTGTAATCGTATTTCCATGTCGTGAATCTCACAGGGGCGCAGGTGATTGATGGGATTTGATATCGAAGAAGGAGCGCTTGTTAAAGCATCCACACAGCCTCATCCTGGCCACATACTGGGGCTTGAAACGAGTAAGAGTGTCTCATAATCAGGAAAATGTAAAGTACCCGCTCGGTTGTACGAATGCCGGTATTCTTCGGAGGATCTGAGATTGAAGTGTGAAAAGTATGCTGAGCAGCAGCGTCACAAACGCTACACGGGCATAGTGCAAGTCCGGGATATACGGCCCTTCGCGTGGTTTCAAGCTTCAGGTGCTGGATCCATCAGACAATAGTCGTATCCAGTAGTAGCAACTTTGTAGAAGACGTGACGAGGTGGGAGTTCAATTTTGCCAAGAGCCGGAAAGTATGTTAGCGCCAAATAGAATAGATTCACCTGCCACGCTCATCGTCCACGCTATTATCTCCACGATTCCAAGTTTTGATAGTCGACTTTCGCGTATCAATGTGTAGCGACTATATGAATGGCTAACTTGTGTAGCAACTCTTCTATCAGGACCAGACCAGATGAGTGATTGTTCGTCAGGGTGCCTGGAGCTGAACCCGGGATTCCTTTCAACGTTTCCTCCATCGTCCTTTTCCTCTACATTGGTAGATCATTTTGGATAGTACTCATGGAGTCTGAAATAACATCACTTCTCACCGGTGCTGTTGATCTAGAAGATGCCCAAAGGAGGTGCCCGTGGCGGCAACTCCAAAAAACCCGCTGTGCCCTCACGCTCGAACGAAGAGGACAGCAATGTGGTCTTTGGAGATGCCAAATCATTGGCAAGGAAGGCAAAGAAAAATGATGCGGCAGAGGGAGACTCATCTACACGGGGCGCCAGCAATACTCAAGCATCCGATCCAGATGCGCCGAAGAAGCCAGACACGAGAACATTGATTGGAGGCGCATCATGGACTGGGAAGTTGCCTGTAAATATGCTATCCGAACATTGCCAAAGGCAGAAATGGGCGAAGCCGGAATACACCATGAGCAAAGCATCCGAAGGCTTCTCTTCAATGATCTTGCTCAAGACTACGAACGCAAAGACCAAAGAGACCGTCACGCTTCCGCCTTTCAAGTTACCGCCATCCCACAAACACCTTGCTGTTCAAGATACTGCTGTCGAGGCTCGTCATTTCGCGGCTACGTACGCTCTATTCCGGGTCTGCAGTATGCGAAATATCCACATGCTGATGCCGCCAGTCTATCGGGACTTTTGGAAAAAGGATTTCCAGGAGTTGAAATCCGAGGATATTAAAGAAGGAAGGAGCTGGATGTATGAAGCAGACCCATTTGCTGCTAAACAAGAACGGGAAGAAGCCCAGGCGATGATGGCAAAGAAGAGGGACGAGCGAGAGAAGCAGAAGGCCAAACAGGCAACACAGCCTGCAAATGTACTGGCTGCAGCTAGCTCAAACGGGGCTGACCCGACCCCGAATGTCATGAGAGGATGGACAAGGGTGCCCAAGATTGACATGGGGAAGCGCACACGAGCCCAAGTCGAGGAGCTTGTGCGCCGAGAAGCTGTATGGAACAGCCATGGTACCCGCATCTCTCAATTTCAAGGGCGTAACATAATCAATGAGTTCACGGAACTGGGGTTCAGAAGGAGCCACATAGAAGAGGCTGTCGACGAGTGCAAAGATCGTGAAGAAACGCTGGAATGGCTCTTAATCCATGTTCCAGAAGATGATCTGCCCAGCTGGAGTCTCCCTGAAGGCTACACAGCTGGGGTGAGTATGGCGAGTGGTAATATAAAGAGGGAGGCATCCATCAAAAGGCTTGCTGAAGCAGGCTATTCAAACGAGCTTTGCGCTCAAATTCTGGATAAGTGTGGTGGAATTGAGAACGATGCGGCCGAAACTCTGCAGAACGCGCTCGTCAACACACCATATGCCGAGATCGTTACTGGTTCCAATCTGACGTCGCTGAGCTCGGCAATAATTGGCGAACAAGACCTTTCATGGACTGAGGAGCGAGAGACATTGAGCTCCATTTTTGGTGATCGCTTCAGTCAAGCTGCCCCTGACTTGTACAATATACGGTTACAAGTCCCGCAGTCTACGGCGACGTTCACTCTAGCGATCAGGAGATCTAAGTTGTACCCACAACGGCCTCCAGTAGTATCAATATTCTCACATGGGCTTCCTGCCTACATTCGCTTGAGCATTGTTAGGCAATCGATTCAGTACGTTACTCTGGAGCTCCTAGAACAGCCCATGATCTTCAATTTAGTGGATTGGCTCGAGAACGAGATTCCCAACATTGTAGAAAACCCTGGCAAATTGCGTGATGTCTCCACGGCGGCGTCTGGACACCATGAGACACTGACGAAGACCCCAGCAAGCGATTCACAATCTCGAAGGAGACCCGTTAGGGTCAAAATGGCACCAGAAAACCCGCAGAACGTTGACATGTTCAAGCGCTGGCAGTCGAAACAAGGGACGCCACAGCAGATGAAGATGCTAGCCGCTCGGAGATCTCTTCCTGCCTGGAGGTTGCAAGACGACATTGTCAAAGCAGTCGATGAGCATCAAGTTACCATCATCTCAGGTGAGACAGGCTCTGGAAAGTCGACACAGTCTGTTCAATTTGTTTTGGATAACATGATCAAGCGGCAAATCGGAAGTTCTGCTAACATTATTTGCACGCAACCACGGCGGATATCAGCCCTAGGTCTTGCTGATCGGGTCAGTGACGAGCGTTGCTCCACCGTTGGTGATGAGGTTGGTTATGCTATTCGAGGTGAATCGAAACAGAAACCAGGCATCACCAAAATTACCTTCGTAACCACGGGAGTACTTCTTCGACGATTGCAGACATTCGGTGGCAGCGAAGAAAACATCGTGGCCGCCTTGGCGGACGTGAGCCACGTAGTCGTTGATGAAGTGCATGAGCGCAGTCTTGACACCGACTTCTTGCTGGTCTTGCTGAGGGATGTGTTAGCCAAACGGAAAGACCTAAAAGTCATCTTGATGAGCGCTACCCTTGATGCTAGCGTTTTCGAAAAGTACTTCAGTACGGTCTGTGCGGTAGCAAGAATCGAGATTCAAGGCCGTACATTCCCAGTGGAAGACTACTACCTCGATGACGTGATTCGTTTGACGGGCTTCACTGTGGCTTCCCGGAGTGGCAATATCGACGACGGCGAAGCAGAAGATGAGGTTCCGTCCATTGCAAGTGCCATTCAAGGAAATGGAATGCGCATCAATTACGATCTCATTGCCAACACTGTGCGAGCTATTGACTCACAGCTGGGTTCCCAAGAGGGTGGCATCCTCATCTTTCTACCCGGGACACTCGAGATTAGTCGTACCATCGACGCTGTTCAAAGGATTCCTAATATCTATGCGTTGCCGCTGCATGCTTCTTTGATGCCCCTAGAGCAACGGCGGGTCTTTCCACCCGCTCCTGGAGGGAAACGGAAAGTAATCGCTGCTACCAATGTTGCAGAAACCTCGATCACTATCGAGGACATTGTCGCGGTCATAGATTGTGGAAAGGTCAAAGAGACCAGCTTTGATCCACAGAGTAACATGGTCAAGCTCGAAGAAGTTTGGGCATCTCGAGCGGCTTCTAAGCAACGCAGAGGTCGTGCAGGGCGAGTACAAGCTGGGATATGCTACAAGATGTACACACGCAACGCTGAAGCTAAGATGGCAGAAAGACCGGAGCCTGAAATCAGGCGGGTCCCACTTGAACAACTCTGTCTCTCAGTCCGGGCCATGGGCGTTGCTGACATCGCCGCCTTCCTCGCGAGTGCTATAACTCCTCCAGAGACTCTGGCCGTCCAAGGAGCCGTGGACCTCTTGAATCGAATGGGCGCTCTTGATGGCGATGAGTTGACGGCGCTAGGAAGGCATTTGTCAATGATCCCAGCTGATCTACGCTGCGGTAAGCTTATGGTCTATGGGGCAACTTTCGGTTGCTTAGAAGCATGTCTCACAATCGCTGCTATTCTCACCGTCAAGAGCCCGTTCATATCGCCCCAGGCCAAAAGGGAAGAGTCCAAAGCAGCCAGATCATCATTTGGGTCCGGTCAAGGGGATCTCATCTGCGACCTGCTTGCTTACGAGGAGTGGTTGGAGAGGAAGGCGATCTCAGGCTACCGTGAGACAAAGGCGTGGTGTGATGAAAAGTATCTTTCGAACCAAACATTAAATGACATCTCCTCCAACCGCTCTCAGTATCTGTCTTCTCTCAAGGAGGCCGGCTTTCCTCCGTCTGAGTACAGAGAGAACATGCGTGGCTCACTCAACGTTCACAATACACATCATGCTCTCATCCGTGCTCTCGTAGCTGGTGCATTCAGCCCACAGCTTGCCCGTATTGATTTACCAGATAAGAAATTTGCTCCTTCAATGTCAGGAGCTGTAGAGCTTGACCCCGAGGCTCGCACCATCAAGTTCTTCAATCAGGACAATGGACGAGTATTTGTCCATCCTAGCTCAACGCTGTTCGGTGCTCAAGGTTTTCCCAGTGGATCTGTATACTTGAGCTATTTTAACAAGATGGCAACAAGCAAGGTGTTTGTCAGGGAGTTGACGCCGTTCAACGCTTATAGTCTCTTGTTGTTCTCTGGTCCGATCACACTCGATACCCTTGGTCGCGGTTTGCTTGTGGATGGTTGGTTACGACTACGGGGCTGGGCAAGAATAGGTGTCCTAGTCAGCCGGCTAAGGATTATGCTTGACCAAGTTCTGTCGAAGAAGATAGACGACCCATCACTGGATTTGGGTGAAGATGAGGTTGTTGGCGTCGTGCGGAAATTAGTGGAGCTCGACGGGCTGGATCGATAAAAGCGATAGTCCTTAATGCCTTACGAGATAATGATACCTTCGGCAAGGATCACCGCTTCCTGGAAGTGACGGTGAAGCCTTCGTAAATACGAGCAGACAATAATATGCTAGGATGATGACTGCACAAATCGGTGAAGTGCTTGGTTCGTAATCTATCCCCCGAGTACTCAACAGCGGGAAAGAATGGTTTCGCTATCGATATTTGGATAGTCCTACATGCGGGATTGATTATTTGAGGCTCAGTCAAATTATCCACCCCTATCTCAAAGATAGACGGACCGCATCAATTAACCCAATTCTAGCATAGTTCACTTATCTCCGAATTCATACCTTATGAACACGAGGTTTCAATACTTTCACGCTCCGCACACTGAGCTTTGTGTCTTCACATATATTATTTGATTCTAGATACTTCGCAGTATAGGGCCAATCCTACCACTCGTACATTTTCTAGAAGTGCCCATGGAAAGGGGCCATTCCTATGCTACCCTCTGATGACTCTGATTCTTGCAAGTAGCAGGCCGAGGCGCCCAAACAACAACTAAGTACGCATTGTACCTTCCACGATGCCGGTGGCACGCAGTCTCTTTGGCGTTGTACTTGGACACTCTTCTGTGGCAGCTGCTCTGGATGGCTTCGCTGTTGTTCCTCATCATAAACCCATGATTCACCTCTCCTATGTGCGAGGTCGTCTAGGCAAAAATCTAAGCTCTTCTTCATCTCTGTTCCCAGCGTTACGGAGTTCAAAGGTTGCACGTCGAATTATAGGAAAGGTATCCAAGAGGGTAGGGGAACGGTGGATCTTGTAACGCAGATGGCATGAATTGAGATCAGCTTAGATCATTCGAAGTAGAGATAGGAAAGACTCAAGAGTCTGTTGATCAGGCGTCTAATGCTTCCATGCTTGGGTTCTGTATTCGTCGTTGGATCAAATTGAAATGGCCTACGTCTCAGGACATTGTGCCACAGCTCTCGTCAGTCTTTTTGATACGCTATCCGTGTAAAAATCACTTTCAATGATATCAAGTAGTAAATAATATAGACCAGACTTCAGGACGTTTTGGCACACGGCGAATGTCTATTTGGAAGTGATTCATTCACTGTTTCAATTGCAGATCTTGATCAAATGAGCATAATTATTTCCGCTGCAACGTCTGCTGAGTACATATGACTGCATATGATAGTGCCAGATCGAGATATGGGTGGCTATCATGGAACGTGGCCCTCACGGCCATGAAAAGTCGGAATCTGCTGAGGATAAGGGTGGTTGGGAGAGTATTATCCTGTACAGTCACTGTTTTAGGCTGTCATGTCAGTCTCACAGAGGTGTGGCGGAGCCTTAAGCCCATGCTATTGTACAGTCGGAAATACTTCAATTCTAACCCTGGCGATGCTGTCGCTGTCACTCCTGCCAGCTCTCCAAATCGACCGATGGCGGCCCCTTTTGACGAATGTGCAATGCTAATATTGATTGTGCAGTATTGACACCAGTTTTGAGGGAGACAGGCACCACATCCATGAAACGTCACATTAGCATTTGTGACATAGAGAGACCTGGAAGGTCCGAATGATAGGGCAAGAGGCAAAGTTCTGGTCTTGCCGCTTGCAAGTATACTGCCTACAAATACCGACCTAAGAGGCATGGCTATATTTTGCTGGAGCGACGTCGTGCTCATGTTCTTGGAAATTTGATCTTCCTTCGTCCAACCGCATGCCCATTTTGGGCCGATCCCGGGTCCTGTGACGAAATGTCCAAGCATGAGCTGTCCTGTCCGACGGGCTCGCTCTGCAGCGCCATCAGACTTGATAGACTTCTCCAAGGTCCAATGTTCTAAAGTGGCTGCATTACGGGCACTCCGTTATAACGTCAGCTTCTCCTGCATACTATATGTGACTTCAATCATACGTTCGGCACTCTCGTACCGAAGCTCCCTGACCTCACGCTCGCCCTTGGGGAGCCATTCCTATTGTTCTAGCATCGCGCCTATGACCGAGCGACTCAGCAGCGGTGACCTCCTTTCTTATTTGGGCAATTCGACAGTCGCGGTGCTTTGGCTGTCATTTGCTCTAGCGTGTCCCACAGGTTACTTACAACAACAGGAATTTCATCCTCCCGAGCGTCAACGGCAGCATCAATATTTGCGTTCGACACAATCACATTCTGGATGACCGTGAGTTTAATTCACTGCTTTTGCATCTTTAAAGGCTTATTTTTCTCACGATTCTGTCAGATGCTTGACCATTCATGACAGATGCTCACCCTATTCGTCTAGATTCTGGTTGCTTGTTCGCGGTTGTGAGTTTGAACTTTGCAGCTGGTGGACTCGTTGGCTTAGACTCCGGTTTCTTGCTTGTCCTAGTACCATTCCACCCTGCGGCTGCTCCAGAGCCTTTCTGGTTGGTTGCTCGTACATTATAATGCCCGGCAGTTGCTCGTTCTGTTCGGCCGCCAGACGCTCTCGGGTTGCCTCCTCTTATATCGCCATGGGCGACAGCTGCGATAGTGTTGGCTCATATCACTGTATTCTTGCCTTCAATGTCACAGCTCTGCAATGGCTTGCTGGTGTTCTTGACCGCCGACTTGCAATACCCGGGGATCGATTTTGATCTGTAGCTAGGAATGCCTCCAGCTCGCAACTGCCGACGCTTTTTGGGGGATCCTTCCTTAGTATGATCACTCGTTAGGCCAATGAGTCCGGGACGCTTGGGCATTGGGCAATTTAAGTGTAGCTTCATGCTTGGTTAGGCCGAGAGTTGATTTCAAGCACATTCGACATGATATTGGAGGCTCAGTCTCGCCGTTAACCAAGCTGTAGATCGTCTGTTGCACCCTTTGTAAACACAGACCCCGTCTAGGCCAACACGGTGCAGAGGGGACAAGATCTTCCGGACCATGGTCCCAAGTGTGCGACGTCGTAGCAACGATGAGTATCGGCTTACAAATTTGCTCTCTCATCTTTGACAAGGTTTCTTAGACCACGGTGGATGTCTCCGGGCATACCACTGGTAGCCGGTCTATTTTTGTCTCTCTCAACAAAAACGTGCGTGAATCCTCCAACCGCTCGTACATCATCGTGCCCATGTTCGAAGACGCCGACCTCGTAGATAACGCTTGACTTGCCCAGCTTATTGACACGCAAGCCGAGGTCGATGACGGACGGAAAGGCGACAGGTTTGAAGAAATCGCATCGGGAGTGGACTACAAGACCAATCTGAGTGGAGACAGGAGGACGAAAGCCGCAATGCTCGATCAGGTAGGCGTTGATGACCGAGTCGAACCTCAGGGACTATTAGAGCGGGACTTTCTAGGGACAACGGCTGTGGAGATATACAGGAATGAGTAGACGCTATTATTCATATGGTCTCATGACCGAAGTGAGCCGCTGAGTTTTGGTTGCTGGTTCTCAATGTCTCTTACCATACATATCATTATCTGACCTGCCAGAAGTGAGAAGAGTGTAAAAAGTGTCGCAGCTAAAGCAGTGCATACCATCGGCTCCTATGCTCCTGAAAGAACGCATAATCATTTCTCTGCCGCTGCCTCAACTTTGCAGAGGCCATGGTCAAATCCCGAATGGATGTTTGAAGGACGACTCAAGGTTGGAGCTCGGGGCTATGGATGTAGTCTTAAAGCCGAACCTTATCTCCACATCGACCGCGCGCATTCATTCTCCGCGCAGCACCACCTATTCGAATCTGCTACCAACTAATGAAATTTTCGTCCTGGGGGAGACTGAAGGTCAACTGGCGCCATCATCCCGCATCACCGCGTTCCTTGCGCGGTCGGGCCTGTTGACTGCAAGGGATATGGCGTTGACCGTTACGGAGCCACTGCAAGCACTTGCAGACCAGAGAAACAGCCGAGCAAAAGACTCAGAAGCACTCAGCGCTCCGCCAGACGTTGTCACCACTCCTTGTGATCCTTGGCCTCGGCCGTACTACCTGGAGGACGACCTCCGGAAGGTCTATCCTTACCACTATACGTACAATACATACTGTAAGGAGCGATGGCGCGGGAGAGAACTGCTTGACATCTTTGCTACCGAATTTCGTGATCGACCGCAGGCTTACTATGTACGGGTACGCCTCCACTGTTTGCAAAATATTTAAGCTGACATATTTCAGAAAGATGCTATAGAGCGAGGCAATGTCGTTGTCAATGGAAATCGAGTGCCAACTGTCAAGCACATCGTAAGGAACGGCGATGTGATATCTCATACCCTGCACCGTCATGAGCCCCCAGTGACCGCGACGCCTATTGGAATAGTTCACGAGGATAATGATATGATCGTCATTAACAAGCCTGCTGGTGTACCTGTACATCCTGCTGGTCGCTACAATTTCAATTCTCTCATCGAAATCATGCGTGCGGAACGTGGTCATGCATGGAATCCTCTCCCATGTAACAGGTTGGACAGACTCACAAGTGGTGTTATGTTCATCGGTAAGCACGCCAGAGCCGCTGAGAGGATTAGCGTGCAGATCCAAGAAAGGGGTGTGAAAAAGGAATATGTAGCAAGAGTCATTGGCGAATTTCCCGAGGGCGATATCACGTGCGAGCAACCGGTCATGCAGATAAGTCCAAAGCTTGGGCTGAATAGAGCAAGAGCTAGTGGGAAAAAAGCAAGGACAGTTTTCAAGCGGCTGGCTTACTATCCGCCAGTGAAAGAGCCAGATGGCAAGAACTGGGCTGTCGAGGATACTAGAAGCGAGAAGGAGAAAGTCCGAGACTCAAAAATGGAGTGGAAAGTCAAGGAAGGTCATTCGATTGTTCAATGTCTTCCAGTCACTGGCCGCACGCATCAGCTTCGAGTGCACCTCCAATTCCTCGGGCACCCTGTCGCGAATGACCCGATTTACTGTAATCAGAGAGTCTTTGGCCCTGGTCTTGCGGCTGGCGATGCTCTTTCGGACAATGACGACGATATAATCTCACGACTTTCTAAGATGGGCAAATCAGAAGTCGCAGAAGCCATGGCCTACCACGATGAGATAATGGAAGAGTACAACAAGAAAAAGGCAGAAAAGATGACGGGCTATCTTTGCGAGATTTGTGATACCCCTTTGTATAGCGATCCTGGCGTTCATGAGCTGGGAATATATCTGCATGCAAAGCGATATGCCTGTGATCAAGGGAGGTGGGCATATGAGACACCATTACCAGACTGGGCTCTTCCGCCACCAGGGATGGAAGGGCCACCAGAGGCGACAAAGGTGAGAGAATCACTGGCACTTGTCGAACATTGGAGAAAGAGGGAATCAATGGGCAGCGATGAAGGCATGGAGCAGTTCGTAGAGCCGTCGAAATTGTTGGGGACGATGCCTGGATAGTCGTAATTATTATCGTGCCCTAAGCCTGCCACTCGAGGACCTTTAAGGACGGCTCTTGCCCAGCTGAACGGTGATAATACCCAATGTTTAATTCTTTGGTTAATGTCTCCGGCAAGACGGGTACAGCAGTTTGCAAAGGCGTTGTCCCAGACGCTAGTAGGCCGCACGTCGCAGAACCTCCCCTACTAAAAATAGGTGGTAAGGCCTTAATAATATATCGTTATATTTATAATCCATAGACCTCTTAATAGATCTTATAAATAATTCTATATATTTTATTTTTAATATTTTAGACGTCTAGGCCTAGTCTATTATCTTACTACTATTATAATACTATTATACCCTTATTATTACTATTCCTACTTAGTAGTAAGACCTTTATAATACGCCTTAATATACTATTTATATAATAGCCTTATAATAGTATAGAGACTTAATTTATATAACTTATTATAAGATTAGACTTATTAATATATAATCTTTTACTATCCTTTATCTTATAATTATAGAGCTCCTCTTATTATTATCCCTATTACCCTTATAATAGCTAGTAAATATAATAGTAAGTAATTATTAAAGTCTATATAAATACTCTATCTTAAGCTTAATTTATAATTTATAAGGGAGCTTTAAACTCTAGTTTTAAGAAGAGGTATTTATAAGTATACCTCTAATAATAAGCTTAAGGATATTATTATTAAACTTAAGGATAATAACCTAGGACTTAATAATATACTTAAAATACTATTAATTAAAAGAGTTACCTTTATCATAAAGATATTATTATTAAGATTATATATAAGGCCTTAACCTACCTTATAAATATTAGATCCTTAATTTAACTCTTAATATATATTATCTCTTAATATATTATAATTAAGTATACCTCTTCCTCCTCTTCCTCTTCTTTTAAGTTAAGGAAGCTTCTAATTAAGCTTTAAATAGGTAATAAATTTATAATATATTATTATAATTACTCTTTAATAAATATTATTTATATCTTTTAAATCTTTTAAATCTTTTATATTTTCTAGCTAGCCTAATTAGCTTTACTATTAATTAAAGGAGGAGGATAAGGAGGAGGTAAGATTTATATAAGAGTATCTTATTAACTTTTATTAATTTAAGTAGGCTATTTATTATTATAATTTAGAAATTAAAGTAAGTAATCTTTTTATAGGTATAAAAATAGTTAATAAATTAGATAAGTTATAAGTTAAAGCTTAAAATAATCCTATTAAATTTATAATTAATAATATATTAAATAAGGATAAAAACCTTAATATTAATTAAGATTTAATTAAGATCTTAAATTATATTATTATTATTAAGGCTTCTATTATTATAAAAAAGATAAGGATAATTACTTCCTTATAAGTTATTATTATAAATAATATAATACCTTCCTTTTAGATTATTATTATAAATAATATTAAGCCTATAAAGTTTATTATCTACTTAAAATTAATACTTAAAAAGGATACTTTAAATAATAGGATTAAGGAGTAATTATATTTATAAGGTTTTAATATAAGTCTACCTCTCTTTATATAAAAATTTAAATAAGAATAACTTATATAAATACTTTTACTTAATTATATTATTAGAGCTTATTTAGCTTTAATTAAGGCTACTACTATATATAATAAGTTAGCTAAGGTATATTAATAAGCTATTAATATTATAAATAAATAATAATAAGATAGTATAAGATAAGAGATTTAAAACTTTTTTAATAAAGGTTTTAATAGCCTTAAAGTTAAAATTATATATTAATTTAATATTTAAATTATAAATAAGTCTATTATTATAGCCTTAAGATTATAATAATAGCTTATTTATCCTAGTAATTATATTATTACTCCTACTCTAAGTAATCTTATAAAAGCTCTTATATAAGAGTATAATATTAGGAATAAAAGCTTAAGTAAAAAGCTATATAAAGAGATTTTAATAATATAAAGGTATATAAATAAGAGATATTAAAATAATAATATACTTGAAGTATATTATTAAATTAATAACTCCTTGAACTATATATTTTTTATAATTAAATAAATTAAAGTCTAGGCTAGTACTATCTTATAAAATGATATAAGAAGGATTATAAAATAGACCTTACTAATAATACTTATAAGTAATATAAGGATATATATAAAGAAGTAATTAAAGTTAAATAAATAAAAGGAATAAAAGGAGTAATAAATTAAAATACCTTTCTTATTTAAAAGTTATCTTTAAATAACTCTCTTATATAATTAATATAATACTTTTAAAGGAATATTTTAATAAGCTACTTTTATATTATATCTTCCTTATAATAGACCTTTTACTTTATTAATTTAACTCCTTTTTATACTCCCCCCTACTCTCCCCTTTATATTATAAAATATATAGACTTTTAAGTTATAAAAGGAGCTTAAGAAGTAAGCTTAAGAATTATTTAGCCTTTAATCCTACTTTATAATTACCTTAATAAGAGCCTCTTAAATACCTAGATTATTTATAATACCTAGGCCTTCTATTATATTAAGATTATAAATAGACCTTTAAAGTAATCCTATTAAGGGTAATCTTACTAATTTTATTAAATAGATAAAGAATAGGAGGCTTATAAATATAATAGTAGATTATAATAATATATATAATAAGCTTATAAATAAGGATCTTACTACTAACTTAATATAGGAGTAGAAGTCTAGTAGAGACTTATAAGTAGCTCTTAATATTAAGTATAATATTAATATATATTTAGCTTAAAGTATAAGTTAATAGGACTATAAAAGAGATATTAATATATTATATAATAGGTATACTTTAAGGCTTCTTAAATAGCCCTTACCTTATTATCTTAAACCTTTAATTTAATCTTTTAATACTCCGCTTAATAGGAGCTTTATACTAGTTAGATTAATATATAAGAATAACCTAATCTTAGCTTCTATTAAACGGGGGGATAATATAAGGGGTAAAGGCTTTAATAATAATAATAATACTTATAAAAACTAGTAGATATTATCCCTTAAGTTTAATAAATTATATTATTTAAGTATTTAATTAATATAATAGTAATAAGCTTTTATATAATATTTATAAAGAATATAATATTCAATTAGCTTATAATCTCTACTTTCTATATATTATCCCTTATATATAATATTTAACTTTTAAAAGAGATTACTAGGATTTATCTATCCTAATTAAGCCTTAATTATAAGCTTTAAAAAGTTATTAAATTATCTATCTTCTTTATATAAAGTAATAATATCTTAATACTTCTTAATCTATCCCTTTAAGATAGTAAATAATATCTTAATTAAGTTTAGGTCTAATAAATATAAAGATAAATAAGCTAATTTAATACTAGCCTTATCTATTATATTAATTAGCTCTTAATTCTAATATATATTTATATTATTAATTATAATTATTAATTATAAGTTACTATTAATAATCTAGCTATAATAAGGGAGGACCTAAGTATATATAAAGTTATTAAATATATTAGCCTTAATAGAGCCTTAATATATAAGGTATAAGAGGTAACTATTAATTATAAATATAAATAAGATATTCTACCTTTTTAATTATTTTAAACTTTATATTTAGTATAGTATTTTATTAAGGGGTACTTATCTATAATATCTATTACCTAAGATCTTATTATTAATATATAAATAAAGAGGTAGCTAATAAAGCCTCTTATTAATATACTTATATATAGTACTCTTATTAAGGAAGATAAGTTAATTAGCTTATTAGCTAGTTAAATATATAAATTATAAATTTCTAAAGTCTTAATTATATTATTAAGCTATTTTCTTTATATTCTTCCTAAATTAGCCTAATTATTATAAATATTATTAAATTATTAACTTATTAATAGTAACCTTAAACTTATTATATAAGAATAAGGTTATCTTATTTAAATAAACTATTAAGTATTAATCTAAGTAAATAAGAAATTCCTCTTATAATAAATTATTAATAAGATAGTTATATCCTAGCTAAGGTATTATAAATAGTATATAAATTATATCTTACTCCTCTTAGCTCTACCTTATATATTTAAGTATCTTTATATTAACCTTATATATAGTAATAATTTAATTATTATTATATTTAAGCTTAAACTTATATTTAATACACTTCCTAA
>JAABUL010002166.1_pt1 | contig 33714 bp, 38 predicted proteins | sample 5559151 | NCBI WGS metagenome assembly JAABUL01 (sample SAMN10711876, study PRJNA513368) | rock metagenome | isolation source: Antarctica rocks | place: Antarctica: Victoria Land, Pudding Butte sud | reverse complement strand
TTACGGCCGTACCTCTGAAACTCCGCCTGACTCGCAAAGGTCCGCTGGCTCATCGCTCTTCGCCCTCAGAGATCAAGATTAATCAATCAGGCTGGGGACGCAGAACTTGTGCAGAGACTCCCTAAACCAATACTGCCGGTTATAGATTTCCAATCTCTCGAAGGAGCTCAACGCGTCGCTAGGTTTGATGAAACCTGCCGCTTCCTGAATCATGTTGGTTCCGTCTCGCCGACTCGTGCCCATGATATCGCCGATCGAGAGCGGTTCCATGACCGCGCTAGCCATTCGCCTTTGCAAATCCAAAAGGGCGGTGCTCATCGCACCACCTCTTCGATGCGCGAGGCTGCGAACTCCATCTGGCCTGGCAGTACAGGTGAGTCAACCGCCGCTTGTTTCGTAAGAAAGCGGGTGGCTTTGAGCGCTTCGCGATGCACCTCGTCAAAAGACGGGATGTTGTCGTCCCATTCGAGCAGCGTGGCGGTTGGTCCGCAACGCTCGATTGCACGGCTGTACAGCCCCCAGACGGGCTCGATCACGGGATGGTCGTGAGTGTCCAAGGTGTAGCGCTCGAACTTTGAGTGCCCCGCGATGTGGATCTGAGCGACCCTTTCGGCGGGAACGCTATTCACATATTCCATCGGGTCGAAGCCGTGATTTCGCGATGAAACGTAGATGTTGTTCACGTCAAGCAACACGCCGCAGTCCGCCCGTTCGACAACTTCGTTCAGGAATGCCCATTCGGTCATTTCCGATACGTGAAACTCTGCGTAGCTGCTCACGTTCTCGACCGCAACGGAAACCTCTACGAAGTCCTGGACTTGCCGTATCTTTTCTGCCGTGAGCCGAGCTGCCTCGAAGGTGTATGGCATCGGCAGAAGGTCGTGGGTGTAGCGGCCATCGACGCTTCCCCAGCAGAGATGATCTGAAAGCCAGGGTGTATTCGTCCGGCGGACGAGCTGTTTAAGTCGGCGCAGGTGCTCGCGATTCAGTGGCTCTGCGGAACCGAAGTACATGGAAACGCCATGTTGCACGACCCGGTATTGGTCGAGGATCTGGTCGAGCACCTGGAGCGCCCTTCCACCGTCAACCATGTAATTTTCAGAGATGATCTCGAACCAATCGACAACAGGTTTACGGTCGAAAATGTGCTGATAGTGCGGAACTCTCAGTCCGATACCGACACCGTAGTCGGTAAAATTGTTGAAGCGATTTGCCGGCATAAATATGGCTCGCGGGGCGCAATCTGTTCTAGCGCTGAATCGTCAAACGGTTGGAACTAGACGTAGCGGAACGACCCGTGGGTCGTCCCGCTACACGAAGGATCGTCTGACTACATCTTGGGCATGGGCTTCGAGCCATCCGTAGCGCAGCTGCCTTTTCCCTTGCAGCTGTTCTTGCCATCGGCGCCCTGTCCCTTGCAGGCGTTCTGTCCCTTGCAGGCGTGCTTGGGCTTGGCCGTCTGCTGGAAAGCCGCCGCGCCGGCGATGCCGCTCTCGGCAGTGACGCCGGCTGCGCCGGTGGGTTGAGCGTTCAAGGTTGCCGCGGTGCCGCCGAGCATTCCGGCAACAGCAGCGGTGAGACAAAGTGACTTGATCGACTTGGTCATGGTGTTTTCTCCTGGTTTAGATTGGCTCCCGCGTAGTACCAGCCGGTCTAGCCACTGGAGGCAAGATGGAATTCAGGTCCAAAGGTTACCGGCTCCACAAAATAGATTTCGGTTGGATGTCGCCTGTAACCAGGCGTGCTGTCGCGCATCCTGTCTGCAGGACGTTACGATTGGTAAAGGATACGCAAAAGATCGCAGGAGTGATTGGAAGCTTGAACAAAACCGCTATCTCCGAGTTGGAGTTGATTGCTCGTGTTTGCGACGGTGAAAAGGCGTGTTTTCATGGCCTGATCCGGCCTTACACCCGTCTCATGTTCGGCTACGCGGATTCGATCCTTCGGAATCCCGCTGACTCCGAGGAGGCAGTTCAAGAAGCGGCTCTCAAGGTTTTTGTCAATCTTTCAAAACTCCAGGACAGGAGTCGGTTCCGTGCTTGGCTGCTCCAGATAGTAGTGAATGAAGCAAGAATGTACCGCCGAAAACTGAGACGGTCGCTTTACGAGTCGATCGAGGAAGCCGGGGCTGATTGCGAGGCTGACTCAGTACCTCGACAGTTTGCCGATTGGCACGATTTGCCTGGCGAGGCGCTCGGGGCGGCTGAATTGAGATCTGAAGTTCTCAAGGCGATAGCGAATCTTCCAGAGATTTACCGGGAAGTAATCTTCCTGGTTGAGAACCAGCAGTTGGATTACGCCACGGTTTCGATTGCTCTCGGGGTTTCGGTGGGCGTGGTGAAAACCAGGGTGCATAGAGCCCGAATGAAGCTGCAGGAGCAACTAAAGCCAGTCTTCCAGCCCAAGCTCGCGGACCGCATCCAGTTGATGAAAGGAATGAATCCATGGTTTCGTGCAAAAAACTAGCCCATAGCCTCTCGGCCTACATAGACGGCGACCTGGACTACGAACTCTGCCAAGAGATCGAAAAGCATCTGTCGCTCTGCCGGCGCTGCTCGGTTCTACTCGACAGCGTAAGGAAGGTCGTTGTGATTTCGGGGGACGAGCAGACTTTTGAGCTTCCCCTGGGGTACGAAGAGAGGCTTCATGCCTTCCTCGACAGCCGCATGCATGCGCAAGAAGCATCGTGAACTTAGGTGAAGAATGACGACGAAGAGCAAAGTGCGAATTCGTATCTTTCACCGTGGGACTGGCGTTCTCCTCGCTGAAGGGTTTCGGGGTTGGCAGATGATGCCGTTCGAAGGAAACTTCTACATCCAGGAGTAATGTCTCCGTGCCAAGTTCCGTGTCAACTTCATCCCCGGTATCTGTCTGTACAAGGGTTTGTACTTTTGGGTGGATTTGGAACTTCCGAATCGTGGGCCGGAGAAGAGCGTTGGCTGGAAATACTGGCTGCCAAATCCGCTCCTTCCGTTCATCTGGTATCGCCTGGCGTTGCCCGCAAACGATCCAACTTTACGAATTGAAGAGTCCTCGTAGCCTTGCCTGCCAGAAGCCGGACGCAATTTCTGCGATGCCCAGTAACCTTGCTCTTCCTCGCGCATCTTGTCGCAAAGGAGGGTCGAAGACATGAGAGCAAGTTTCACTGGCTCTCGCCCATGACGACTTCTGCTTGGTTTTGTGCTGGAATCATCACGGTGCTGCTAACCGGCGGCGTAGCAAAGGTATTTTGCCACTCAATGCGGACGGAAGCCTCGATTTCGGACACGCTGACAGTATGCGGGTCGCAGATCGACGTGCAATTCCGGCCAGGACCCCTGGATGCCAACCGTCAGGAAGTCATCGACTGGGTACGAGTCTCCGCCGAATCTACTGCAATATACTTCGGTAAGTTTCCTGTTCCCCACATCATCGTCCAAATTGTTCCTGATGCCGGCGAACGCAGGGTTTTGGGTGGTACGACCTGGGGCTCTCCCTATGTGCACACACGCGTGAATCTGGGAGAACACACCTCGGCGGAGGGCTTTCATCGAGATTGGGTGATGACCCATGAGTTCGTGCATACCGCCATGCCGCAGCTCGACGATAACCACCATTGGTTGGAGGAGGGCCTTGCGACCTATGTAGAGCCGATTGCGCGAGTCCAGCACGGCGTGCTTTCCGAAGAAAGTGTTTGGGCCGACATGATCCGGGACATGCCCAAGGGTGAGCCGCATTCCGGGGGTCGAGGACTTGACCGTACGCATACCTGGGCGCGCACATACTGGGGCGGTGCCATGTTCTATCTCGTCGCCGACGTTCGCATCCGCCAACAGACGAACAATCGCAAGGGACTGCAAGATGCTATGCAGGCGATGGTGGCGAGTGGGCAAACGATTGCAAACGACGGAAGCCCTGAAGCCGTTTTCGCTTTGGCTGACAAGAGCGTGGGTGTCTCTGTCCTGCTTCCTCTTTACCGGCAAGTGAGCGAACATGCCGTACCAGAAGACCTCGATGCGCTCTGGACGGCCTTGGGCGTCCGCAGCGACGGTCGGGGTGTGGTGTACAACGATCAAGCGCCTCTGGCTTCGGTGCGGAAGGCAATCTTTCGGCCGCGTCTGGCCTGCGGGGTGCAACAATGAAGTTTCTCCAGCTACAAAGCGCAAAGCGTTCGCGCAAGCTGTCTTTGCAACTTCTCGTAGGTCTGCTTGCCTCATTGCTGCTTGTATTCGGCAGTTGTGGGGAGGCAAACGCGCAGCCTTCGCAGCTCCATTGGCAGCCGTGGTCGGATGGCGCGTTTGCGCAGGCCCGGCAGCAGCATAAGTTTGTCCTGTTGGATCTTGAAGCGGTCTGGTGCCACTGGTGTCATGTGATGGATGACGTTACCTATCGCGACCCAGTTGTCATGCGCTTGCTGCAGGCCAAATATGTTCTTGTGAAGGTCGATCAGGATGCGCGTCCCGACATATCCAATCGGTATCAGGATTACGGATGGCCGGCGACAGTGGTGTTTACCGGCGATGGCTCCGAAATCGTCAAACGTCAGGGCTACATTCCTCCACGTCCAATGTCGTCCATGCTGCAAGCGATCATTGACGACCCTTCGCCCGGCCGAGCGTAGAAAAAGAAATCGCACTGCATCCTGTCGCCGGAGCGACGCTGCCTTCGGCGCTACTGGACAAGGTACGAGCGGCTTACGCTGCTCAGTACGACACACAGAGCGGAGGTTGGGCGTTTGGACATAAGTATCTCGATGAAGATTCCGTCGAATACGCCCTCCGTTTGGCGGCTGGTGGAGATGCGTTATACGCGAAACGAGCAGCGGACACATTGCACGCGGCAACCGCCCTTCTCGATCCGGTGTGGGGCGGGGCATACCAATACTCTGTGGGAGGACACTGGAGCGAGCCCCACTTCGAGAAGTTGATTTCGATTCAGGCTACCTACATCCGTGAGTATTCACTGGCTTATGCCCAGACGCACAATCCAGAAGATCTTGCTGCTGCCCAGTCTGTACATCGCTACGTGCAGGACTTCCTAAGCGATCAACCCAGCGGCGTCTTCTTCGTCTCGCAAGACGCAGACCTTCACGATGGAGAGGAGAACGAAGCCTACTTCAAGCTGGACGATAAAGGGCGCCGTGCGCTGGGCGTTCCGCGCGTGGACAGGCATGTCTACGCCAGAGAGAACGGATGGATGATTGCCGCTTTCTGCGACTTGTACGCCGTCAGCGGCGATGCTTCCGCGCTAACGCAGGCGCAAAAGGCAGCTCAGTCGATAGTGCTGCACCGCAGCCTTCCGGGCGGTGGCTTCCGGCACGACGACGCGGATCCCGCTGGTCCGTATTTGGGCGACACGCTCGCCATGGGACGAGCGTTTCTGGAGCTCTATAACGTAACGGCAGACCGTAGTTATCTGAGTGCCGCAGGCCGAGCCGCAGACTTTATCGCAGCGCACTTTGCACCCTTGGCACCCGGTACCGGCTTCATCACGTCTTCTACTCGTACAGATGCGGCCTATCCTCCGCACCCTGATCGAGACGAGAATATCGCTCTGGTTCGTTTTGCTTCAAAGCTCGCGTTTGCCGCGTCTGACAAACGGTATCGCGACCTGGCTGCGGAGGCGATGCGTTATTTGGCGGCGAACTCAATCGCCTTGCGCCCGCTGTCCGCAGGCATCTTGCTTGCGGCAGATGACGAGTCGAAGAGTCCTTTGCACATCACCATTTTGGGAGCGCCGCAAGAGGCACGCGCCGCGGCGTTGCATGTTGCGGCATTGCGAGCGCTAGCCTCCCATGAATTGATCGAATGGCGCGATCCGGCGGACCGCAATCCACTGCCAACAAACGTCAGCTACCCAAACCTCAACCATCCCGCGCTCTTCCTTTGTACGGCGACTTCCTGCTCCTCTCCAACAACGGAGCCAGAGCGAGTGCCCGCCCTGGTCCGTAGAGCGCAAGCCTCCAAGCAGTAAAAATACGCGTCGATTTAGACACACGGACTCTGTAGCAGCTCGCAGGGGTGGCGCATCCCTATCCAACCTACGCGATCGGCCTGCAGTTTTTGGCGACTGACATGGCAACGCAACAAACCTTTACCAGCACGAGGGGCCGCATCCTCCGCGCTCAGTCCCAGATGTATCCTCGGAGACGACGGCTGTTGCGTGTCCCATGGGCAGATGCCAGGCAACAAAACGCCATACCGCAAAAGAGGCCATCTGCATGAAGACGACATTCGTCACGATCTGTACCGCCCTCGTCTGTCTTGCCTTGGCGATACCGATGGCCGTGCCGCAGACGACGGCACCACGCTATACCAATCATCTGATCCACGAGAAGAGCCCCTATCTTCTCCTCCATGCGCACAACCCCGTGGACTGGTATCCGTGGGGCGAAGAGGCCTTCCGCAAGGCACGTACAGAGAATAAGCCGATCTTTCTGTCTGTCGGCTATTACACCTGCCACTGGTGCCATGTGATGGAGCGCGAGTCGTACTCGAATCCCGCGATCGCAGACCTGCTGAATAAGAGCTTTGTTGCCGTAAAGGTTGATCGCGAAGAGCGGCCGGATATCGACGCCGTGTACCTGCGCTTTGTGGAGGCGACCACAGGCTCCGGTGGCTGGCCCATGAACGTTTTTCTCACGCCAGACCTCAAGCCGTTCTTCGGCGGCACGTACTTTCCGCCAGTGGATCGCGGCGGCATGCCTGGACTCATGACGGTGCTTCCGCGAGTCGCGGGCCTTTGGAAAGACGACCGGGCAAAACTGATCCAGAGCTCAGATCAGATCACCGCAAAACTGAGCGCGTCAGGCAGCGATGCCGCCTCCTCGCTGCAACCCGTCGTCCTGGAGCAGACATTCCAGCGGATGCAGCGCAGCTTCGATCCTGAGCACGGCGGCTTTGGTAGCGCGCCCAAATTCCCAAGGCCCGTCGCTCTTGAGTTCCTGATGCTTTACGGCAACGACCAGGGCAGCCCCGAAGCGCTTGCGATGACAGGAACAACGCTGAAAGCGATGGCCGCGGGCGGCATGCATGACCAGCTCGGCGGCGGCTTTCACCGCTACTCTACCGACGCGTTATGGCGTGTGCCGCACTTTGAGAAGATGCTCTACGACCAGGCGCAGCTTGCGATGGCGTACCTGCATGCCTACCAGATCTCCGGCGATCCGGCCTTCGCCGCGACCGCGCGCGATACGCTGGACTTTGTGTTGCGCGACATGCGCAGTCCCGAGGGAGGCTTTTATTCGGCTCTCGACGCAGACAGTCCGCTGCCAGGCAACCCTGCCCAGAGTGTCGAGGGTGCCTACTACCTGTGGTCCTCCAGTGAAATAGGGAACGTGGTGCACGATGCGAGTGCGGCCAATCTGTTCGACTGGATTTACGGAGTCCAGCCAAACGGGAACATCCCCGCGCAGCAGGATGCGGCGGGGGACCTCAAAGGGCTGAACGTCCTTTATGTGGCTCATTCGGTCGACGAGGCAGCGATACACTTTCACCTTTCCGTGGATGCTGTCCGCAACTCGCTGGCTGAATCGCGCGCCGCCCTGCTCGCCGTGCGTTCCCACCGGCCTCCGCCACCGGTCGACAGCAAGATCATTACGGTGTGGAACGGCACGATGATCTCCGCGCTCGCGGTCGGAAGCCAGGTGCTGCACGAGCCGCGGTATCTCCATGCAGCAGAGTCGGCAGCGAAGCTGGTCAGGACCAGGCTTTACAATCCGAAGACCGGTCGCCTGAAGCGGCGTTATCGCGAAGGGTCCGCTGAGATCGACGGCTTTCTCAGCGATTATGCGGGCATGACCGCCGGGCTGCTGGACCTCTTCGAAGCCTCTGCAAACAACGACGATCTGACCTGGGCGATGCGACTCCAGAAAGAGCAGACGACCCTGTTTACCGACAAAGTTTCAGGGGCATACATCACCACGGAGACGTTAGCCGCGTCCTCGCCGGCGCAGGGTGGGCTGCTGTGGAAGGACCATGAGGCTTACGACGGAGCGGAACCGTCCGCAAACTCCGTTGCTGCCATGAACCTTGTTCGCCTGTGGCAGATGACCGAAGAGGATCACCTTCGGGAGCGCGCGCTGTCGGTCGTGAACGCATTCGGAGTTCAACTGAGGAGTTCTCCGGAGTCGATGCCTGCAATGATGTCGGCGTACGAAGCGCTGAGCGCACAGCGAAGGCAGGTGGCGATTGCGGGCAGACCGGGAACTCCAGGCACTGAGGCGATGACGGCCGTTTTCTGGCGGGATTATCTCCCCAACGCGATCCTGATCCACGCTGTCGGTGGACCGGCTCAGCAGCAACTCAGCAGAACGCTTCCTCTGGTTGCGACGCTGCGGGCGCAGAATGGAAACGCAACTGCATATATCTGCAAAAATTACACCTGCAACGCCCCTACAACCGACCCCGCAATCATGCAAAAACTGCTGCTAGCCCAGGAGGTCTATAGGTGAGCGGCCTCCATCCTGGTCAGCAGGATTCGTATGGATTAAGTCGTCTTCTCGTCAGCGATCCGTGCAGGACGAAGCGGCGGCGCACGAGTTTCGTAACAGCCTCGGAACGCCGCGTGCAGTGAAATTACGATCAGTTTTATCCGAGGTGTGCGAGGTACTCCGCAGGCGAGAGCACGGTAACCCCATTCCTAACGGTCTCCGGAAAATGCTTGAGATTCCCTGTCACAAGCCAGGCTCCTGCCCCGTGGGCCAGAGCGAGGAATGGCAGATCCTTTGGATCCGGACCTCGCTTGGCCCAAGTTGCTGGGTCTGCAAGGCGCATGCTCTCCTCAATTAGGAATTCCAACCAATGAGGAGGAAATCCGTAGCGGCGGAACTTGGTACGCCGGACAACCTCCCTGTACTCGCTAACAATCCATGGACTGGTGACTACCTGTATCTGTCCTTCCAGTACCCAATCCATGACGAGCTTCGCAGGGGCGCTTCCCGGCTTGATACCTGCGGATACGATGATGTTGGTATCCAGGACAACCAGCCTCATTTGCCCTTCCGGCGTTGACGGACAACACGAACCTGATTGATCTCCCGGTCAATCTCCTCGTCACTCAGGTCTCCACCAACCGCTTCCGCGAGGCGCCAGTTCTTACGCAGGCTTGCCTTCGCCATAGCCCTCCGAAGCTCTAGGTCTTCCAAGATAACGTCTCCGAGTACAGGAATCAGAAAGTATGCTGGCCCCTTCTGACCAGCCAGCAACACCGTCTCCCCATTCGGCACAGCCTCCAGGGCCTTGGAGCCCCGAGTCCGGAACTCCCGTAGCGAAACTTGACGCATATGTTGCCTCCTGCACTCAGTGTAGCCATTCCGGCTACGCTCGACAATATGACCCGTGAGGCGGGCCACAATTCATTGTGTACCGCTGCACTGCCCACCCTTTGGCATCGGCCGGTCATGCATGATGTGACACAGGGGATGTCCTATCGCAAGCTGGAGTAGTTGCTCAAGCCTCTCTGCAGTGGTCTCCGTACACCAGTTCCAGTCCGGCGCAATCCGGTCAAGGAGTTCTGATGAATGGTCACAATTTAGATGGCCTGATCAACTCAGAGCCCCCAACAGGCACTTGGAACGTTCCATCCCGGAGCCAGACCGCGAGTGTGCCGTCCCCGATCCCGCGCGTCTCAAGCCAGACACCGGCTCCGGGGATGCCGCGTGTTCCCGCGGCCCGATTGGCCTCTGGAGGTCATGGAAGGCAAAGCATTTCCGCTCGAGAATACTTTCCTGCCATCCGGCCATCGGTTCGGTGTCGGAGACCAGTCTCCACCCGATCGGAATGGCGTTGATGAACTCCAGAGCATCGATCTCGACGCGCTGACCGAACCTGTCGCTGAGCAGCAGCGGAAGCTTCACGCCAAAGCTACATCGGAAGAAGAGAACTATCGTGCACTCCTGTGAGCTTCCGGTTAGAAGCAGAGGGTGTCAGTCCATCCACTCAGCCTGGGTGCGAGATGCACGGCCATGCAGCATCGTTGTCCTCCTCGCACACCTCGCCGAATTGGTGAGCGATGCTGCACTGCTCGGAGAAGCTGGTTGTATTCATGAACTGGGGTTCCAGTTCTTTGCGGCGGCGACGGAGAGTATCTCGCTGCTCGTCATACGTGTATCCCAGAAAAGTCATAATGCTCCTTGCTTGCTGGAAGGCGTTTCACCTCGGAACGGAACGCGCAAAGCACGTCCATTCCGAGGTGATTGATCTGCGACCGAACTAGCGGGCAGGCGACAAGCTAACAGCCCCGTTACTTCGCGCTTGATACCGCTCGCGCTGCATCGGCGTAGGAAACCAGACCGGCGCAACTGGCTGAGTACGGTCGGCTTTCATGGGTGGAAGCGGTCGCACGGAGGGCATGCAAGCCTGCACCATCATCATCTGCATGGCATTGTGGTTGCGCCAAAAAGAGGCGGAGGTGCCGCGACGGGAACGAGCAGAGATTGCCATGAGAGTTCTCCTTAAGTGATGTTTGTGAAGAAAAGGGTTGATTGAACTGTGAAGGCGAGGGCGCTAAGCGATGCGTGCGCGGAACGCGACGATCCAGACCCTCCCCAACGAGCCGAGAAGAGCCGCGAAGAACAAGCTCACCCCAGCCATCTGCAGCGGGTGACCGTCGGTAGCGCGGTAGAGCGCTGCACCGGCATACTCGACCACTCCAGCATTCAATGCAGTCAAAGCGAGACACAGAGCGCATCGAAGAACGAAGCGAAACGAGAGAATGGGAACTAACTCGACCGGAGCCAGGACGACGCGGTTGAAATCAGACATGGAGATTCCTTTTTTCAAGGCGGTGAGCGAACCTTTCGAACGCACGAGTTTGAGCCTCCTCAAAGAGGAGGCTGTAAACTCGCAGAGACTTACTTGGCTTTGGGGTTACGAGACTTCTTTGGATCGGGTGAAAGGACAGATTGGACGGGCTGTTTATGTCTATGTCGACCGCGAACGATGAACTGTTCTTTGGCTTCGGAGAGGCGATACATCGGGAAGTGATCGATTTCGAATCGATCGACGACCCCTTCTTTGTTTACTTCGCAGAACAATTCGTTGTGGATCGACCAGACAGCAGGACGGTTGCAGAGCGAGTAGGTTTGCGCACTCATGGGGATCCCTTTAGGGAACGCGCATACGGCGACTAACAATGGTTCGCCATATGCGCATGTAGGGGAGCGGAGGATCAGGCAGCAACGCCTTGTGCGGCACTCTGCAGATCGTTGACGACCGCCTTCAACGCCTCGAAGGACGGAATTTTGTCGATGGACTGCACCTTGTGTGCATCGAGCACGCCGAAGAAGACATTCTCATGCACCTCCTCCGCAAGCACGCGGACGCGCTTGATACCGCGGTCGATGACCTCAAGCTGCTGAAGAATCCACTTCTGGGCGTCCACACTGGGCAGATCGCTGGTATTGCGTGCAGGGCCACCTCGACGGAACACCTCGAAGTAAAGAGCATCGCCCACAATTCGCCGGGAAGCCTCGATTCGTTGTGTCAACGCGGGGTCCAACTGGACTGCGGATTGTGGACTTGCCTTCTGCACCGCCGTCGGACCTTTCGGCTGTTCTGGCGATGCCGTAGCGTTCCGCACCGGCTCCGCCTGCTTCGTTGCGGCCTGGTCGGTTGGAGCCTGCGTAGTCGGAACGACACCCGCAGGGAGCGCCCACTTCGGCAGTACGGGAAACCGAATCGGCTGGCCGTACTCATTGAGATCGACCCACATCTCGGCGAATTCGTAGAAATAGCGGCCGAGCCCGAAGCAGGAGCAGGCACGCTTAAAGGCCTGGGCCTCTGCACGCGTCATGGCATTGTCATCGTCGGCCCACATCTCACCGCTTCCACTGTGAGATCCAAGAGCGTGAATCGTCACGACGCAGGTGACGATTACCTTACCCGTCTGGATGGCCTTTTCCCGCTTCATGCGAGTGACTGGAGACAATGTCGTGACGTTGTAAACACGAGTCCAGCCGGCCGGGGTGAAAACGCCGTTGAGACGATCCGTGTAAGCGCGCTGATCGCCATAAGGAATGACACAGCCGCGCTTGCCGTCTTTGCTTTTGTTGGTGACACGCCAGCTGATCGCGTCAGGATGGAAGGGAATGGTGAGCTTCTTGAGGCAGTCCTGCTGGTCTGCCGAGAGTGCAGTGTTCATGGAGAGGTCCTTTCAGGAATGGAGTTGAAGCGGGATGCTGTGAACAGGGAAGCTTCTGCTCCTGCAAATACAAAAGGCGCTCCGAGGAGCGCCTTAGTAACCTACGTTGAGCTATTTACGAGTAAACAGCCTCTGCTGCTGTTATCCGCTCAGAACGGGATGTCCGCATCGGTGATACCGACGTCACCGTAGTCGGATTGATGTTGTCCATAGCCATTGCTGCTGGAGGTGGAGTAGCCTCCTGCGGTTTTGCCGTTCGTCTTGGATGAAGACGCCGACGCTTCATTACCGTTCTCGCGCCCCTTTCCGCCGCCAAGCAACGTGAGGTCGTTGATGATGATTTCGGTGCGATACTTCTTCTGCCCAGACTCCTTGTCGTCCCAGGAGCTGGTCTGTAGCTTGCCCTCGATCAGGATCTGCGAACCCTTCTTGACGTAGTCGCGAACGACTTCCGCTGTTCGCTGGAAAGCGACCAGATTGTGCCACTCCGTCTTCTCAACCCATTCCTCGCCCTGCTTCTGACGATCGGGTGTAGCCAGCGACAGGCTGGCTACTGTCATGCCGCCCTGTGTGGCGCGTATCTCCGGGTCCTTGCCGACGTGACCGAGGAGGAGGACTTTGTTCATTCCTTTGGGCATGTATTATTTCCTTTCTGGATAATGCTGGTTGATGGTGCGTGTCGAGGCGTGACTACGGAACGACGAGATTGTCGCGACGGTTCCACATCTCCTCGAAGTTGCGATCGAAGGCCGCGACCTGGCCGGCATCTTTCGTGACGGTCACCTGATTATCCTGATACCGCGCAGCTGACACCGACCAGTTGCCTGACCCATCGCGAAGGATCGCATTGTCGATCAGGACCGCCTTCTCATGCATTAATTCGTTCGTGCCTTTCACCCGGAGATGGATGTTCCTCTGGCTGGCCAGGATCTCTGCCACGGGAGATCGGCGCATCCGCTCCTGCTCGAATTGCTCGCGATCGCGATAGACCCAAACCTTGACTCCACGTGAGGCCTGTCGTGCCAGCGCCTCCGCGATATTTCTGTCGGTGAAGGCGTACATCGCGACCTCGATCGAAGAATGCGCATGCTCGATGAGGCCGACGTCGACGCGTTCAAGGTTCTGTGACGGGGAGAAAAAGATCTGTTCCCTTTCCTCTGCTGCGTGTGCGAGGTCTGTGCTTCCTCTACCCTGTGGCAGTAGAGTCTGGATCTGCTGGCCGGCTTGCGGTAGCGCAACCTGAAGTTGCTCGCGGGCGTGATGGAGGACGGAAACGGCAGTTTGTTCAGGGGCATACGGATGCTCATTGTGATACCGATAGGTCCACGCGATGGTTGCTCCTGCACAAAGCAGGAAGGTAGTTCGAAGAATGCGCATGTCGTAGCTCCTATTGCTCGCGCACCAGGCCCATAAAGCCGAACGCGGCGACGATGAACGAAAACTGATTGAGCAGGTTGATGTGCCGATACTTGGGTTCAAGCGCTTCGTCGGTCTCATCGCCAGCAATGCTCAGCTCGATCGTGAGGCGGGCAATCAGGCCGACGCAGATGAGACCTCCTGCGAGGAGAATGCTTCGGTGCTCCTGCATATGCGCTGTCACACCGATTACCCCCAGAAGAACTCCCGATACCTGGAGTCTCTGACCGAAGCGGGGATGCTCTATGTTCATACTGTCACCATCGCTTCCTGACGCATGGAGCTGCCCACCTCAAGGAGGTGAGAATGTTTGCATCCAAGGCAGCACACTGCTTCGGTGACTTTGAGCAACGCATCGATGAAGGCGTGGGGCGGCAGCTCTTCTTCACCGTTCTTCTTGAAGAAGCGCGGCACCGCACCCCCACGAAAGGCAGAGTCCTTGCCCCACAACTCGGCGGCAAGCGCCCCTGCGCGACGAAAGAAGACGATGCTACTGTCGATCTGTGGCTTCGTCCCCTGCTGCGGGTTCGAGAGAGTGTGCTTCGTGATCAACACGTCATAGGTGTTTTCATAGCGAAACATCTCCACCCGACACAGCTCGGGCGCAATCACGACCGCATGGATACCGTTCGGCATGAAGTTCTGAATGCGCTGCATCCATGCCAGTGGCCGTCCGTCCACGCTGGTGAAGCCGACATAGTGACCGAGACTCGCGACCGCCCCGCCTGCCTCCTCTCCGCGAAGCGCCCATCGTTCGGAATGCTGCTGGTGAACAAGCTGGAGCGTAGGGCGGCTGAAGATACCGGTCCTGCGTATCTCCTTCCGCGTCGGCTCCGGCAGGGTAAGGCCGCGCTGGGCCATGGTCGCGAGCTTCGTATCCATAGGGTCTTCCTCTCCTTCGGGTTAGCGTTGACGAATCGGGACGCCAAGCGCCTCCCGAACCATCTCCTTCGTGCAGCCTGCCCAGCACTTGTAAAAGCGCGGATCGCCGACCGAGATGGCGAGGTTGTCGCCGGACCGGTCGTGTCCCTGCTTCGCGCAGGACGGGCATTGCGTCCACCAGTTGTTGCTTGCCTTCCGCTTGACCCGGACGTGCTCGAGAATCTGGAATCCCCGGGTTTGATCAAAGGGCACGAGGGGCTGCTCGACCTTGGGCCGCGACTGGAACTCCTCGGGGATGCTCAGCCCTTCGACGAAAGTCGCCAGTTCCTCCGCCGTGAGCCGCTTCACCCCGCGGAGGTAGGCGAACTGCGACTGAAGGTCTGGAGCCGCCTCCTCGAACCAGTAGCGATGCATGTTCGCACGGTGTACCCCGAGCGGGCCGCGGATGGCGTTGCCGAACTCTCCCTCACGCAGCTTGTCCTGCCGGGGGAAGATCTCGATGCCATCCAATTGGTTCAGCGTGCCTTTGATCGGCACTCCGAGCCGGAGCGCAAGATTGTAGATATAGACCCGACAATCTTTCGCCGGCAGCGGCTCCTTGCACAGTATCCAGAGGCGCGCCCCTCGTCGGGACATCTCGAGGGCGGCCTCTACGCCATCCTCCTTCAATTCCAGTTTGAGCGCCGCCAGGTCACGATGCGCCCGCTGGTAGTCCGCGTCGATCGCAACCCACTTCGACCGTTGGGTCGCTGGATTGATTGCATAGAGACCGATCGTCTGGAGGCCGTTGAGGTGCTTCCTCACCGTGCCTTCATCGAGTGCCAGCCGCTTCTTCGTCAACCGCTCCTTTGGCTGATAATAGTAGTAGCGCTGGTTTTCCAGGTTAGGGGTGTCCGACTGGCGGGTGTAGGCGCGGCGGTTCACAAACCATGCCATGTATTCCGGGAGAAGGGCCGGATCAACTTTCAGAATCGTCGGGGTCGGCCGGGGTGGAATCCAGGGAGTGGTGACAGCAGCGGACATGGTTTGCTCCTTTCGTTAGGGTGTTTGTAGTGGGAGATCGGAATTCAGTCAAACGGGAGAGAAAGCCCTCAATTTCTCGGCATCTCTCTCCCCGTGTCGGGCAGTCAAGCCCGGCAACGCTGCGTCCTGTGCTTGCCGGCCCGGCCCTCCAGGTTGACCCATTTCAGGAGTCGATACGCCCACACTGCCTGGTCGAAGTCGACACCGTTCAGGTCATCATCCCGATCGAAGCGCATCCAAAGGAGGGCTCCGGTTGCTTCGTTGTAGACGTAGATCGCTCCTGTATTCGGCCGATGAGGGATGCTTTGCAGGAAGATTAGGCCGCCATCGGCTTCGATCAGGCGCTCGGCTCTGGCCTCTCCCGCTTTCAGAAAGGCCGCGAGTACCTCCCAGCGAGAAGATGCCGGCGTGATGCCGGGAAGGGCATCAGTGGAGAAAAGGTAGTCGACACGGAGCTGACCAAGCAGCTCCCGTTTGGAATAGCGGCATTGCATCCTCATGGGAAGGTTCCTCTTTTCGGATGGATGGGCACAGATTGCCGGGTGAAGGGTCAGCCAAGGAGTGCGTTTCCTGTTGCCAGTCATTCCGCACTTCCCGGTTGGTTGTGAAAGGGTGAGGGACTACAAACGAACGAAGGTCCCAGTGGCGAGAGAGCGCTGCGCTTCTTTTTCGGTTCGGTAGTATCCCGATTCGCGCGAGTAGGGACCACAGGTGCAGATGGTGCCGATGTAGAATCCAGCCGCCGACCGCAATACCTCGTTTTCCATATCTTTAAAGCAATCTGCGCACGTACTCGGTGCGCCACTGGCGATGGTTTCTCCAGGCAGCATGGGTCGTCCTCCTTCGGACAAGGTGGTTTGAAGTGCGTGAATTGATTGGAATCGGCGGGCCACGATCGGAGAGCCGGGTTCCTACCCGATTGAGGAGAGAGGAGGAAAATGCGAGCAGGTTGTGACACCCTCAGAATTCGAGGTGTCTTCTCTGCGTCCTACTACACGGAATAAACTCAATTGGGTCCCTCAAGATCGCAGGTACGCCACTTGGCCAGGCTCAAACTGATTCAGAATCGCCAAGCCGTGGTCGACTTCACTGCCATACTTTCGTCAACCGACCATGGCGCAGTTCTCGTATCCAGGCCCATTCATCTTCATCCCAATTGAGATATTTGAGACCGCAAGCGTAGGGAAACTGAAGGATGACGACACCTAAGAAGGTGTAAAAGACGACCACTTTGGTAGTCGGAGGCTCTTGCCGTCCATCCATAAGGGGGTCGTAGCGTTGCGTCCTCCTCGAAGCTGGCCTTCTTTGCGTCCAGTGTGTGTGGGTTTTGCGCGCTCATCAACGTCCGCCGGTGGCAGCTTGGCTTGCTCGTCGAGCGGTTCCTTTGCGATCATACCCCTCGGCAGTCTTCCGTCGCTCGCCCCTGGTCTCAACCACCAGGCCGATGACGCTGCCATCGCTGCCCTCACGAAACAGATCTTTCAGGGAACAGCCGCCATCTCGCCGGCGGACCTTCCCGCCGCCCTCCACAGAGCTCTTTCACCCGACCTTGCCTCCACCAGCCTGCCTGATCCCGCGGCTGCGGGCGGTGATGCAAACTCGGGCCTCGGCTTTATTCACCGCAAGCTACCCAGCTCTGACGTCTACTTCGTCGTCAACAGCTCCAACATGCCTCTCGCTACCTCCCTCACCTTCCGCGCGAAGCACAACCGAGCGTGGGCCCTTTCGCTCGATACCGGCAGACCTCTCGGTCGGCAATCGGGCAATGCTCCCATTTCCATCACGCTCTCGCCGTACCAGTCCATCGTCTTTATTCTGGACGAACGCCCCCCCAACGGCACTTCGGGAGATCCTGACGCCGGACTCGCGGGTATCGGTGCCGGTGAGGTCTGCACTCAGCAGCCAGGCAAAACGCTCGACCGTTTCGATGGGGGTTGGACCCTCGCCTTTCCCGGCTCAAACCCTCAGCCACTCACCTCCTTCACCTCTTGGGCCAGCCTCCCAGGCCGCAAATTTTACTCCGGCGAAGCAGTCTACTCAGCGACCTTCCGCCTCAACGACGCTTCCATACCGGCCAATCGTCTCTTCCTCAACTTCGGCGCCGGCACGCCGATCCAGGACAACCGCCGCCCCGGCTCCGCAGGCATACACGCCTTAATCGATCCCCCGATCCGCGACGCTGCCATCATCTTCGTCAACGGAAAGCGTGTTGGTTCGCTCTGGCATCCGCCTTACCAGGTAGAGGTGTCTCCCTATCTCCGCAGAGGAGATAACTCAATCGAGGTCCACGTCTACAACACCGCCGTGAACTCGCTGGCCGGCCAGCCCGCACGAGACTACACCACCCTCAACGCAAAGTACGGCAAGCGCTTTGACACCCAGGATATGAATCTGATCGAGCCGCTTCCATCCGGCCTTCTTTTCGCACCCACTCTCAGCCAGGGTAACGGTCGACCCGCCTGCATCGAGATTCCATAATGCTCCGCAGCTTCCTTTTCGCTCTCACCCTGGCAGCACTTCCGGTACACAGCTTCGCGAAAATCATCCTCGCAAATGAGTACGGCGCGCGCGGCGATGGCAAGACTCTCAATACCCAGGCCATTCAACGCGCCATCGACGCAGCCGTCCGACAGCACAGCGCCGTCACCTTCGCTCCGGGCGTCTATCTGACCGGCTCCCTCTTCGTGAAGTCCGGAGTCACGCTTCAAATCGACAAGGGGGTGACTCTGATCGGCTCGCAGAACCTTGTCGACTACCCGGTCATGCCTACCCGCGTCGCCGGCGTCGAGATGCCATGGCCCGCCGCCCTGATCAACGTCTACGAGCAGAACGACGTCCGCATCCAGGGTGGAGGGACCATCGACGGCGATGGCAAGATCTTCTGGGACAGCTATTGGACCCTCCGCAAAGCCTACGAGCCACGCAGCCTGCGCTGGGCCTCCGACTACGATGCCCGCCGTCCGCGACTCATTCAGATATTCAAGTCAGACCACGTCACCCTGGGAAACGGCCTCCTCCTCCGCCGGTCCGGCTTCTGGACCGTCCACATCTGCTACTCGCACGACGTCAACGTCGAGCACGTCACCATCCGCAACAACGAAGACGGCCATGGCCCTTCCACCGACGGTATCGACATCGACTCCTCGCGCAAGGTTCTCGTCGACTACGCCGACATCGGCGTCAACGATGACGCGCTTTGCCTCAAGGCCGGACGCGACTCCGACGGCCTCCGAGTCAACCGTCCTTCCGAAGACATCATCCTCCGCAACTCCATCGTCCGTTCCGGAGCCGCCGGCGTCACGCTCGGAAGCGAAACCTCCGGCGGCTTCCGCAACATCGAAGCTTACGCCATCACCGTGCTCGCCCCTGTCCCAGTCGGCATCCTCTTCAAGTCCGCCCACACTCGCGGCGGCTTCGCCGAGAACATCCGCCTCCATGACTTCGACCTTCACGACGTAGCGGTCGCCTTTCGTGTCACGATGAACTGGAACCCCAGTTACAGCTACGCCGCCATCCCGGCCTCTGAGAAGAACTACCCACCCTACTGGACTGTCCTCCCAACTCCGGTACCCGATGCCCAGGGCAAAGCGCACTTCCATGATGTCCATCTGTCACAGATCACCGGAACCGCCAGAACCGCTTTCGAGGTCGACGCTTTCCCGAACGTGCCGCTCCAACGCTTCGAACTCGACCACTTCAACCTTCACACTCAGAAGGCCGGCCACATCGCCGACACGAGGGACTGGGCTTTTCACGACAACTCCTTCGTCGTTGCGGATGGTAGCCTGATCGATCTGATCGACGATACGAATCTGACCGGCTTACCCAACGCCCAAGTTGTGAGCCAGCCAACGACTAAGCCGGACGCAGCGAAACAGAGTTCTGCCGACCAGGACAAGAACTGAGGTCCAACAGCCATGCACTTTCGCCTGACCAAATCCGCCCTGCTCACCCTTACGCTCGTCTCGACCGCGAACCTCCGGGCCCAGCAGCCCTTCACGCCAACACCAGCCCAGCAGGCCGGCATCGACAAGGACAACGCCCGCCACTTCGGCGACTCACCTGTCGATGCAGGTCCCCTCGCGACCAACCTCTCCTCCGCCCTGAAGCCCGCGGCCATCGATGCAGCGATCGTCAAAGTGGCGGACTGGCAGCTCAAGCGCTCCGAGCCGTACTTCGACCGCATCTGGACCTGGAGCGTCCTGTACAGCGGCTTCATGGCCGCGTCCGACGCGACTGGCGACCCCAGATACCGCGACGCCATGTCGGAGATGAGCAGGAAGTTCGGGTACGCCCTGCGCAACCGTCTCCCCAACGCCGACGATCAAAGTATCGCCCAGACCTACCTTGAGCTGTATCTCGCACAAGGCAAGAAGGACAAGAGCATGATCGAGCCGACTCGCGCCGATCTCGATTCGCTGATTGATTTACCCACCCTGAACCCTGGTGATCCGCGCCTTCCCTGGTGGTGGTGTGACGCGCTGTTCATGGCGCCGCCGGTCTGGGCACGGATGTACGCCGCCACCGATGACCGCAAGTACATCGTCTACCTCGATCGGCAATGGCAGCGCACCTCCGACCTCCTGTACGACAAGGAAGAGCACCTCTACGCACGCGACGAGACCTACATTCCGAAACGTGAAGCGAATGGTAAAAAGATCTTCTGGTCCCGCGGCGAAGGCTGGGTGCTCGGCGGCCTTGTGCGTACGCTTCAGTTCCTTCCCAAGGACGACCCGCAACGACCCTTTTACCTCAACCAGCTCCGCGAGATGTCCGCCCGCATCGCGGGGCTGCAGGGCCCGGATGGCCTCTGGCACGCCGGCCTGCTCGACCCCGAACACTATCCCCAGCCGGAGATCTCCGGCTCCGCCCTCTTCGTCTACGGCATGGCATGGGGCGTCAATGAAGGCATACTCGATGCCAAAACCTTCCGCCCTGTCATCGAGAACGCTTGGCGCGGCATCCTGCAGCACATCTACGCCGACGGCCGCCTCGGCGACATCCAGCAGACCGGCCCCGAACCCGCCTATTACCGGCCCTCCGCCAGTTATACCTATGGCGTGGGCGCTTTTCTTCTCGCGGGAAGCGAGCTAAAGCGCCTCAGCCTGCACGGTAACTCCCCCTCAGCGCCCCACAATCGAAAGCATCGCGCTCGATCCTGATCCGCCTCTACGTAGCATTTGGCTTGCTCTGAGATAGACCGGTCTTCATAGCGGAACACGTTTGTAGTAAAGCCCCTAAAAACACGGTGCTTCCATGCGCTTCCTTCCCCTCACTCTCCTCCTCTCCGCAGCCCTCCTTGCCGCGCAAACGACCGCGCCCAAAGCCCCGGACGTCCCTGGGCAAGCGAGTTCGCCTACTGACCCCGCCGTCCACGCTCGTCTTAACCTCCCGACACCCGCCAACCCCGCGCTCCCGACCCTCTTCCTCGTCGGCGACTCCACTGTACGAAACGGCCGTGGAGATGGAGCCAACAACCAGATGGGTTGGGGCGAACCCCTGGTCGCCTTCTTCGACACCAGCAAGATCAACGTGGTCAACCGCGCCATAGGCGGACGCTCCTCGCGTACCTACATCACCGAAGGCCACTGGGCCGACACGCTCGCCCTCATCAAGCCTGGTGATGTAGTCCTCTTTCAGTTCGGCCACAATGACTCCGGTCCGCTCGACGACACGGCCCGCGCCCGCGGCACAATCCCCGGAGTTGGCGACGACTCCAAGGAGATTGAGAACCCCATCCTCCAACGACATGAGACCGTGCATACCTTTGGCTGGTACATGGCTCAATACGTAACCGATACGGTAGCGAAAGGCGCGACTCCCATCCTCTGTTCTCCCATCCCGCGGAAGATATGGAAAGACGGCAAGATCGCTCGCAACGAAGCGACGTACGGCGGCTGGGCCCGGCAGGTCGCCGCGTCTCACCATGCACGCTTTATCGACTTGGACGAGATCATCGCCCGCCGCTACGACGCGCTTGGCGAAGCCGCCGTCGAGCCTCTCTTCGACGATCCCCACACCCACACCACGCTCGCCGGGGCGACGCTCAATGCCGAGTCGGTCGTCGCCGGCCTGAAAGCCCTACCTCACGACCCCGTCGCCACCTTCTTCTCCCCCAAAGGGCAATCGGTCAAACCCTCCGTCGAGAGCACAACGCTGCAGACCTTAAAATGGACAAACCGGTAGCTGGCTAGCAATTCCGTGCGAGGCCGCACCTGCCTGGAGTGTTGGCTCAGCATGTCGGTAGCAGGCACGAGATAAACATCAAGGAGGCTGAATGGGGCAGAGAAGCTTGGTACAGTCAGCAGCGCTCCTTGCTTTGATGGTGGGAGGGTGGACGTCTCCAGCTTTGGAGCAGAGCAAGCCACTCACAGCGGCGACGCAGGGCGGCAGCTACGTACCTGAACACGCGCCCTTGCGATCTGAGATGTATGAGCGATTCGTCCACAAGCTCTCTGGCGATGCACAAGGAAATACGCTGGCGCCAAGTCGGTCCGACTGGTATCCCGGTCGGCCAACGAAGACAAAAGAAGCTCTGTCCGGGGAGATGAATGACGACGTTCACTTTTCGAACGCTCCTGCACCCGGGGTAACTGCGGCGCTAACACCTGGGCCACAGTCGCCTACCGCACAAAGCTCAGGGTCCCAGGTCCCTGCCCTCAATGGCATCGCGCACGTCGCTATCCGGGTGCATGACCTCGCGGCGGCGGAGGCGTTTTACAACCAGCTCGGCTTCATTCGCGCGTTCCAGTTGAGCCGAAACGGAGCGCCGTATGAGGTGTTCATCAAGATCAATGACCGCCAGTTTATCGAGCTCTACAGTGCGACGGAAAAAGAGCCGCAAATCGGTTTCCTTCACCTCTGCTTCGAGGGCGCGGACCTGAACGCCATCCACGACGACTACGTGGGCCGAGGCCTCATTCCAATCTCCGTACGCAAGGCAGGTGCTGGCAACCTCTTGTTCACGATGCCGGGGCCGCAGCAGCCTGCCTTCGCGCAGAATCTCGAGTACACCCAATACATGCCCGGATCTCTGCACGGCAACGACGTTGGAAAGCATCTTGGGCCGAACCGGGTTGCCGATCGGTTGATCTCTGTGTCGCTGGCAATGGTTGATCCCGAAGCGGCGCGCAGTTTCTACGTAGACAAGCTCCACTTCCTGCCTACACCGGAACATGCGCTTTTGGCACTGCCCGGTCCCTCTGGCCAGACCATCGAGATTGTGTCGCCGGAGCTTGGCATGAAAGCAAGCTTTACGCTCGCGACTGGCAATCTGAAGCAGGCGAGCCGACGCATCAAGCAGGGGGGGATCGCCGCGAAGAAGTTGGCCCATGGCATGGGCATCGCCGATCCGGACGGCAACCTGATCGTTATCTCAGACCAGGGAAGCATGGGCAAGTAAGTGTCTTGAGAGCAGCGTAGAAGCGGAGGTGTTCTGCCTTCTTCGGCACGGAGCTGCCGGCGCTTGAGCGGAGCGGCGCATGAGGTTTGCTGTTCATCAACATACGAAAGGGCAACGCAGTTCAAACGAGAATATGTTTCAAAAGGTGATCTAGTGCGATAACATGGTCGCCATGCAAGCCAGCGCCGCCGGTACTCGTCTCAGAACGGCAACGTCTTTTACCCAGGAGTCTCGTATGCGTCTTTGCCCATCCTGTCTTCGTCTTGGTCCTGCGTTGGTCCTGCTGGCGTCGTTCTCTCCAACTTGCTCCGGCCAGGCGCCTGCAGCGAAGGTGGGGCCGGCTCCGCCGAAGACCTGGATCGACCAGACCACCGGGCATAAGGTTATTCGCCTGAGCGACGAGCCAAACTCCTCCGGCTTCTACTTCAACAACAACGCCTTCAGCCCGGACGGCAAGAAGATGATCTACACTGCCCCGGACGGCATCCATGTGCTCGATCTGGCGAGCCGGCAGACCAGGCTGCTGGTGCCGAACCCACCGCGTCCTGAACCGGCGTCCGACGATCCGATCGCGCGGTATCGCGGCAACGTGCACGCCATCGTCGTGGGACACAAAACGCCAAGCATCTTCTATTCAAAGCTGGACCCGGCGACCAAAAGCAACACCGTCTATAAGGCGAACATGGACACGGGTGAGATCACGAAACTGGCCACATTGCCACCCGGGGCTGCCGGTGTCGCAACCGTCAACGCGGACGAGACACTCGCGGCCGGGACGATGAACGACGGTCCGGCCCTGGCGCCGGAATACGGCAGCAATCTCACCTCGCCGACAGGAACTCCGCGTCAGCGGCAGGTCACCGGCGCAGCCTCCGGAACGCTGGTGCAGCCGGAAGGCAAGGGCGAGATGATGGAGCGACGCCTTGCCTCGCGGCAGCCGCTCATCCTCTACACGGTAAATCTTCAGACCGGCAAGATCACGACACTGTTACATTCCACCGATTGGGTGAACCATCTTCTGTTCTCCCCGGCAGATCCGCGCCTGCTGATGTATTGCCATGAAGGTCCGTGGCAAAAGGTAGACCGGATCTGGACGATCCGTACGGACGGCACGGAGAACACCCTGATCCACAAGCGCACCTTCGCGCAGGAGATCGCCGGGCACGAGTTCTGGGGCATCGACGGCAAAACCCTCTGGTATGACTGGCAGCCTATCAAGGGCGAAGACTTCTACCTGGCCGGATACGACGTGGCGACGCACCGCCGGCGGGCCTTCCACATGGAGCGTAACGAGTGGTCGATTCACTTCAACGTGACCGGCGATGAGAGCCTTTACACCGGGGATGGCGGCGACCCGGGCCAGGTTGCGAAGGCTCCGGATGGCGAGTACATCGAGCTGTTCCATCCGATGATGAAGCGGGTCGACGGCATCAATGAGCCGAGCTTTATCCAGCCTGGAGTGTTCCACTCCGAGCATCTGGTCAACATGTCGAAACACAACTACAAGCTCGAGCCCAATGTGCGGTTCTCGCCCGACAAAAGGCTCGTCATCTTCACCAGCAACATGCTTGGCCCAAGCTATGTCTTCGCCGTGGAAGTGGACAAAGCGACAGGCGCCGCGGCCACTCCCGGAAACTAGCGTCGTCGAGCAGAGCCTGCACCGCCGTGCGGAATTCGACCCCCGTATTATGCGCAGCCTGGCAAAGGAGCCTGGTGGTGCGCTCGACAGGCGATCCTCACCTCTCCTTCAGCCTTCCCATCGGAGACACTTGATGCCCTCTCGTCGCACGCGACTTCGCTCACAACTCACCAGTGCACTCGTTACAACTGCTTTCTTCTCTCTCCTCGCAGCGGCGCCGATATACGGACAGGCGGCGATGAAGTTCACCTGTGGCAAAAGCACGCATGCAATCACGCTCACCAGTGTCAGCCGATACATTGCGCCGGAGGCAACGGCGTCAGGCTCCCCGGTTTCCCTGCCCGCCTTCGGCTTCGATCTTATAGCCTCGCCCACGAGCCTCAGCAAAGGGGCTTGTTCAAGCGATAAACCGTTCTTCTTCTCGGTCGCGGTTCCGGACGGCAACTACCAGGTCTCACTCGTTCTTGGCTCAGGCGCAACCTCCGTCACGACGGTTCGAGCCGAGTCGCGACGGTTGTTTGTGGACCGTCGGAAGACTGCACCCGGCGGCTCGCAAAACGTGCTGTTCAACGTCAACGTGCGGACGGAGTACATTGCCGAGACGGGGGGGACCTCCGCCGCCATCCCCGGTGCGAGTGGCAGCGCCGCGGCGCTCCCGGCCGCCCGCGCCAGGGTGAAGCTGAAGCCCCGGGAGGTCGGCGCGCTCGATTGGGATGAGAAGCTTACCCTCGAATTCAACGGCGACAATCCCGGCTTCCGTTCCCTCTCCATTCGACCCATCCGGGATGTTCCGACGGTCTACCTTGCCGGCGACTCCACCGTGGTCGACCAGAACAAGGAGCCTTGGGCAGCATGGGGCCAGATGCTCCCCATGTTCTTCGGGCCAGGCGTCGCCATCGCCAATGAGGCGGAGTCCGGCGAGACGATCCGGAGCTTCACCGCCGAGCGGAGATTCGACAAGATCCTTTCCACCATCCGGCCCGGCGACTACCTCATCATCCAGTTCGCGCACAATGACCAGAAGCAGGGCACCCCGGCTGCTACCGGCTTCAAGGAGTACCTGCTGCGCTACATCGAAACCATCCGCAAAAAGGGCGCGACCCCGATTCTGGTCACCTCCATGAACCGGAGAGTCTTCGGCCCGGATGGAAAAATCACGGACACGCTTGGCGGATACCCTCAGGCGATGCGCGAGTTTGCAAAGGAACAGAACGTACCTCTAATCGACCTCAATGCGATGAGCAAGACCCTGTTTGAGGCAATGGGACCGGCGGGCACTTTGAAGGCGTTCGTGCACTTCCCTGCCAACACCTTTCCGGGTCAGCCTGCGGAGTTGAAGGACGACACGCATTTCACCGCCTATGGCGCTTATGAACTGGCGCGTGCCGTCATCCAGGACATTCAGGATCAGAAGCTGCCGCTGGGGCAGTTCCTCAGGAAAGGCATTGGCGCCTTCGATCCGGCCAGACCCGATGACGTCGCCACGTTCACCTTGGCGCCCAGTCCGCTGGTCTCAACCGAGAAGCCCTACGGCCGTTAGCGCGGCAAGTGGGATTTTACCCGTGGATCTACCGTTTTACCTCAGGTTTAAGGTATCTGATCAGTGGAGAGTGCGCAGACTGGAGTGCAAGCACAACAGCCTTCGCATTAAGCTCAGCGCCCTCCGCGCTGGTATGGGTATGGTCCTTGGGAAAGAGCAGGGCCGTCTTCTCCTGGCCCTCCGCCTCAAACGTGTCGGCGGCGATGCTGCCCATATCCACGAACAGGACGTGCTGATCGGACGCAAGCTGCTTGATCATGGCGTCGTAGCCCATGTCGCGTTCGATCCTCCCATCCTTCCAGATATTGCGCACGGTGAGCGAGAGCAGAATAGGCGTCGCCTTCTTCTCGCGCGTCTCCGCGATGTACTTGCGCAGGTACCAGCCATAGGTATGGACGATCTCATGATGCCCGTCCGGCAAAGTGACATCCTGAGATTCTTCGCCGAGGCCCTTGATCGACCCGCGCGGCTTTGCGCCGCCGAGGTCCCCACCATCGTTATGGCCCATCTGCAGTAGCACGGAGTCGCCCGGTTTCATCTCGGCCAGAACCTTGTCCCATGCTCCCTCTTGGATGAACGTCCGGCTGCTGCGGCCCGCCCGCGCCCGGTTTGCAATGTTGATCCGAGCCGTGTCGAAGAAGTGAGCGAAGTGATCCCCCCAGCAAAGATCCGCGCCGTTGCGGGCGGTCGAATCGCCGACAAGGAACAGCGTGGGAAGCGCAGGATCCAAGGGAGAGCTCTGGGTAAACGCGGGTTGGACCGGGGCATCAGGCGTACCCGGGACCTGTGCAGACGATGTTGTGATGGCAGCGGCGAGCGCAAAGCAGTGGAGCAAGAGCGAGGAGAAGGTAAGCTGGAACATGGACGAAAGCTTACACGGTACTTAGCGCCAAGCGCGTGCGCCCGAGCACTTGACGGACGTCCTAGTGCACGCTTTCCACCGACCTACGCGAGCGCGAGGTGATCGACCTGCCTACGCTTACCGCTCAAGCTTGCCTCGCCACGTCCTCACCATCAATTGGTCCTCATCCAGCGGTCTGGTGTACTTGCGAGGCAACTATCGCTCGTTTTCCCGAATGCTGCGATCATCCTCAGTTGAAGTCGCTCCCCAGCCACCTCCCCCTGGCGTCTCGATTCGTATGACGCAGCCAGCGTCACAATCGACACTGCACTTCCCTGGCAACATCGTCTCTTCCCCCGCAGTGATCAGCAGCGATCGCCCAAGCGCGCCCGAAGATCCACCGGCTAGTCCATACGGCGCAAACACGCGGCGATCCGTGAGCAGCGTCACCTTAGCCGGGGCAAGCAGCTCGATCTCCCGTACAATCCCGTCACCGCCTCTATAGCGCCCTTTGCCTCCGGAGTTCTGCCGATAGGAATAGGACCGAACCCGAAACGGGTAAGCATACTCCAAGGCCTCAACGGGAGTATTCAAGGAGTTGGTCATATGCGTGTGGATGCCGGATATACCGTCCGCCGAGGGCCGCCCGCCCATGCCTCCGGCAATCGTTTCGTAGTAGGCGTAGGGCTGCTTCGTCCGAGGATCCACACCGCCGATCGTTAGGTTGTTCATTGTTCCTGAACTTGCAGCCGGGATGCGCTCCGGCATCGCCTGGGCAAGAGCTCGCAGTAAGACATCCACGATTCGCTGCGACGTCTCGACGTTTCCGCCAGCGACCGGGGCGGGCAACACCGCATCCACTATGCTCCCCCTGTCCGTAAGAACAGTTATGGGCCGCATCACTCCCGCAGTGGCCGGAGCATCCTCCGGTAGCAGACACCGCATAACGTAGTACACCGCCGAATATGTGATCGCGTACACCGCGTTGATGCTGCTGGCCATCTGTGGGCTTGACCCGGCGAAGTTCACGACCGCCGACTGCTCCTCGGCATCGAGCGTTATCGCTACTCGAATCCGCACGGGCTCATCGCTGAAGCCGTCGCTGTCCAGAAAGTCCTCTGCCTCCACCGTTCCACTGCGCGCCGCACCCAGCTGTGCCCGCATCAGGCGCTCGGAGTAGTCCATCAGATCGACCGAGAGCCGGTGGATGCCCGACGCACCGTAACGCTGCAGCAGCTCATGCAAGCGCAACTCGCCCACGCGACATGCGCCGATCTGGGATCGGAGATCACCCTCGCGCTCCTTCGGCGTCCGTACATTGTGAAGAATCAGCTGCAGCACGCTGGAGTTGATCTCACCAGCCTCCACGATCCGCACCGGTGGAATGCGCAGGCCCTCCTGATAGATCTCGCGGCATAGACCCATTGATCCTGGGTACAGGCCGCCTACGTCGGCGTGGTGCGCCCGGACCGCGACATATAGAACAGGTCTAGCCGCCTCCGCGAAGATGCCGAGCACCATCGTGATGTCCGGCAGATGCGTTCCTCCTGCGTAGGGGTCGTTCAAAATGGCAACATCACCGGGGCCAAGCTTCATGGCCCCGATGACAGCCTTCACGGACATTGGCATGGATCCCAGATGGACGGGCATGTGATCACCCATCGCAATCACCTGTCCCGTTCCGTCGAAGACGGCACAAGAGTAGTCACGTCGCTCCTTGATGTTCGGAGAAAAGGAAGTGCGTCGAAGTGACGCCCCCATCTCTTCGGCAATGGAGTGGGTCACGCTCTTGAAAACCGCCAGTTCAATAGGATCGCTCCCGATCCGCTCTTCCGAAAATTCGATGGGATCGCCGGTGTGCACGGAAATCGCCATAGTCATTTCACCTCGATGATCAGATTCCCGTGCACATCGACCCCCGCCTCGCATCCGGGCGGCAGCACAGTCGTAGAACTATATTCAGTTACGAGTGCCGGACCCCCAAATCGATCGCCGCCTTTCAGCAACTCGCGGCGATACACCTGGCTTTCCATCCACTCGCCAGAAAAGTAGATCGGACGCCTCTTCAGAATCGCCTGTGCTCCATCTCCTGGCACCGCCTCGCTGACGGGCAGAGTCACCCGGGGGTTCGGCACAACGAAGCGCACACGAAGAGTCACAATCTCCACCGGAGACGATGGGTTCGAATAGCCGTACCTCCGTTCATGCATCGCGTGAAAGTCTTCGAAAAGATGCCCCTCCTCTGCAATGTTCAACTCATAACCTTGTCCCGTGTACCGGATGTCGGCCGACCGGCTCGCGACTCCTTGCCATCCCTCCTGCAGCAGCTCGGACCTCCCTCGCTCCTCCAACTTGACGAAGAACGGTTCGAGCTCCTCGCGATTTGCCTGCCCCAACATCACTGTCCTCGAGTAGTCGCGCACCGTGTTCGCCATGAGGATCCCAAGGGCAGACAAGGCACCCGGCATCTTTGGGACCAGCACACGCGGAATCCGCAGCGACTTCGCCATGGCGCACGCATGAAGCGGTCCCGCCCCGCCATAGCTGACCAGCGTGAAGTCCCGCGGGTCGTATCCCTTCTCGATCGAGATCACGCGCACAGCCCTCTCCATTGCGGTCTCCGCCAGCAGCAGAACTCCCGACGCAAACTGCTCCATCGTCGAAAGCACACCCTTGGCTGCGTCCATCAGGGTGCGCGTGCGCTCGTCATCAAGGCGCATTCCTCCGCCCAGGAAGAGCTCCGGATCCAGCCGGCCCAACACTAGGTTTGCGTCTGTTACTGTTGGCTGCTCCCCCCGGCCGTAACAGATCGGGCCCGGCATCGATCCCGCAGACTCCGGCCCCACATGCAGGATCCCGCCCTCGTCGAAGCTCGCCAGCGATCCACCGCCCGCGCCCACCGTATGGATGTCCAGCATGGGCACGCCGATCGGCATCTCCGAGACGACCGCCTCGCTCGTCGTCTGAGGACCACCCTCGGCCCCGTCGATCAACGACACATCGGTCGACGTTCCCCCCATATCGAAGCCGATGATCTTGTTGAACCCTGCCATCCGTGCGATCTCGTACGCTCCAATCACGCCTCCTGCCGGTCCCGAGAGCACCGTCCGTACCGGCTCCCTCGCCGCCAGTCGAGCCGGCACAATTCCCCCCGACGACTGCATCACGTGGACCGAACCGGTGGGAAACTTTGTCGTCAACTCCAGTTCCACCCGCCGGAGGTACGTGCTCACCTTGGGTGCCAGATAGGCATTCGTCACTACGGTTGAGGCTCGCTCAAATTCGCGGAACTCCGGCAGAATCTGGTGCGAGATCGAAATGGGAAGGCCAAGACCTCGAAGCGCCTCGACGACCAGCAGTTCGTTCTGCGGATTCGCAAACGAAAACACAAGAGATAGCGCAATCGACTCTGCCCCGCTCCGTCCGATCCGCTCCGCCAATAACTCCAGAGACTTCGCCGTAGGGGCCAGAAGGATTTCGCCGGTCGGCCCTGTCCGCTCCTCCACGCCAAAGCGAAGCTCCTTGGGAACAACACAGGGCAGTGGCGATCGAAACCAGTCGTAGAGGCTCGTCCGCGCTTGGCGTCCGATCGCGATGGTGTCCTCGAATCCCGAGGTCGTCACAAATGCTACCTTGGCGCCCTTTCTCTCGAGCATCGCATTCGTCCCCACCGTCGTTCCATGCCGTACCTCGGGCACGGCGTCTGAAGAGGCTACCTGCATTACAGCGTCCAGCACGGCCTTAGCTGGGTCCTCAGGCGTCGACAAGATCTTCACGACCTCGACTGCGCCATCGTTCAGGTAAACGCAGTCCGTGAAGGTCCCGCCGCTATCGACTGAGATTCGCATCGGTCAGACTCCAATCCTCCAAACAGCTCCGGTTCAGAAAAGCACATCCTCGAACTCGATGGGCACATACAGCAGGACATCGCGCTCAGCGTGGCAGCGTCGGGCGAAAGCGTCGTTGTCGACGGTTTATCCCCCAGGTCAACGTCGAGTGCAACACCATCGAAGGCGTCGTCACCCAGGATGAGATCGACAAGCTCCCGGTCAACACACGCCAGTATCTCAACTTCTCCCTCCTCGTGCCCGGCACCAGCCAGGATGGTTCGCCACTAAACCAGCCAGCGAGGATCGAGCTCGATGAACCTCCGTCCAGTGTCCGTCGGCGCAGCTCTTGCCGCTACGCTCTCCCCCCACCTTTGCTCAGCCCAGCAGCCGAAGGTCGTGGAGCCCACGCATGCCGCCTCGATGCCGGAGAAGGAGACCTTCCTCGAAATCCCTTCCACCTCGGCGACCTCCTGAAGTCCATCTTCGCCGCCGCTGGCATCATCGACGTGGAGGTCCTCTGCGCCTACAGGCAGGGCGTTCGCGTCTACATGGCCGTCACCGGCTCCACGCCTGGCCGGCGTTCTCCAGCCTTCAGCACCCGTTTCCTGATGTCACCTACGACGACGGGTACATCGAGGCGCCCGACGAGACTGCTCGCGGCCCCTGGCTTCATCTCGTGGCCGGCGCAGGCATTGCTTACGACCACGCTCATCTGAAGTACCTCAGAGACGGCAAATTCAAGATCAAACGAACCCAGAGAGAGTTCTTCGACGGCGTACAGTGGCAAGTAAACCGCGACCGTCCCGTTCTTGCTCCAAATCCATTTCAGGAGTCCACCCAACCCCTCGACACCCGTGCAGCCCGGCGGCTCCAACGCACCCAGCACCGCACCAAACCGGCACCACCCGCGAGCTCCCCAACACGAACCCCACCCCATCCACACCCGCTCCTGCATCCCCAGCCCCACATCACCGCAGCCCCAACATCAGACAGGAGATCGATGGCCGGCACGATACCCATGGCGGCAGCAGGAGCATCACGGATTTCCTTCTGGCTGCTGGCCAAGGAGCCCTTCCGCCGCAATGCGCTGCTTGCCGCGGCCTTCGGCTGGATGCTCGACAGCATGGACGTCATGCTCTACTCCATGGTCATCCCGGCCGCCAGCCGTGACCTCCACATGAGCTCCGGCACGGCCGGCCTCATCATGTCGCTCACACTTATCGCAGCAGCGGCAGGCGGCATCTTCTTCGGCTTCGTCGCCGACCGCCTCGGCCGCACCCGCGCCCTCTCTCTCAGCATCCTCATCTACTGCGTCTTCACCGGTCTTTGCGCGTTCGTTCACAGCGTCCCTCAACTCGCTGCGTGCCGCGTGCTTCTCGGCCTTGGCATGGGTGGAGAGTGGGCCGCCGGCGCAGCTCTCGTCGCCGAGACCTGGCCCACCGAGCACCGCGCCAAGGCGCTCGGTCTCGTCCAGAGCGCCTGGGCTATCGGCTACGCGCTCGCTGCCCTCGTCGTCGCGTTCATCATGCCGCACTTCGGCTGGCGCGCCGTCTTCCTCGTCGGCCTGTTCCCTGCGCTCGTCACTATCTGGATCCGCCGCCACGTGAAGGAGCCGGACACCTGGCACCGCGAACCCGAGATCTCCGTCCGGCAGCTCTTCCGAGGTCCACTGGCGCGCCGTACCCTCGTCATCACCGCCATGAACGCCGCCAGCCTCTTCGCCTGGTGGGGACTCTTCTCGTGGGTGCCGTCCTTTCTCTCTCTGCCCGTCTTCAAAGGCGGCCATGGCCTGGATACTCTCCATACCTCCTCCTGGACCATCGTCATGCAGGCCGGTACCTTCCTGGGCTACACCAGCTTCGGGGTTCTTGCGGACCGCTTCGGTCGCAAGCAGGTCTACATCACCTTCCTCATCGTCGCCGCAGCCATCGTCCCGCTCTACGCCCTCGCCCGAACTCCCTTGACGCTCTTTCTCCTCGGCCCTCTGGTTGGATTTTGGGGTTCAGGCTACTTCTCCGGCTTTAGCGTCATAGCCAGCGAAGCCTTCCCCACGGCCCTCCGGGGTCGAGCTCTCGGTCTGGCCTATAACTTAGGCCGAATCGTGAGCGCCTTCGCACCCTTTCTCGTCGGACACATTGCACAGACCCATGGCATGGGCTTTGGCCTCATGCTCACTTCACTAGGGTTTCTTCTCGCCGGTCTTATAGCAACTGCTGTCCGCAACGATTGGTCAAGCGGCACTCTATAAACGGCAGGGGCGAAAATGACGGCAAAGAGCTAGCAACGGCAAATGCAACTGCCAGTGCTTTCGCTGCGGTCGAGATGGCGACAAAAAGGTGGGGGGGCAGCTTCCGCGGATCATTTTAGCCATATGGAACAGAGAAGGCCCGGAGCAGGTTCGCTTCGGGCCTTCTCTGCGCCCTTGTGCGGAGCGCAATCGCGGTGTCGTGTGCGTGTTTTAGGCGATCACCTTTGTGAGGGTCTTTTCGATCGACTTTGCGATCGTGTCCTTGGGGACGAAGCCGACGATTTGTTCGGCGACCTTTCCACCTTTGAAGAGCAGCAGCGCGGGGATGCCGCGGATGCCGTAGCGCGCGGGCGTGGCATTGTTGGCGTCCACGTCCATCTTCATCACTTTGATCTTGCCGTGGTACTCGGTTGCGACCTCATCGACGACGGGAGCGAGGGCACGGCACGGGCCACACCATGCGGCCCAAAAATCAACGAGAACGGGCTGCTCCGACTGCAGAACCTCTTTCTCGAAGGATCCATCATTGACTTCCGTTACGAACAGACCTGCCATGTTGTGCTTCCCTTCTGCCGCTCCGGCGCTATGTTCTGCCGGGTACGGTTCCAACCACACAGTAATAGATGCGAATGGCGGTGGGAAGTTTCATGCTAAGTCTGTATGTCTCTTCTGGAGTCGAGGCGCAACTTCGGTTCTCCTGTAGAGAGGAGGACCACAGACATGCAGACAGCCAGATCATTCATCGGGATGGACGTCCACAAGGCGACCATCTC
>JAABUL010002165.1_pt1 | contig 33737 bp, 30 predicted proteins | sample 5559151 | NCBI WGS metagenome assembly JAABUL01 (sample SAMN10711876, study PRJNA513368) | rock metagenome | isolation source: Antarctica rocks | place: Antarctica: Victoria Land, Pudding Butte sud | reverse complement strand
AGGGATGTGGGTTGAGCGCAGGTGTGACGGCGCACAATGGCGAAGGGGGGGAGATGTGGCCCGGGAAGACGGTTTTTTTGATTAGGTTTGGTGAGGGGGTTGTTGAGAGGGAGTCGTTGCTGGTGGGAAGGTGAGTGAGAAGGAGAAATATGAAAGAGCTTGCGAAGGGTCTGCTGTGCTTTCTCCGCATTCAGGTATAACAAGCTTGTTGCTCGACTATGCTACACCCTTCCTATTGGCGGAACTTTGCGGTTCCCATGAGTTGCGTTTCCACTGAGTCTCTCGGCTTGGTATCCTTCGTCGAGTCTGTACCGACATGCACTCGTACTACATCTGCGGCTCAAGAAGAACGCTGGGTAGAGCGTCGGGAACCATGAATGCACTCTGGACTACCGAGGGGAGGTGACCGACATAGAACAAACAAACTCAGCATCTCGGTCGATCCAGCAAGCTTTCCACAGCGTGAACAATGTCTACAACGATGAATGGCTTGTTTGGAACACGCCATTGAGGACACCTTTGCAAATTCACACCAGCAACGAACGATACAGCCCCTTGGGGGAGTCCAGCAAGCATATCATCAGAACAACCGGGCATGGTCTTGGCCACACGGAACCCAATTAGAGCTATTTCGCGCTTTACCTAGGAACATCGACCCAGAAGTATCCTATTTACACACCGCTACCTATCGAAAAGAATCCGGCATCTACGATAGCATAAAATGCAAAGAGTCTCTAAGCCTACTAAACCCCATCTGAGCTCGCTGAGCCCCGAACCTTGTTCAGGCCGAACACACACACAGCACTCTATCACCCATCATCACCTCCACGTATCTCCACAGGGTCTCCTACAAGCGAATCTCCCGCACCAGTTCAGTCAAACCGCCACGACTCAGCTTTGAGATCTGTTCCACATCGCGCGGCTGAAGGATCAGGAAGCTAAGAAAAAGTCTCAGCGGAGAGGGTGGGGCTAGATCGATTGCTGTTTGGAAAGGGCGGAAAGTGGGGGGGTATAGGCAGATAAATTCCGTATTGCACCTGTCCCTGGAACCCCTTTTGTGAAGTATCCAATATACGCCATACCGGTCTGAAAGCATATTCCGTCATAGCAGAAAACGTTTTCTTTCTCATCCAAGTGCTTCGTATCGCTAACCTCACACGCCCCCTTCCCACCCTTTCTTTCTTTCTCTCTCCCTCAGCAACCCCCCCCCTCCCTTCTCCCCTCCCAACTATTCAACCCCCAAGCAAAACCTCGTTCCCTGGCCCTTGGTACCTCCTGATGTCTGAAAGCGTAGGCTCCTGCATGGTCTGTATTCGCAGGGCTCGAACCTCGGTTATCATGCCGGATCGGTTTCATATGTTTGGTTGATGGTTTGGTGGATGGAGGGTTTGGGGTGGGTTGTGGAGGGGATGGGTTTTTGATGGAGATATATAGAGACTGCGTCGTTGCAAGTAGGAGCGATTTTGGGGGTTGGTGGGGGCGGAGATGGACATCATCCCGGCGCGAATCCGAATACTCTTTGAGGGTATGTCTACGATCTCGTGTTGAGTTTTTGACTTTGCGACAAACCACAACACCTATTACACATCCACAGCCATCCTCCTCCTCTTCTCTCTACGACCCTCCCGATACGGCGACGGGCTTCGCTTCCTCCAACTGTGGTCTTCTCTTCGCGGTGGTGGCGGCGAGCGGGATCGCGAGTATGACCGCCGCCGCGAGTCTCTTCTGTAGCGGTTCTGAGGCGGTGACGGCGATCGCGAGTAGGAGCGCCGCCGCGTGTCTCTGTAGCGCTCTCTTCGTGGTGGAGGAGATCTTGAGCGTGAGTAGGACCGGGGTGGCGGACTGCGTCTCCTGCGCTCACGAGAACGCGACCGCGAACGCGAATGGTCATTCCTGGCGTCGAAGTTTGAGTTGGGTTGAGCAGTTCGTGCCCTGGGGCCGTCGGGGGCTCCCACTGGCGGCTTTCTCCTCTCCCCCACATGTGTAGTATTGGCGCCCGAGCCCCCCTTCCCAACATCTCTATCTGGCAAAAACCTCTCGTCCATTCCCATCCCGCCTCTGCCACTTCCACTAGCAAACTCCCCGTATCTCCCCGTATCCTCGTTCTTCAGATCCTTATACTTCGTCCTGCCCTTCCTGCCAAGACGCGTCATATCCCTAATCTGCATATACTGCGGCAGCAGCTCGCGGTTCTGCACGTCATCCGCATATCTCGAGCCCATGATGTCCCTCCTGTCCAACCCTTCGGCTTTGGCGTCGTCTTGGAAGAAGGCGCCTTTGTGGAAGTATTTCTGCATGTAGGACATCTTGCCCTTGCCCTCGCGCTCTTGCTTTTGCGTTTCGAGAAACGAGCGATCCTCAGCGTCACGCTCTTCCTTGGAGAGATTGTGGCGACGGTCGAGTTCCTCACGCTCTTTTTCGGCGAGCTCGATGGTTTCGCGCTCGCGTTTGACTCGTTTGAGCTCGCGGAGTTTCCAGGCAGCGCGCTCGGTTTCGGGGTCGAGACCATCGCTGTCGTCGACTTGGTCTACCTCATCATCCTCGTCATCGTCCCAATTCTTTTTGCCAGCGGCGAGAGCGGCGGCGTTTCTTTCGAGCTGTTCTTGGATCATGACGTCGGCCTTAGCTTTGCGCCTAGCTTCCTCTTCTTCCCAGGTCTGCTCTTCTGTTTTTGCGTCTACCGTGGTTGCAGTGTCTTTCCGTTTGTCTTTTTTGATAAAGGTAGGCCTTAGCAGGACTTTTGGAGCTTCCTCCTCGCTACTACTTTCCTCGCTTCCGCTTTCTTCCTCCGAATCTTCATCACTGCCCTTATCCTCCTCGCTCTCTTCAGTCACGAAACCTTCTTCATCTATCGCCCGTGCAGCTTTCTCGGCTTCTATGCGCGCAGCTTCTTTGGCAGCAGCTTGACGCCTTCGCTCACTGAGGTCGACTTTCTTGAGATTGCTGGCGATTTTGGTGGCATCTGAAGGGAACGAAGCCGCTTTCGGAGGGGGAGCTTTTATGGGTTCATCAGATATCTCTTCGCCCTCCTCCGAGTCTTCCTCTTCCTCTGATGAGTGCTCTTCTACTAAGGGCTTCCCAGGGCGATACCGAGCTGGCTTAACCGGGTTTGCGGTCATGCGACTGGAAGCCATTGTGAAGGGAGATCAATGCGTCTATAACTGTAGTACGAAGAAACCCTAAGTCACATAAGAATCATACCATTGGAAACGCATAAAGTCTACAACGTAAGGTCGCTTGCGCTACTAGGACATGATAGAGTAAGGTAGGTGTTGCGGTAAAGTGAAGCTGCTAAGCGAAGTGAACCCCTCCATCACCATAATTACCCGGCATTCAGCTAAAGTATATACTCCGGACTGATCCCCCAATTCTCATTTTTCTTCTTCATACTTACCTTATTGGGGCTTCCGTGATCAAGAAGACGGTCAGCCATGATTTGCGCCCTGCATTGCACAGCGCGGAGGCAAAGGTCATCGAGCTATCTTCGGATATCTCGCTGGTGCAATTTTTGATGGTTCTCCTCACCTCCAGAGGCTTTTTCTTTTCATTGATGTCTTGGCCTCGAGCTGAGCTTTAAAGAAGAGAGTTCAATGTGGGTACTATACCTCTACTCGGACTACCACGGAGCATTGGAATCCTGCTCTATGATGTCCTGCGTAACTGTTTATCTACTGCATTGGTTGTTCGATCCATACAGCTATAAATGTTGTTGGTGTGCGGTGCTCTGCAAATTTTGGTGACCACTCTTAACCTCCGTAGCTCATATCTCTTCCATAAGAAGTATGTAGGAGCAGGCATATACACCAGCAGGCATGATAGGCACCACTGCCATAGAATATGGATCGTTTATGTGTGCAGTCTGAATTTTTACTTTGCCTGCACACATCTCGATTAGCCATCTCTACAAACAAAATCCTATTCCCCTTAAAAATAAATTCCTCCAGGGTGTACGAAGGCGGCCTTTTTCCACTGAAAACTCCAATCTGACCACAAAGAAAATTTCCACCACCAACAGCACCATGGCCAAAACAGCCAAACTTAAAAAAAACTCCAAATGTCTCCCCTCCTGCCCCACCCTTCACAACACCTCACTAACCACCCCTTCTCCACAGCCACCTCCCTCCACTCCCGCTCCGCCAAACGCGCCGCCTCCCCCTCCCTCAACCTCGACAAATCCCTCACATCCCTCCAACGCCCCAGCGACCATCCCGAAATCCTAGCACCCGTGCCCAACGCCGGCATCACAAAGCGAAAGTCCAAAGGCAAAAGCTTCAGCAGAGCGCAAAGACTGAGACAAGAAAAGGGCATGGAGAAGGCGGAGGCTGTAGTGGGAAAGATGGTGGTGAAGGTTGAGAAGGCGGCGGGAAAGGGAAAGATGGGGCGGGAGAGGAGGAAGGAGTGGGAGGAAGTTAATGGGGGGGTTAGAGGGAAGAAGAAGGCTGGGGGAAAGGAGGAGAAAGAGGAGGACGATGAGGGGTGGGAGGATGAGGATACGGAAGTTGAAGGGGAGGATGGGGTTGCGTTACTGGCGAAGGCTGTTATGGCTGGTGTGAGGGCTCAGGTTGTTGGAGGAGAGGTGGTGTGGGGGGTAGAGAGTAAAGAGGTTGAGGCGGAGATACTTTGACTGAGGGGGTGGGAGATATAGAGTGGATCATGAGGCTTGATTTTACGATGTTATGAAAGTGATAGAACATAGATTGAGATGTAGCAGTGGCGGACGGGGTTTTTGATTGCAAGAAGCAATTGGGAAGCGTTAGATTTACGGACGCAGAGAGTCCTGTTGTGGTACGAGTAGTAAGGGATGGCTTAGAGGGATCATAGCATTATGATTCCTGAGAGTATGGATTAATGCTATAGCCAATATTAACAGATATCATCGACATGTTCAATACGAGTGCGAGTTAAGCCTTCCTTCTCTGATGTTGTCCTGCGCGTATAATATTTTCAATGGCAACCTTAACAGAAAGCACTGCATTACTTATCCATATACAGACAAAGAGAATCGCAAGCCTGCATTTCTCAATGTCAGCAAATAAGCATAAGAAGATCAGGGAAACACGAGAGATCGGAAACGTGCGACGTACCCAGTTGAGAGAGCATCCCACGCAAGAGAGTTCATATTCTTCCCAAATTCAAGAGCGGCCAATGTGAATACTCCCTACAACAACCATCAGTACAAGCGGCAATAATATGATGTATGCCGAGATCGTACCCAAGGGAAGACTGGACTCCAGGCAGACAGGCTATACTGTGTTGTCTTTATTCCACCATCTGTGAAAAAGCCCAAGTGAACCGTCGTAGCCAAAGAGAAGAGTAACCAAAAAGCCCCATAGCCCCATAGTACAAGTCCAGACAAGATGCTCACCACGCTGATAGTCTGACCAGCGCTTTCGGTGATGAATGTGCCCCTATTGTAATCTGCAAAAGACCTATTCCCAGGAGACGACGTAGCCATTCCTAGAATCTGCGCTGCGTATGCTGCTTGACCCAGAGGGCCAACGAGGATGAAGTTTAGCAAGACTTGCGGCCTTTGTGGAAACCCGCCATCCAGTAGGCGTACAACGTAGATGCCGGTTGTGAGGACAGCAAAATTAAGGCCTAAACCCAGGAGGATATACCCAACCATAATCATAGGCACTTGCTCTCCGGCAGTGAGCTTCCCTGCATAGCACACCACGCCACAGGTAGCCGACGCAGTGATTGCAGCATTTGCCGGAAGTACTATGCTGGGCGGTATTTTCTCGACTCCAGGAGGCTCACGGCAGAAATACACGTAGGGTATCCCAACCACCACTGGAAACACCAGTCCAACGTTTATCCAACTCAACACGTATGCCGCGGTTCCCCAAGAAGGTCCCCATGATTTTGCACACACCAAAGCGAGCATATCAACGATAGCGCCGAAGGTGATAGAAAGGCTCGCGAGACAGCATAGCTCGACGACATCGGAAGTCAGCTGTCGGCGCACAGTGCCTGGAAAGAGGCATAGTTTGGCAATGTAAATGAGGGAGAAGATAACGGTGATGACGATCGTGAAGAGCCAAACGATAATAGCAATGACATCAAGTCCTCGGAACTGCCAGTCTAGCTGATGAAGCACGACAGCAAGAACCCCAGTGCCTTGAGTTATGAGAAAAAGCTGAGTCGTCGTGTCTTCAATGAGCTTGAACAGGATTGATCGGTGCGTTCCTAAAGGACTTGTCAGTCAAGAGCTGGAGCGGATCTGTGCGACAGAACGAACCATGCCCTACTCCATTGAATGTGTCCATGACAACGACGGCGCAAAAGGAGCTCGAGCTGCTGCCAAAATCCGGCAGAAAAGGGCTATATACATTTTAATTCTCGAAAGTTCGCGAGCTTCAGCTTCGTCTTTCATCATGACTGTAATGCCGCGAGTTCCGGGGCTTCTGATTCAACGCCTTTTGCTAAGTCTACCTATCCATAATCTGTCGGATGTGGAGATCGAGTTGGATGATGTCATGGAATCAAGGTACGGAACGAATAAGAAGGTAGGTAGGTAGTTAGCGCTGGTAAAACTCTCATAGCAGCACTTCCAAAAACAATAGAGTCTGAGTATTAGAACAAGCAATTGATCTTCAACTGTTGCTTCTCGATCTTATTCCGACTTAGGAGGCGCGCTCACGTTACAACAAACACTGATAAGAGGTATCGCTCGAGAAACGCTAAGCTATGAATGAAATGTACTCCAAAGAGAGTAATATCATACCAATCGAAATACCTGAAAAGCCTAACATTATTCCTTACAATGACAACAACACCATTCAGACCTAAGTACGAAGATGAAGACTGTTGGCATCTCGATGGAGACCGGTGATGGTTTACTGCCGTTCTGCACCTCCTGGTGACTCAACTCACCAGGCTCGACCGCGTTCGTTTGACCTTGGATGCTTCTTGCTCATGTTTGCATTTCCCCCTATGCACAGAGAAATGGTCTATTGACACGGTATAAGCCTGCATCGACTGTAGTAAGGCGGCTATTTGATAGAGATACGGATCTAGGTCTATTTGCTCTCATGTTTGTCTATTTGCCTCAATATCGTGGGTATCTAAAGCTGTGAGGCTAGCCCTGCTCCTGACAAGAATGTTTCATTAAGTGATTGGAGTGCGAGTTGATGTCAATGTGCGGGTGGTGGGAAAGAGGTGACGTGGCACATGGATGCCATGCCCATACCTACCTTACCTCTAGTGTTACTAAGGCTTGTTGAAGTACCTTTGAGATGATAACACCTTAGTATGCAGTAAATGTAGAAGCTTTAGTTTATGAGGCAGACTTTACATTCACCGCCACATTCAACCCTAAGCTTATGACGGTGCCCGGATCGTTCACTGACAGTCTCTAATTGTTGCCATTCTTGTACGACCCCTCAGTCCTCAATACTCTCAGCTAGATCAACCATATAACCTGGATAGTGGCTTTCATTCTACCAGATATGGGTGTGAGTTCTTTATTCGCGCCGTCCCCTCTATGCCCAGTCCACTTTCTACCTTGCGTTAGGGAGTCTGGACTGACATACAACAGCTTGCCTCAAAACTCGCAGCTAGCCAGGCTCCTGGTGGAGCTGGATACGGCGCCCCGAAACCACAAGACCAAGGGGGTTATCCTTCTCAGATGCAACCAGGACCAAAGCCTGGTGCTTATGTAACTCTATTCTCTCTGTCCGTTCAACTCATAAGTACTGACTGCCGCCTAGCCGGGACAGGCGCAATACCAAGCCTACCCTGGGAGCAATCCGGTAAGCCTCTCGCTCTCTTCTATCATTCTTCTACCTTAGCCGTCACGTGCATGTGGATATCTATTTGCTTTCCGTTACTGTTACATCCGGCCTCTTCCAAAGGTCACGGGCAACCATGATGGGCGACGGCTATCTGTTATGTTTGATTCACATGAAACCTCGAAGCTTCTCCCCACGTTAACCTTCCGTATATCTGCAATTGACTTTCTGTACTGGATTCTTAATGAGCCACTCCCCCATGCACGCCAGTTTACAGCTCCGGTCTTCAATCATGATACGTCTCGTCAACAAGTCTACCCGCAGCGCTTACGGACAATAGAATTCTTACCATGGCCAGCCAGCGTATAATCCTGAAAGTTACAGTAGACCATCGCCTCCTTCTCAACAACCAATAGGATTCTCCCAACCATCGCCTTATGGACAGCACTCACCGCAATACGCTTCTCAGCCTTCCTCCACAGGACATGGTTATGTTGGTCGTCCTTGGCCGCAGTTCTCTGTTGTATAGCTGTACTACTTAGACTAATACACTTGGTTTGCTAGGGTCAGCCAGGGCAATACCCACCGCAACAGCAGAGTGGCCAGTATCCATCTCCACGACCAGGTGGGCAGTACCCACAACAGCAGCAAGATGCACAGTATCCGCCTCAACAACAACCACAAAATATCCAGCACTACAGTGTACCGCCCCCTAAGCAGGCAAGTGCGCAAGAGATTGCAGCGTACAAGACTCTTCTCCAATCAACAATCCAAGAGAAGCAGCTTCAGACCATGATTCCGCTCAACGACCCTAGACTTGATAGATATGCTGCGCTTGCACCGGCTAAAGTGGAGCATCTGTGTAATCAGTGGCAAATTCCAATGGAAGTTGGCCGTGATCTCGTCAAACTAGCCCTGTTTGATGTCATATTATATATTGGTCGGTGGTATTCTTCCTTCTTTGACGTTTACTGAGTCCATTAGATGATAGTGGCTCTATGAAATACGACGATAATGGTGAGCGACTCAAGGACTTAAAGTTAGTTTGCTCGCGCGTTGTCCCCGCTGCCTTACTTTTTGACGACGATGGTATCTCGGTTCGATTTATGAAATGCGAACCGCAAGATCCACCTCTAGATCCGAAAGCTCGAATGCCCAATATCATTTACAAAGATATGATAGACGGAGTCCGGAGCGAAGAATTGATGGACCAAATAATTGCGGCAATTCCGTTTCAGGGGATGACACCTTTGGGAAGGGGCTTAAAAGCGAACGTACTTGAGGATCTTGTCGTGAAGCCTGCCCGTAATGGTCAGCTGCGAAAACCAGTATTGATAATCGCCATCACTGATGGGCAGCCGCTGGGTGAACCAAGGAATACCGTCCATGACGCGATTCTTTACGCTTCTTCTGAGCTTTCTAGAACAAGGTATGGCCAAGGAGCTGTTTCATTTCAATTTGCGCAGGTTGGTGTAGACTCAGACGCTGCAAGATTTTTGGCTGAGCTGGATGCGGATCCCCACATTGGGAGCCTGGTGGACTGCACATCAGGTAAGTCAACCCTTTTATCCCTAGGACACAGTAGCTGACCTCACCCATCTTAGGATTCGAACTTGAGCAAGAGGAGATGTTAAAGTCTAGTCCACCAGTCGATCTGACACCTGGCCTCTGGGTATGTACTGATCCAGTCGAGTCATTCGTGCAATTACTGATAAGTCGTAGATGGTCAAAATGATGCTAGGTGCAATCGATTCATCTTATGATACGCAGGATGAGAAGGGTTCCCGTCCTCAAGGCGGACAGGGCCACAATGCACTACCACAGCCTCTATATGGAGCCCCAATCCCCAATCAATACCCTACTAGTCAATATTCTCACCAGCAATATCAACCCCAACAGCAAGCACAACAAGGCTATGGGCAACCTCAGTCTCAGCAGGGATACGGACCACCTTCAACTCAGTACGGTTATGGACAGCCTCCTCCTCAGCCGGGTTATGGGCAGCCACCGCGTCAGCAGGGCTACGGCCAGCAGCCTCCCCAGCAAGGATATGGGAGGCCGCCCCAACCAGGCAGCTATCCACCACAGGCGGGTGGCTATGCGCCTCCTCTTCCACCAAGGTACTAGGTATCTCTTCTGCTGCCTAATCTTGATTGCCTACGAACTCGCGGTCAATACTTTGTAAGATGATGAACTCTGTTCTATGTGTGTTTCTATTGCATATTCGAGTATGTGGTTTACAAAAAATTGCTTTGGCGAGTTGTGAGCGTGCGTACGGAAAATGACACGAAAAGTTCTCGGACTGCGCTAATGCACCCCCATACAATTTTGTATGTATTCAAATAACTAGCGCCGAAGAAGATTACTTTCGTACAGCCCCCCAGCCACAGCACCAAACTCACCAGTCCTCATCAACCTCCTTCTCATCGGCTTCCGCCTCATCGACCTCCACCTCATCGACCTCCACCTCGCTACCGCCAGGCCTCCTACCTGCCTTACGACGTTGATACCTCTCCTTCCGCTCGGTCCTATTGTAGAACCGGATGTCACCTCCTGATCTACCTTCTCTATAGTCATTACCTTCTTCTACCTCGATGATTTGCTGTATAATTCTAGAACTAAATATTGTCTCGAAAGTTACTCTGAAATTAAATCTGCCGTTAAGTTTGAGTTGAGTTGAGTTGAGAAAGAGTCAATCAACTCGACTCGATTTCGAGTTAGAATTAAAGTCGAGTTACTCTTTCTCAACTCAAGTTTAACTTGCAATTGAGTTGAATTGATCAAACTCGATGACGTAGATACTAAATATAGTATACAATATATCAAAAATAGTATAACTCTCTTAAAAATCGATATTTTTTCAATTTTTGCAATTCATTTTGCTGCTTTTGCAATCAATTTTGCAATTAATTTAAATAGAATAATGAGTAGTGTGATGAGCATGTAGAATAATGAGTAGATAGAGTGACGAGTTGAATGATGAGTATGTAGAGTAATAAGTAGAAAAGTGAGTATGTAGAGTGACAAGTAAATAGAAAGCTATGTAGAAAGCACTGTTTGAACTTATTTCGATGAGTAGAAGCTTAATTATCGAGGTACTCAATCTACCTTATCGATGAGCGGTCATGAGTTAGGTCATTTCATAGATACTCCGTGGTGCAACAAGTTTGGGTGTTCGTATTGCCCCGCCGTGCCCGCATCCTTGCTATCTTCCAACAGGATGTAGAATCAGGCAGCAGCATTCATGGTGTGATGATCTATTTCCCCATAGGTTAACCTGTCTTTATACACTGCACCTTGTACGGTGATGCTTCATGGTGGGTCCTAATACCCTGTACCGGATCGGAGTTAACTCTTCGCTGTATTCGTGTGCGTGTATGTGTGTGCCGTCCAGAAGTAGTAAATCTCGGCCTAGATGTTCAATAATGAAGCTTTGAGCCGTGTTACATTGCATGTGCCATCTGGAGCCTGATGAAATGCAGCTGCCCTGGTATTCGCGGTGTTTCACGGCGCACAGACGCTGGGACTACAAAAACTCTCGAAATGCTCATCTGAAAGTAAGACGAAGTATTTACAATAATGGCGGCTTCATCATTCACAAAACCCACAATCGTTTGGGTTCCTGGACTCCTCCATACTCCCGCACACTACCAGCCTATGATATCCTCCCTGGCAAAAGTGTCAATCCCCAGTCTTGCGATTTCCCTACCGAATATAGGACCGGGCGCTGCAACAGCAGCGCCCTACGACGATGTAAAGGCTGTCAGGGTTAAATTACATGAGCTCGTCGCCGAGGGCAAGGAAGTCATAGTTCTCTCCCACTCATATGGGGGTGTCCCCGCATGTCAAGCCATTCGGGGTCTCGAAAGGTCAAAGCGAGTCGAAGGAGGCCAGCTAGGTGGGGTTATACGCATCATCTTCCTGGCTGCATTTGCGATGCCGGAAGGTATGTCCTCGTTGGAGTATGCTGGCGGTCAACTGCCACCTCCATGGGCTAAAAAGGACGTAAGTGGCCCTATTCAAGGGTTGACCCTATAAGTATATTACATTGCTGAAATTCCGATTCACTTGGCACAGGGCGATATCTGGCGACCGAATATCTCTGAATGCATCAGCCTTTTCTTCAGTGATTTGCCGGCGGCGTCCCAGAAAACTTGGGCTGCAGAGCTGCAGCCAGCTAGTCACAATCACTGTACAACGCCTGTGGGGCGCGCGTGTTGGGACATCGATGTACCAAAAACCTACATTGTGACTACTAAGGACGCAGCGCTCCCAGAGAAGTGGCAAGACGCATTTATCGAATCTGTTAAAGATGATACTTGGACCGTGAAGCACATTGCCAGCGACCATGCACCATTTTTGAGCCATATTGATGAGCTGGTTGAAATTTTGGTACGATTGGACTAGCATGACTGCAATGAGCTCAGTTTGATAGCGTACTGGCACAGTCTGGCAGCTACTTGCCAGACCTACCACTGCGGGAATCATGTTTCTCTTCTATCTTGATAGATGCGAAGGCCTTCAGCTTTGGAAGGCAAGATATACGGAGATGAATAGTCGAGATACTTGATTTCAGGAGCATGTTCGCCTTGCAGAGCGCCTCTTGTGATGACACCCATCAAGCCCCGCAACGCCGGGCTGGAACATCTTACTAGAAGCTACAATTTAAGTCTCCCGCGTAACTGCTGGTAGAACGATTTCCAACGCAGCTCCAGCCATCACCTTGTACTCAAACAGATACATCAACTTCCACAACCCTTCGAATTCCATCCAAATTCTCCAACGAAAACCCTTCCTCATGGGCTTGACCAGCAGTCGCAACGGCGCGATGACTGGAGCCTGTGCCATCCATGCCACCTCCCAACCATTTGTCTCGCGCATAAGGGTTAGACGAAGCTTTCGTGCAATGCAATCTTGTCTCGCTCTCGCTGGAAGACGGTTTGCGTCTGGTAGGTTTACTCGACTTTCTGGTAAATCTGGTAAAGAAAGGTCGGAGAGTTGCAATGCATGCGGCAATTATTGCAACTTGCGCTTCGAGGCTGTGATCCGTCAGTCTTGTTGCTGAGACGATGACCGCAGAGTACTGCAAACTCACTTTGCCCAAACAATATCTCCTGCGGCCTCCCCTGTAGGTCGACGTTAGACAGCTTGCTATGGGGACATTATCGGTTTCAACCTTACAGCTAATGTCTTGGCCCTTGATTTGGCTCAACAGGACCGTCCTGGCAAGAACACATCCGGCAGTGCTGCAAATTCTCATTAGCGCTCCACAGCCATGGACGATCTCTGGTTCCAATCTCACAGTACTCCGAGCGACATAATGCCGCAAACGGCGGCTTTGATCCTCCAACTGAGCTGTATCTTCCACATACAATACACAGGTAAGGCAGAGAGAGTAAGATCCAGGATTGCCGAAAGCACTACCTGCCTCGTTAGTTCAGACTTTTGTAGCGCACGGATTTAGTTGCGGCATAATCCACTGAAAGGTCAACCGACCCACCTCCTTGGAACTGGCCAATTGCAACTTGAACCCCGGGCTTCCAGCATGTACCGGGAAGCATTGGATTCCACAGCTTAGCCGTAGGCTCACACTGAATCAAGATTATTGTTGCGGAGGCAACATTGGCCGCGGTGGTGAGGCCAATGATGACGTACAAGGTCCAGCGCCAGCTGATGTTGATTGCGAATAGGCGTAGAAGGAAAAAGCAGATAGAGACCCTGGAAAAAAGGGTCGAAAGGACTAGGGGTACCTCGGAGATATATTGGAATTTGACGTCGCTGATGATCTCCGCTGGCGACAGGCAACCGGCATGCCGGCCCAGGCCGTATTGTACTTGCTTGACACATAAACCATAGTCGGCGATGGCAAGCGCCTCGACCTTCTGTAAGAATTGGATTTGGCATTTGGGAAAGATGTTTGCTCACTAAGGCAATTACAATAAAGGCATCATCCCACCCAAGCCCTGCGGCGACAAGTCTTATTCGTGTGAAGACTCGCAAACCAGTGAGGATGGTGCCGATCGCGATGAAAGTCGCACCAATCCCGACAATGGCGGTACCTCGGTTTCCCTCCATGCATGGAATATTGGGGGGCGACGATGTCATCTCTGTATCAGAGGGTCGTTAAGTGGGAGAAGAAGAGGGAAGGGAGGGGGAGGGGAAGGGGAAGGGGAAGGGGAAGGGGAAGGGGAAGGGGAAGGGGAAATGGAAATGGAAGGGAGGGGAGGAAGACGAAGAGGCAGGGAAGTACTATCCGATTGTTATTTGAGCGCTGATAATGCAACGAGTTCGTCAGGCTGAAGCTGAAGGAAGCACCAGGAGTGGGGCGCATGCTTACGAGGATTTTCAAGCAACCCGACCACCTTGCATGAGGCAATGTAACAGAGGTGCCTGCAAGCAGTCATGTAACCCATATGGCGCGGAACTGTCCTCGGATTGGTTTCCTGATCGAATCTGGTATTCGCTCATGAGTATCATTTTCCGTGTTCCTGAACTTCATGTTTGCTTCTCACATCATTTTCACTCAAGTATCTTATGTCTTCATCAAAGGTAATGATTTCGTTCGGTTCACACAACGCAAACCATTTCTTCTCCAATTTTCACTGATAATATTTGGTCTCCGAACTATGTAAGATGATTGATCCCAGGTTAGAGTACTCCGTACTCGTACTACGTTGTTTACCTGAGTCAAGATCCCTGAACCAAGAAGGCGCCCACTGACCCACAATATTCTAATCCCCGTGCCAAACAACCAATCGGGTGATTCGCGACAGATGGGCAAGCCCGGGCCCCAATCCTTCGTGCCGTGCCGCGCGGAGCGGATGTGCTAGTTCACTTCGAACTGCCTTATAGAGTATTCCGTACCACTTGCATAGTAGAGTGTGTGGAGTGTATGGTGGTGGTACCTTGGATTCCTTGACTTACTCACGGCGGCGTTCATCCACCCGGTGCATCTTGTAGGCATGGCGAATCAGGGAAGACTATTCACCCCTCTTACCTTAATGGTGGAGTTTTTCAATCGTCGACCGCTTTTCTTCTCTTACCTTCGGCTGCTATCCAGTCACACAAAGACATCTTCGCTGCGTTGCCAAATCCACTCTTTGGATGTCTTAGGTCATGCTAATGTACAATTACAGCAAACGCGGCGTGGGAAGAACACCCTGATTTGTTGACGGTCTATGAGCCATGCATAGGAGGCATTGTATGCATTGCCCGGTTTTGACAACCCTCGCCACCTAGCGGATTCGGTTCCCCTGCAAGACAAGCAGGTAGAGCGCGAAATCGACTCGCGTATGTATTCAGAGTCGCGCAACAGGAAACACTGAAATCTATCTCTGTCAACAGAGTCTTCAAGCCAGCGATGCCTTTGCCGTGTATTCTCCCAACAAGGCAATCGCCATGCCTGCTCCGATCAATTGGTTCCATTTCCTAAACCACCACCAACAATTGGCGGGGTTTCCAAACTCCACCTTCTCTACCATGGCGCCTAGAATGCCTGTCGGGATGCCACACAACAAGTAAAAGATTGGTCCCGCTCGTAGTGTGTAACCCAAGCTGATGAGTGCAGAGAATTGGACGGTCGCAACGACTCGAAGGAATACACGCGGATTGTCTTTGTAGCGGATCATTGTTGACTTGACACCTATCTTGACATCGTCCTCAACGTCTTGGGACGCATAGATGGTATCGTATACGGCGGTCCAAGCCGTGCAAGCCGTGAAAAGACAGCCGGCAGATGTGACGTGCATGGGTTTCTCCAGCGCTGGAAAGGCCAGCAAGACCCCCCAGGACATCGTGACTCCAAGGAACACTTGTGGGTAGTACGTGACCCGTTTGGCGAGCGGGTAGAGTCCGACGAGTATGATTGAAGGGATGCCGTAAAAGAAGCACTGCCGGGGTAGAAGTGTGAGAACAACAGCCACTCCGATCAGAAGCTGGAGAGCCGCAAAGATCATGGCTTGCACGGTCGAGATTGCGCCGCGTGGGATGGGACGCAAGCGTGTACGAGCTACTCGGCGGTCAATGTCTTGGTCCACGATGTCGTTCCACGCACAGCCAAGGCTGCGTACGAGGAAGCAGCCGACCGTCAACTTCGCATTGACAGTCACAAGAAGTGCGGGAGAGATGAATACGTCGCTATTGCATGCAACGAGAGCGGTGCCAGCATAGCATGGCCAGCACAAAAGCAGCGTTCCAACAGGCTTGTCAAATCGAATTAGGTCCGCATAGGGGTGCCAGGAGAGTCCGGGCTGGTATTGAGCAGCCTGTTCTAAGCCTGCTGAAGCTGACATTGTCGTGTAAGAAGGGATCGTTCTTGTTCCAAATACAATTATTGGCTTTCATCGAGGCAGCAGAAAACTCATGGCCAGAACTACTTTCTATGGTCAGCGAGGAGTAGGCATTGGCGGGAGGCTGAGTGCTGGTGGGGTGCACGTTGATAGCTAAATATTCCGGCTGCATGATTCTAGAAGCAGTGCTTTGCCACAGCAAAGAGAAATTATTTCAGAGGAGGGATGGGTGGAGACTCGGGAAGAGCGTCTGCGGACTACGTGTCCGGACCGATTGGTTTTTAGATACATTATCATTGCCTGTTTGGGATCAAAGGCTTCGAGGCCGGGTACACCTGAACGTATCATATTCTACCGATCCACAAGAGGTCGTCTGACCTCGAAAGTAAGCTTGGTCTCATGTTATCATCTACGTGAGGTGTCCCCGGAGGTAGCCTTACTGGCTTGCCGCATTACTGTAGCAAGGATTGTTCGGTTAGTAATGCAGCTCAAAGTCGAATAACGGCGGGTCAGGTAAGCTGTTGACTGAAGTAAGTCGCTGGCCACTCATCATCATCAGTAACGATCAAGAGTCTTACCTCCTCATATTTTCGACCCAAGATCTAGGAGCAAGCAATTTTTGTCTCTTACCTGCTCAAAGTATGTCTAAGCACGACTACTTACTCGGACGAGGCTACGTGCCAGCGACAAGGTGAGAAGCTGATGCGCCAGGGAAATACATGCACGAGGTGATCAAACTGACAGAATCTCCTAGGCTCAATCTCCAGTATTATCTCTGGAGAGAGACACTGGGGTACAACTTACATTCCAGCATTCGAACGGCTGATGAAGAAGATCTGAAGATCGCCGACGTTGGAACGGGCACCGGGCATGCTACCACGAGAAGCTCTTGACACAGCCGCTACTCACAACCAACGCTGACCGAGATAGGCTTTGGCTTTGTGACTTGGCCAGCCGACTGCCGCCGTCGACTAAGTTGCGTGGCTTCGACATTTCCTCCGAACAGTTCCCTAGCACTCAGAGCCGTCCCTCAAACGTAGAATTTGACATCTTGGACGTTTTACAGGAGCCCCCTCTTGGTCTGCACGGTCAATTCAATGTCGTGCATCTGCGGCTCCTGCAATCCGTCGTCAACGACAACAATCCGTCCACCATCATTTCCCACTGCCTAAAACTTCTGAGTAGGTTTCCCCCACGTAAAGAAAGCAGTCATGTTGATCAGCGCGCCTGCTTTTATAGAGCCGGGTGGATACTTGCAATGGGACGAACACGATCCCACCGCGCAAATTCCAGAAAGTCCGCACGGAGTGTCAATCGACTCTTTGAAGCAGCTATCACTGTACTCGAAGACCGCCAAGCCCGTTGGGTTTGTCTCCCTTCCCTTCCCTCAGCCAAATCCGCCTCTTAACCTTCCATTTCATTCTCTGACTTTGGAGGAAATCCTCAAGATGGCTGCCAGACTTGCCTCGGATCCTCGGCGGAAAGGGGCTCACGGTCCTTGTGACGGACCGGAAACGTGAGCTGCAGTGGCAGCGACAAATCTTGATGGAAACATGGTCGATCCTGGCCGAGGAATTCGCCAACGGAATGGAGCAGCGTAGCAGTGGTCGCGCCGGCGAAGCTGACCAGATTCGATCTTTGGGCCGTAGCGCGTACGAAGAAGCCAAGCTCGGAGCGTTCGTTTCGCAGATCTTTCAAGTAGTTGTCGCTCGGAAATCCGGAGACTGATGAAGACTTGCGATTGATACCGTACGGTTGTTTGGAAAAATTGCTCGATGCGGTTGGTGGCACGTTTCAATGCTATTAGCACTTCAGATTAGCATTCAGACTCTTCTTACACTCCATTACAAATGACGTGAGAATGTAATTAATTCTGAAGCTTATCGCACCCTGACTCTGCTCTGCATCATTCCACATCCCTTTCAACCAGCTCGCAACCAAGAACCTCAGCATTTAGAGCATTGGGGTCGACCCTCGTCTCCGCGTCAAGTTCAAACATCCAGTTCATCATCGTCACCATCACCACTCAAAGCAACTTCTATCACACTCTCCACCACCTCCGGCGCGCCCCAAACCCTCACAATCCTCAACCCGACGTCATTCAACAACTTCCGCCAAACATTCTCGGTCCGTTCCTGGGATGCCAACACAGCCATCATGACCATATCCGCGGACGCCGTCAACGGGTTCGTCCCCCTCGCCGTGACCACATGATCGTTGATCAGGATGCGGCTATAGCCACTACGCAGCGCCGACCTAAGGTTCATCAGGATCAAACGTGCCTGCTCGTCCGGCCAGTTGTGTAGGACGGAATGTAGATAGTAGGCGCGGGCGCCGAGCACAGGCTGCGGGGATGTAAGGAAATCGTACGGCATGGGCGTGATTGAGGGGTGCAAACCGCTAGTCTCCGCTTGCCGGATCACGTCCGGTAAGTCCTGAAGGACCAGACGGCCTGAAGGGTTCGGGTGAGCTCGTCGGAAGGACTCCAGGTCGTGGCCGAGGCCCCCGCCGACATCAACGAGCAGCACCGCCTCTTCGTTGTCGCCTTTCAATACATCCGCAACGGCCGCGGTATCGAGCAGCTGCGCGGTCGGGTAAATATGCAGCCAGCTCAGCCGATCCGCGGTATATCCAGCCATGAGCTCATTAAAACTTGTCGCTTCCCGCGGATGCGCCGCCAACCACTGAAAATACCGTACACCCTCTGTGCGGGACGCCAGCTGCCATGGGCCTCGGCAACTGTCGCTCGGATTCTGGTAGCCGGTTCGTCGGAGGAACTCGGGCACGCTGGCGTACGCGGGTAGTAAGACGTCAAAGAGATGTGTAATACCACTGCCGAGCTCGATCTGAGCCGCGAACGCGGCGGACAGATCACTGGTGCCATACGCGTCCGGTGGCGTTTCGATCAAGATTTCCCGGGCGGCGAGAAGCCGGAGAATTCGCGCGAGAAGGATCGGGTCGGCGCCCGTGAAAGCGGCTAGTTGGGAGTTGGTCTGGGGGCCGTGCGTTTCGATTAGGCGGAAGAGGTCGAGATCGATGGCGACTTTGAGGACGACATTCAGGGGTGCCTTTGCGACAGAAGGCTACGGTTTCAGCCAGCATATGGCCCTTGTGGACTGGGGATGGGTTGGGCGAAGGGAGATGGAATTCGGATAAGATGATGGAATTCGCCTGCGCTGAGCGGAACACTCCGGGGGTGGGTCGCAGGGTTGGGATTGGGGAGGGGATGAAAAAAGTAATCATTTACTTACGTCTAGGTAAAGCATTCTGATGACGGCGTCCCATGGTTTCTCGAGTCTGGCGCACAGAGCGCGGGCGGACTTGAGGGCGCGAATACGTTCGACTTCTGTGTCTTGAAATAGGTGCCTGTCGACCGATTCAAGCGAGTTGAGAAGGCTTGAGACTTCTGAAGAAGTAGTCATTGCTTTGGTTTTGATCTTTATTCGAGAAAGAGATCGTAAAAGACTGACTATTGCTCATAATTTATAAAGTTTAATTTTATTCTAAGTATACAATATACAGTCAAAGTTGCCTACAATGAAGGTGGCAAATCGGCTTCTCCGTTCCGTAATACAAATGTTACGAGGTCAAAAAACTAATTATTCTATCCGGAATGATCTTCGTACCACGAAAATCAAACGAACACGCAAATAGTCAAATGTAGTGACAATAGCACCAATTATACGTAGAAATGTTAGGTGATATGAATAATAATAATAATTCATACACCCTTGTGACATCGGTTAGGCCGACCCATGGGGGGAGTCTATGCTATGTGTGTCGAGTGAACAAAACCCTCTGGGGTATAAAACCGCTCGCTGTCTATACGGCTGCTACACGCAGCCGAGACGATAAAACTGAGACTATGTACCAAATTTGTTCGCGATGATCGCACGTTAAAGAATGAGTGTTCTTGCCATTCTAAACTGCTTCAGCAGCTTCGTTTTCATCATCATTCTCGCTGTTGCCTTGAGATTCTTCGTGATTGAGACGATGATTCGATAGTTCGTGAAGTCGACATCTCGTAGCATATTTAACCGAAGATGCGTTCAATTCAAGCAGTGCATCAGAATATGCTTGACTGTCTGATGATTTTATTCGCAGTCACATCGAGAACTATCTGCGCTCGATACATTTCTCAAGTGCAGATAAACATTCAGCTTTATGCATTTGATTCTGATGTGAATTGCTAGAATGCTTTCAACTCTCTGAAGATCATCATGCATTCTTACTGACTTCTTGAATAGATGAGATCTTTAAGTGAAAGATGCATTGATGTCTGCAACGCGTTTCTTGTAGTTTTCTCATCGAAGATCTCATTGACTTTTATGAAACTGTGCAATTGCACGTTCACTTGTTTAAATCAACGTTAAAAGATTGAATCATCTGCATTTAAACTGTATCTTTGCTCTTTCATGAATTAAAACGTTCAGAAACATCATTTTTTTAAAGATTAAAGAGTGAGAAATGAGTTTATTAATTTCTATCAAATGAGCATGTATGATTTTGCATGCTCATCAAGTCTTCTGTGTTTTATCGTTGATTCAACTGCGTAGTGTGACTTAATTCTGTAGCTTGCTCAGATGAACATGTAATGAGAATGTATATGTTTCAACTTTCAGCATTTTGATGTTCACTTTCTTGAAAACATTGATCACATGATGCAACGCTTGATTCTGAAGAGTTTCTAACCTTCATTTCATATTCAACAATTCTTCTTCTTTATTGCGTTGATATCATATTAATGCTTTAAACGTCATTTCTGATCTTATTATCATTGAGTATATCTATCTTGCTTTTGTGAATGTAGTCTCTCAAATGAAAATCTCAAGTCAACTAAGCATCAGCATCTTAATGATGTGATCTGCTTCTATTTGATGAAGATGCAAACTTCATTGCAGTTTCATGTTCAGTTGAACTTCAAGAACTCATACATTTGATTTCAACTTTATTATCAAGTTTTCTATGTGTAAACTGACTGTCATGTTGAATTTTTTTAACTTGCGAGTGAAGTGTGTGAGTTCATATTTCTCTGAAGCGAACGTAACATCATGAGTTCAAACTCACTTTGCACAGACGTCATATGCTTGACTCAACATTTCACAGATTAATTCTGTGATTTTGTCATAGATCAGAATATTAATGTCATTTACAAAGTTAAGCACTTCAATTTTGATTTCTAAAGCTTTGCATTTTTTGATTAAGCTTGCGTTAAAGAATAGAAAGAGAATCAATGATATGAAGAATCTCTGTGATATATCAGCATTTATTCATTGCATCATGCTGATTTGTTCATTGAACATCAATGATGATTCTCTGTCTTTCAGAAAGCTGCGAGTTTATTTGACTATATAGTTCAATGTTTTTCTCATTTTCAGAGTGTGCAGAAGTCTGATGTGCAAGACATGATCAAACATCTCAATGATGTTTAGACTAAGCATGAAGATCACGTACTTGATTTTGCAGTCTTATACTGCATGTACTTGATCTACTAGTAGATTCAGCGCTGAGATCATGAATCACTTGCATCTCACTCTCATTTGAGCATTCAAAAGCATGTGATGAGTCTCAATAATTGTCAGAATCATGTCTAAATGATACAATCAATGAAGATCAGAATTGATAGTGCTTGATCTTTAAAGATAACTATAACTGAATATTAAGAATATAGAAGAAGATTGATACAAAAGCTTCTATTTATGTAATGTTCAAAGACTGCGCTAGGCTCGAAAGAAATGTGTTTGTGACATGAGAAGAATGTGATGTAGATGAACAAGATGTTGGTGAAAGAAAAGAGTGTTGAGAAAGAAAAAGAGTGTTGAGGCATATCTGAGTTATATCTGAGTCAAATCTGACTAGCTCGCTGATTAGTTCTAATCATTACGCAGGAAACTCGCTAGCGTTCACTGTGAATTGATTAGAGCTTCAGTCTTGTTCAGTCTTGATACGCTTGTAACATTACTCTTCTCTTCGAAAATTCATGTTTGCATGAATGTAGTTCATTTGCTCGCTTTTGTTGATAGTTATTCCGATATTTTAGCGCGGTTTGTTTGAATATAGCTTATGAAATTCATTCAAAACTTTCTCTGAGTCATCGAATTTTTCTTTATTGACATAGTATCATTCGTTGTCTCTATCTAGATTTGTTCATTTGACTTTGTACTGTATTCAACCTTGATAGCGTCTGAAGTTCAATATATCGTCTATCTTTCAATGTTCATCATCTTCGATAGTGATGAGTCTGAGTGATTCTGAATGCTGTTCTGATAGAGAGTCTTCTGAATATGATTGCAGTAGCTTCGAGCTGAACATCGAATGCAGATGCTTCATGCTGACTGATAGACGAAGATGATAGAAGATACTCACTTTGACAGTGATTTGATAGAGATCTAGCTGTTTGTCTTTCAAATCTTTGCAGAGTCTCGTTGTCTTGACGTTTCTGAAAGATAGTCAAACTCAGTCATCTACTTCATAGATGACGTCTCGTTTATGTTTATTGATCTGAACTTTGATGATCAGCTTCGTCTTTTTCAATTGTTGATGATCGAAGTTCAGTAACTCTTTCATTCAAATGACAATATCGTCTGCTTTTCTAGCTTCAAGTCGTTCATGAGTTGTTTCATAGTTAGTCGTATTTGAATCGAAACTCATTCAAGAGTGAAATTCTTTATTGAAGTAGAAGAAGATCATTGAAGTAATCGAGAAGATATTGAAATTGTCACTGAATTTCATCATAGATATTCATTTGACTCAGTCGTTCTGCATGTAATTGCAGTAGATTCTAAGTTCTTGTTCAACGTCTTGATTGACTCGTTTCGATTGATCGTCGATCTCAAGATGATAGACTGTGAATAGACTAACTGTGATTTTCAGTCGCTTGCAAAGACTTTTTCACATAGTCAATATGAATTGAGAGTCTCTGTTCGAAACAATAGAACTGAGTAGATCATGCAGTCGATAGACGTTTCATAGCATGATTCAAATCGTTTCTTCGACTGAGATGTCACCGTCTTCTCAATGACAGGAAACATAGTGATGTTCTTTGATGAGATGACATATGATTGTGCAAATGACGTTATAGTCTTCTGACAGAGGTAGTTCAGTGATGAAGTTCATAGCTATATCTTTTCAGCGTTTCTGTGAAATCGAAAGAGAATGATGAAGTTCATTGATGCTATTTCTAGAAACTTTGCTTCGCTGACAAGCATGACAGTTTCGAATGTATCATCGAATAGTAGCTCGATGATCTGATCAATAGTAGAAACGCTGAACTAGATCGATGATTCGTTTATTGTCGAGATGAGAGGTTGAAGATTGATCATGCACTTCTTGTAGCAGTTTCGTATGCATATTCTTGAGAACTCACAGTAAGTCTTTTCTAAAGAGAACACTGTCAATGATTTTGCAGTTCTTCAATTTAGTGATATGAAATTTGAGCTTGTTCTCGTTCATAGCTTGTCTATATTCATTGCAGAGCTCATTCATTTGATTGATCATACATACTTGCTGATAGAGATTTGCTTTCGATTCAACGAGTAGAACATTGACTCTATCGAGAGTCAGAATAGTCTGAAAACGATCTTCAAGTCGTTGAGCTGATTCAGAGACGTTCGCTAGAGACATTCGAGTTAGAGCATCGACTTTAATATTCATTTTGCCTGATCTAAAGATGATCTGAAAGTTGAACTTTGACAGAATGTTCAGATAGTTGACTTGTCGTCGACTCAACTGTTTATTTTTCATGAAGATCTTCAAAGCTTGATGATCGATGAATATCTGAATGAGTAGTTCAGTGCACTTCAGCTTGAATCGTCAGTGTTCGAAGCATCGAATAATGACTAGCAATTTCTTGTCATAGATGTGATAATTGATTTCAGCAAAGATCATGCTTTTACTGTAGAAGATCATTGAATGAAGAACTTTCTCGTCATCGTACTGAGATAGTATTTCACCTTTTACATAGTTCAAAGCATCGATTTTCAAAATAGCTTGTCGTTTGAGATTGAAGTGACGAAGTACTGAGATCGAGCTGACTTGTTTCTTTAGATTGTCAAAGACTTGAACACAGATCTTGTTTCAAACAAAAGACGTGTTCTTTCTTGTCAGCTGAGTGAACGGTTTGACTAGCTTCGAGAAGTTCTTAATGAAACGACGATAGAAGTTAACAAATCTCACGAAGCTCTGAATTTCTTTTAGATTGATCGAAGTGATTCAGCTGACTATGACTGTCACTTTACTGAAATTCATACGAAGATCTAGTTCTGATACAATGACTTCTAGAAAGACAGTCTCTTCTACATCGAATTCGCACTTTCGAATATTCATCTGCAGTTCAGCTTCGCGTAGTTGACTCAATACTAGTTTGACGTGATTTCTATGTTTCTTTCTCGTTTTACTATAGATGAGAATGTCATCTAGATAGACTTGACAAAAGTCGTTCAGAAAGTTTCATAGAACATCATTCATATATTGTTGAAAGAAGGTCGATTCATTAGTCAGTTTGAATGATAGCACCTTGTATTTATATGCTTCTAAAGCAGTGATAAAAGTGGTGTAATTCTCGCTATCGAGATGCATTTGAAGTTTGTTGAACGCTGATATGATGTTCAATCTAGTCAGATGCTTGCAACTCACTATTTTATCAATGATCTCGTCTATCAGCGATAGAGAATATCTATTTCTTTTGAAAATGACATTTAGCTTTCGATAGTTCACGCAGAATCGAAGATCTTCATTTGCTTTGAGAGCGAATAGAACGAGAAAGAAATAGAAAGTCTGACTAGAAGTGATGAATTTCTTCGACAGATTCTCGTTTAAGTACTTCTTTACTTTCAGAAGTTTGACAGAGAACATTCAATAAACTCGACAGCGAGAAGACGTTGAATCACTGATGAGCTCGATTTTATGGTCGTAGAAGCGATGAGAGAATAGCTTATTCGATTGAGCTCGATCAAAAATATCTAGAAACTCATGATATTTCGATGACAGCTTTGCTTTAATATCTTTCAAATTCTGAGCCGTTTCATTGATTGAAGAGACGTTTAGAGCGTTCAAATCGTTCTGAGTATTGTACGCGATTTCTTTATTGATGTTCGTCATGAATAGAGCAAAGACTTTGATCTTGTTCTTCTTTGAATGATTTAACAGCGTTTTGAACGAAGCTGCGTCTATGCTTCGAATTGAGAATGACTCTTTTCGAACGAGTCGTTTGAACATCATAGAAGTCTTAGTCTGAGTGATTGAAGAAGACGAAGTTGACTGCAATCAACTTGAGTGCTTTGAATTGAGAGAAATCGAAAAAACCGAAATAGAAGTATTCAATTGATTCGAAAAAACAATGACGTCGTTTCGCATATTCAATAATATTTCGTTTTTGTTCATTCAGAACTTACTCAATATGACTTCATGATGATCGATATCAGCTATCAGCATTGATACAGTCAATTTCTTATGACTTTCGATGATGAGATTGAATAGAATTTTATGAGTGATGATCTTCTTAGATATCTTTTCATCATAATCTCTTATTAGCTTCTCTTTTGCCAGTGATATAGGTTGAATTTTCAGTTTCTTGCATACTTTATTGACTAGATTAGAATGTATGATCGTGTAAACGACTGAATCACTGTCTATTAAAGAACGAAGACTGAAAGATCGATTCTGAGAGATGAGATGAGCATCAATTAGAAACGACTTTTCAAAGTAATTTTCTTTCGGTAGAATTTCGTCTAGTTTGCACAAAGATATAATCTCTACTTCTTCAATGACTTTTGAAGAGATGACTAGTTTTTTGAATCAAAATTCGAATTGAAATCGAAGCGATCATATTCATTGTTCACTGCATTGATTCTAGTAGGTCGATCGAAGCACTCTTTAAAGCTATGATCTGATTTATGACATATGAAACAGCTTTCGACTAGAATGTCTGCTTCTTTGACGTTAGTTAAAATCGCGTCGCGCGACTTTAGCTGATCAGACTTCGAGTGATCGACTGACTGAGTGACAACAGTCGCTCTATGAAAGATAGTCTTAGAAAGATCATTGACGCGTTTGATCTTGTTCTTGATCTTTCGAATGACTCGCTGATCATTATTCAAATGAATCAGGTAGAAACGAATTTCTTTTAGAAAACCAGGTTGAACTAGTTGACCTACTCAAATGAATCGAAGACGAGAATGTATTTTATCTTTCAGATCAGCGATCAGTTGCTTCTCGTGATAGTCTAGATAGAAAGATAGACGTTGAAACTGAGTATAGAATTCATTGAATTTCTTGAATTCTTGAATCAAGTTGTAGTATTCTCTACGAAAGTTGACTTTCTTATTCGAATCATTGAACAACTGAGCTAGCTCTTTTAAAAGATCGTCGATGATCTTATAGAGATTGACACAGTCACGTTCGCGTCTAGCTTGAGTGATTTCAGCTGCGTCATCGAATAATCTAGAATGTATATAGTTCAATTTGACTCGTTCATTAGAAAAGAGATCGACGTTGATCTCTAGTTTATTCTGAATTTTTTCGTATCAGTTCTCTCAAGTAAAGTTCTTTTCATCAGTAAACAGCGAAGAATCAGGTATTTTTTGAGATCTAGAACGCTCAGAGTAGATGAAATCAGAAGAAGTGTTTTCTTTAGCTTGAAGTCTAGTCTTCAACTCTTTGATTTCGTCTTCTTGTTGTTTATCTAACTCGTAGAGTCGATCTGTTTCTTCATCAAGAACTAGACTTCGAGCCTTTCAGATTTCGTAGAACACGAGAAATATTATCGTTTCAACGAATGATTCGTCATCTTCATGAATGAATGATGCAGCACTTGATGATTTCGTTCGTGATTTCGATGAATCAGCATCAGAAGTTTGAGAGAAATGATTTCAGAATTCTTTGAAACACTCTTCAGTGAGCGAATGACTAAGCATGATGAGGTTTGTTTTGAAAGAGGGTCGAACGAATGACGATGCTCGACGATTGAAGAAGAAAGACGTATAGAGTGATGTTTAATCTTCAACAAAGAAGATGAGGTTTGTTTGTTGATTGATTTGATTGATTCTCTAACAAACAACGAAGATTCTTTATTGTTGAATCTATTGATCGATTTGATTCTTGAGCAATTCACGAAGATTCTTTATCGTGATTCTCGTAATCAAGTGAACTTTGCGTACTTAATGAGTGATAAGTAGTCTAGCAATTCAAACAGTCTTGTCGTTGATTCTATTCAACTCTCTAGTGTTGTTCTATCTTTTGATTATCATTGATCATCAGGTAAATGAATTTCTTTAGACTTGTTCTGTCTAGATGAGTATGTTGAATGAGTAATGAGATCAGTATTGTGTGATTAATGAATTCTTAATATAATGTCAGAATCGTGTCTAGATGATACAATCAATGAAGATCAGAATTGATAGTGCTTGATCTTTAGAAATAGCTATAACTGAATATTAAGAATACAGAAGAAGATTGATACAAAAGCTTCTATTTATGTAATGTTCAGAGACTGCGCTAGACTCGAAAGAAATGTGTTTGTGACACAGAAAGAATGTGATGTAGATGAACAAGATGTTGGTGAAAGAAAAGAGTGTTAAGAAAGAAAAAGAGTGTTGAAACATATCTGAGTCATATCTGAGTCAAACCTGACTAGCTCGCTGATTAGCTCTAATCATTACGCAGAAAACTCGCTAGCGTTCACTGCAAATTGATTAAAGCTTCAGCCTTGTTCAGTCTTGATATGCTCGTAACAGTAATGTCACTTAATCTTTTAATCATGATTGATTTCAATGTTTTATTCATGATGTTTATCAAAGCAATGAGTCAATACATCTTCAAATCAATATAGTCACTCTTTTTTGATTTATATAGTACTATTGTCTGAGCTTTTTTGAACTGCTTCAAGTGATATTTGTGAATTACACATGCATTGAATAGATTGATTAGTATCAAAGTCAGTTCTGTTAAACTCACTTGAAGTACTTTATTTGAAATTTTAAATGTGTTTGATGCTTTATCAACTTTTACTCATTGAATCATTTATTTCATCTCGTCTTGTGATAAGATTGAATTGAATGACATTGTCAGTAATATAAACAATCTTGAAATGTTGCTGATGTTTGTTCAAAACAATGATGAAAAGAACTTCTTTCATAAAATCTCTGTTTTTTCTTTGAATGAATCTGCTATGTGATCGAAATCATCACTCTTTAATGACGAAAACTGTGAAAGTTTCTTGAGTAACTGACTTTTGATTCTGACTCATTTTACGAAACGTCAAATCAATTTTGATTTGTTGCTCAGCTCATGCATCTGTGATCTAAAATGTAAATGTTTTGTTTCTTTAATGATCTTGTTTTTATGATCGTTGTATTTCAGATAGTCGTTTCATGCTTCTAAAGTACTCTGCGTTTTTCATATGATTCATAGTCATTGCAATTTTGTCACAACTTTCAAGCAAATTTGATTTCAAAAGTCTCATGCTCAATTTAATGACTTTGCTCAAGAAGTAAACTTCTTGATGACTTTTTGTAATGCATGAGTAATCTCAATTACTTTGTCATCTATCACTATCTTGTCATCAAGAGAATAATCAACGAAAAGATGTATTTTTTAGATGAGTGTTTAGTGCTTCTGTGTTCATTTTCTTTCATAATTGACAAGTCATAAGCTGCATGAAGAATGTATGTAAACACAACTTCATGACAATTGAAAAATGATCAGATTCTTGATGTAAATTGATTCTCATCTTGCATTTGTATATCATGAACTGTATTTTCTCACTGTCAAACACTAGATTTATTGTTGTGAGCTGATTATGAGTCTCTTTAGTAATTATGTTTAATTCAAGCAATAGCTTTAGTCTTACGTTTATAATGATGTCTAGTAGAGCATCAGTCACTGTGTGATGAGTAAAACATCTTCTGTCTTCTCAGTGTGAGTGATGCAGATTGAAATCTTCTACAATTAGCTGTTCACAATCATCTTTGATTAGTTTGTTCAGACGAGAAATAGTAAATGATTCTTCTATGAAGATGATAGACAGTGAGCACAAATTGTAAATGTTTATGAGTCATAGCATCTGTATCTTGTCTTTCAAGTTGCTAGTTTGTAGCTTGATTGAGTAAATGTTCAATTTAATGATTTTCATCGCTCATTAATTGAGTTTTAAATGCTTGTTAACATAAATGCATGTTCTTGCTTAAAGTGATGAGTTTCTCACTAGATGAAAGAAGTTGTGAGTTGAGCTAAATGTTTGCAAAACGTTGATGTTGCAATCTTGTTTCTGAATGACTATTATGTCAAATTTACGAATTTCTCTGTTTATCAGAAATGATTCTTGAATTTTTAATAACTTTCTGATGTTGTACTGTAAAATTCGCAGAAAGATTTGATTTATCATAAAGATATCTGTAACTGTTGTTGACTCTGTGCAGAGACAGCTTTTTGTATACTTTTAGTCATTGAGAATCTTTCGCATTTTCTGATTTAACATTTCTGTGTTTATTCAGATGTCATGTCTTCTGAGTTGCTAATCACGCATGAAGAGCGATCGACTCATCTCTTCTTAACTCTCATCACTTGTCATGTTGACTTGTCGATGTCTCAACTGCTTGTCATCTAGACTGATTGTGTCAAGTTGAGTCATCAAGATCGAGTCAAGTTTTCAACTCGCTAAAACTTGATTCAAGTTAGAATTCTTGATTCTGTTATGAACATGCCTGAATCAATCAGAGTTCAGATCTAACTCTAATCAATTTGATTAAAGCAAGTCATGATGCTATGTCTAGTTTGAATCTAGCGCATCTCTATTGAATTCTTCGAGTCATTCTCAGCACTTCTTCTCGTTGTTCAGCACTTTCTTCATTCATTTCTTTCATCATTCTTTTAGGCAAACACGTCTGACATATTACATCACATCTGTATCGAGCCTAGCGCAGCCTCAAGCCATTATTTATAGAAGAGCTCGCACTCTTTCTCTTCTGTATTCTTAATGTCTTGTTATAGCTATCTCTAAAGAGCAATACATACATATCAGTCTCGAGTCTCTTTGATTGAATGATCTAGGCACGATCTCAACAGATTCAAGTATTCAAGTCAAGTCAGAAGATTTAACTTAAGTAATTGAGTTGAATTAAAAAGTTGAAATTGAGTATTGATTTGAAATTTTCGACTCAACTCATTAAGACATGAAGCAAAGTACTACTAATATTTATCTGAGTGTCTGATAATGCAACAGAGTAATGCAATTGATTGAAGAAAATTCATGCTTGTTCATTTACTACTGCTAATCTGAGATCATTATTATTTCATTCTTCTTCTTCTTCTTCTTCTTCTTCTTCTTCTTCTTCTTCTTCTTGTACTCATTCTTGTACTTCTTCTTGTACTCATTCTTGTTCTCAATCATATCTGCATTGTTATCTTTCTTGCTAAATTTTATCTTCTTATCATCATCATCAATCTCAATGATATCATCAGATTCATCATTTGATGAATTTAGTGAATTAACTATCTTTTGATCAATCGCATTTTTTTCATTCGAAAATGCATTCATGAATTTGTTGAATTCTTGTACAACATCTGAATCATTCATCATCTTCAATTCATTCAATTCTTCATGATGTAAAATGCGTTGCTGAATTAATTCAATAGTAAATATTATGTATCTTGACATGTTTTTTTCAAGTTCATCTTGTTATGCAATAGTTTAATGCATACGTTAGTCTTGTCTTTCACATCAAACACAGTATATACATCAACAGTAGAAGTAGTATTGAATGTCATCTTCATGACTATTGCTTCAAGCTTCGCTCGCTTTGCAGTCTTCTTCTTTTTCATCTTCTTCATCAAATTCATCTTGAAGCATTGAGCTATTATACAATCAGCTTTTGAAACACATATGCATTACTTAAATGCATTATCATGCAGACTCTTTTTCACTCAATCATTCGTGATTATATCTTGCATATTGTTCTTTATTTTCATCTGCTTCGCTTTGATGACTTTCTGATAAACGCTGATGCTTCTCAATTTGATGAGTTGTTTATAAAAAGTCACTCAATCTGCACTTTGTTTGATATAAAGAGTTTTCTGATCTTCATTTCATTTCATTGCATGATTTCTACTCATAATTGACTGCAACTTAATTAATAGATTGAACATTCTGCGATTTTAATTAGTCTCAATGATAATGCATATAAATAATGCATAACAATCTTCTTATTTGATAGTGATGTTGAAGTGCTTTTTCTAATGAACTTAGTCACAATAAATGAGTGCAATGAATAGATGTGAGACGTAGAAAAAGTTAGAGTTAAAATAAACGTTGAGCATAAATAAAGTTAGAATTAAAATAGATGTGAGATGAAATGTAGATAAAATTAAAGTTAAAGCTGAATGTTAGAATTTATTCATCATCTTAGAACTGCGATCAACATATTCATTATATTAGTGCTAATATTAAAACATTCATCATATTGATTTTATTATAAACACAGTCAACAGTCATCATCTCTTGTTTACACATCATTTCTTGTTTATATCGTACTTCACTTTGCTTTCACTCAACTTGATAGTCTCAATTTTTCAAATCGTTGTCAGTTGATATACATCATGACTCGTTGCAAGCAAACAGATAATACATTTAAATAATGCATTTCTTGTTACGCATTGCTGACAGACTTGATTTAGAATGAAAGTTTAAAGACGCATTGCATGATGATTTGAAGATCTCAACTCATGATGATATAACATCAGGTAATTGAATCACGAATGAATCAAGAGCAGACTTAAAGACTCTATCTGAAAGCAAGATCAATAAAGTTCAGAAAATAATGCAAACAGATAATGCATCAAGCTATCAACAGTCAATTTATTGCGACAGTTAAAGAGAAAATGAAAGTTAGAAATCATTGCACTTCAAGAGATACGTCATTATCAGAGAGATGCAAATTTGTTGATATTAAAGATCTCATTTGAAAGAATAGTTCGCGAAATCATGCAGAATGAGACTGATATGAACAAGATGAATCAGAGAATGAGCGATGCAAACTATAAAATTCAAACTTCAACACTGCTTGCTTTTCAGAAGATCACAGAAGCGTTTCTATGTGAATTTCTTGTCAGTAAATGCATTACTCATTTGCATTATTATTGATGTTTTACAACACTTACTGATATAATGCTTTACATATGCAGATAGCAATCTTCTTGCTATTCATGTCAAGCGAGTAACTTTTCAGCAAAAAGATTTGATATTCATGAAAACTTTGATGTGCAATCTTGAAATTCAGTTGAGTCATGAATAGAAATAGCATTCATGATAACTTGATCAAATCAAGCTATTTAGCATAGCAATACACTTTATGAACTGCATTATCTCTTTGCATTATCTTGTTGTTACGAGTGTGTCGAGATTGAATAGAGTTTTCTAGTCAATAAGCTCTAGAGATTTTGACTCATGTTAAACCTCAGTCTCAATACTCTATTCTAGCGCTTTCGATACTTGAGCAAACCTGCTTCGTCTTCTTTGTTTTGCTCTACTATAAATACAGCTCAAAACTCTCTTTGATTTCTTCTGTATTCTTAATATTCTAGTTATAACTATCTCTATTGATCAAACATTCTATTCAGCTACACACTATCTGTTACGAGCGTATCAAGGCTGAATAGAACTAGTCAGTGCCTCTAGCTCAGATCTGACTCAGCCTCTATTTTCTTTCACCAACATCTCTTTGTTCAACATCATCTTTCTTTCTACATCACATTTTACTCGTGTCACAAACACATTTTCTTCAAGCTTAGCGCAGTCTCTGAATATTACTTAAATAGAAGCTCTTGTACTCACCTTCTTCTGTATTCTTAATATTCAGTTATAGCTATCTCTAAAGATCAAGCACTATTCAACCCTGACTTTCGCTGATTGACTCATCTAGGCACGATTCTGACATTATATTAAGAATTCGTTAATCACACGATACTGATCTCATTACTCATTCAACATACTCGTCTAGGCAGAACGAGTCTAAAGAAATTCGTTTACCTGATGATCGACGATAATCGAAAGATAGAACAACACTAGAGGGTTGAATAGAATCAATGACGAGACTGTTTGAATTGCTAGACTACTTATCGCTCATTAAGTACGCAAAGTTCACTCGATTACGAGAATCATGATAAAGAATCTTCGTGAATTGCTCAAGAATCAAACCGATCAATAGATTCAACGATAAAGAACCTTCGTTGTTTGCTAGAGAATCAATCAAATCAATCAACAAACAAATCTCATCTTCTTTGTTGAAGATTAAACATCACTCTATACATCTTTCTTCTTCAATCGCTGAGCATCGTCATTCGTTCAACCTTCTTTCAAAACAAATCTCATCATGCTTAGTCATTCGCTCACTGAAGAGTGTTTTGAAGAATTTCGAAATCGTTTCTCTCAAATCTCTGATGCTGATTCATTGAAATCACGAATGAAATCATCAAGTGCTGCATCATTCATTCATGAAGATGACGAATCATTCGCTGAAACGATAATACTCTTCGTGTTCTACGAAATCTGAAAGGCTCGAAGTCTAGTTCTTGATGAAGAAACAGATTGACTCTACAAGTTAGATAAACAACAAGAAGACGAAATCAAAGAGTTGAAGACTAGACTTCAAGCTAAAGAAAACACTTCTTCTGATTTCACCTACTCTGAGCGTTCTAGATCTCAAAAAATACCTGATTCTTCGCT